>Ga0114978_10002311_pt1 | contig 15664 bp, 13 predicted proteins | sample S_140212_EF_Meta_FD_87027 | JGI IMG/M metagenome (GOLD analysis project Ga0114978, IMG submission 87027) | Freshwater microbial communities from Lake Simoncouche, Canada to study carbon cycling - S_140212_EF_MetaG | ecosystem: Environmental > Aquatic > Freshwater > Lake | place: Lake... | reverse complement strand
GGTTTCGATGCAAGGCGTTGATCGGTCAGAGTTTATCCTCAAGGCACCAGCCCTTTTAGCCGAGATCCAACAGGCCCTATTCGACGAGGCCAAGGCGCGGCTAGACGCCAATATCATCGATGGCGTGACCGAGTTCGCCGGGGTCGAGAGCTATTTCGGTGCAGCGGCGGCCGATGATGATGAGGCCGGTGCTGCCTTCAAGGGCTGGCTCCGTGTGGCCTGGTCACGGCCCACCGGCGAGGCCCTGGAGGCGGTCACCGAAAAGCTCAAGCGCTTGAAACTGACTATCCGCAACGCTCCGCTAGACCAGCCGGCCGGCACCTTGGCACCGTGCCTCTTTACGGGCGCGCCTTCGGTCGAAACCATTCTGCTCGCGCGGTCATATTGAGCGCGGCGCCGTTCAGCCTCTGGGAGCGTAGCCTTGCTGGTCGCTACCTGCGCGGCATTAGGCACGATGGTGGCGTAGCCCTGATCTCGATCATCTCGTTCATCGGGGTGATGCTGGCAGTGGCCGTGCTCATCATTGTGATGAGCGTGATGAACGGCTTTCGGAGCGAACTGCTGGGCCGGATGCTGGGCTTCAACGCCCACCTCTATGTCGAGGGCCCGGTCCTGACCGGCGCCAACCGCGAGAACGCCGCCGAGCGACTGCGCAGCGTGCCCGGCGTTATCTATGTCGCCTCGGCGGTCGAGGCCCAGGCCATGGCGGTCGGGCCACAGCAGATTTCCGGAACCGTGGTGCGGGGGGTCAATCCGTCTGACCTGGCGGCGCTGAAGATCGTGTCTGGCAATATCCAGGCAGGTTCCTTGATCGGATTTGGCGAGGGCGAGGACGGCGGTAATCTGATCCTGCTCGGTGACCGTTTGGCCCGCACCCTGGGCGTGGGCGTGGGCGATGCGCTTAGCCTGATTTCGCCAGCCGGAGCGGCCACAGCCTTCGGCGCAGCCACCAGGCAGAAGGACTATATTATTGGCGGCATTTTTAGCGTCGGCATGAGCCAGTACGACGCCACCTATATCTACATGCCCCTAACCCAGGCCCAGCTGTTCTTTGGCCGAGGCGACAGCGCCGACGCCATTGAGGTGCGGCTAGAAAACCCCGATGATGCCAAGGGCTTGAAGCCTGCCATCGAAAAGGCCGCCGGTAGCCTCGCCATTGTCAGCGACTGGACCGATCGCAACGCCGCCTTCTTCGGTGCCCTGGAGGTGGAGCGCAACACCATGCGGCTGATCCTGATGCTGATCGTGGCCATCGCAGCGCTCAACATCATTTCTGGCCTGATTATGCTGGTTAAGAGCAAGGGTAAGGACATCGGCATTCTTCGCACCATCGGTGCGGGCCGGGGCGTGATCATGCGCGTGTTCATGATGTCGGGAGCGTCGGTTGGTGTTCTGGGCACCTTGGCCGGGGTGATTATCGGCGTGCTCTTCTGCCAGTACATCACCGAGATTCAGAAGTTCGTCGAATGGGCAACGGGCACCCAGGTGTTCAATGCAGACGTCTATTTCCTGACCCGTCTGCCGGCCAAAATCGACTGGAACGAAGTGGCCGGCATCTGTGGGCTTTCGATCCTGATGTCGTTTGTCGCCACCTTGCTGCCCTCGTGGTGGGCCTCGCGGCTCGATCCGGTTGAGGCGCTTCGCTATGAATGAGCCGACCCTGCAACTGCGCGGCCTTCGCCGCGAATACGTCACCCGGGCCGGAACCCTCACTGTGTTGCGTGGCGTGGACCTGGATCTGTTCGCCGGGGAGATCGTAGGGTTGGTCGGGCCGTCAGGGTCGGGCAAATCCTCGCTGCTACATGCGGCGGGCCTACTCGAACGGCCCAACGCTGGCACCGTTTCGGTGGCGGGTAAGGATTGCACTAAGCTGCGCGACAACGCACGTACCAAGGTGCGTCTGAATGGCGTTGGCTTCGTCTATCAGTTCCATCACCTGTTGCCCGAACTCAGCGCCAAGGAAAACGTCGCCCTGCCGGCCCAGATTGCCGGGATGAGCCGCACCGCCGCTGGGGCGCGGGCGCTTGACCTGCTGGCTGAACTCGGTCTGGAGGCTCGGGCCGATCACCGCCCGGCCCAACTGTCTGGCGGGGAACAACAGCGCGTGGCCGTGGCTCGTGCCCTAGTCAATAAGCCAAAGGTACTGCTTGCCGACGAACCAACCGGCAATCTCGACCCACTGACGTCGGAGTCCGTGTTTGGCTCGCTAAAGTCGCTGGTGAAAGGGCAGGGGGTCGCCGCCCTGATTGCCACCCACAATTTTGAACTGGCACGCCACATGGACCGGGTCTTCGCCTTGAAAGACGGCCAACTGGAGCCCTGGGCCGGTTAAGGGATGTCGCCTCTGGAGAGGCTATGGTCTCGACAGTCTCCGCAATCCCACAGCCACAATAGCATTCCCAACCCTGGCGACGGTCATCCTATCCTTGAGGGCAACGATCACAGCGATGCGCGAGGTGGATTGCCAATGAGAACAAAACATGAAAGAACAAAATAAGAACTACGGAGGAGTTTATGTCTCGCATCGTTCACGACACACTATCGCTTGTATCTGTCACCGGCTTCGTCTGGATGATGTGTTCGGTGGCGCATCTGGTTGGATGAGTCGTCCACAGGTATGAGGATTGGCTCGGATGGCAACAGTGGCGGAAGGGTTTGTGCATCTTCGGGTGCGCTCGGCCTATTCGCTGCTGGAGGGTGCCATCAAGGCTGATGCGATCGGGCGGCTGGCCGCGGCGGCCGCCATGCCGGCGGTGGCCCTAACGGACCGGGCCAATCTGTTTGGCGCGCTAGAGTTTTCGGTCCTCACGAAGGACGATGGCATCCAGCCTATCGTCGGTTGCGCCCTACCGGTCACTGACATTGGCGTCGCTCAGCCGGAACGCTGGGCCCGCTGTCCCACCATCGTGCTGTTAGCCCAGAACGAGGCCGGTTGGCTGAACCTGGCTTGGCTGTCGTCCCAGGCATTTTTGCGCGCGGATGACACGGCTGAGCCTTCTGTACCGTGGGGCGAGGTCGCGAGGCGGTCAGAGGGTTTGATCCTGCTGTCGGGTGGGACCGATGGACCAGTCGATCCGCTGTTCGCTGCCGGTCAGGCGGCTGCCGGCGGTGAGGCACTGGCCACGATGGCGGCGGCTTTCCCCAATCGCTTTTATATCGAACTTCAGCGCCATGGCCTGCCATCGCAGGCGGCGGCTGAGCCTGGGCTGGTGGCCTATGCCTACGAGCACGACCTGCCGCTGGTTGCGACCAACGACTGCCAATTCGCCACTCTAGATATGCACAAGGCGCATGATGCCCTGCTGTGTATCGCCGACGGGGCTTTCGTGGGTCAGGACGAGCGGCGACGGCTGAGCGCCGAGCACTGGTTCAAGCCGGCGCAGGAGATGCGGCGGCTTTTCGTTGATCTACCCGAAGCCTGCGACAATACCCTGGATATCGCTCGCCGCTGCGCCTTCATGGTGCTGAAGCGTGACCCAATCCTGCCAAGTTTCCCAACCCAGGCCGGCCGTACCGAACAGGAGGAACTGGCTCACCAGGCGCGGGAAGGCCTGCGCGCCCGACTGGCACATATTGAGCTGGCGTACCCTGAACAGGATTATTGGGACAGGCTGGAGCGCGAGATCGGCGTGATCTCGTCCATGGGTTTTTCTGGCTACTTCCTCATCGTCTCGGACTTCATCAAATGGGCTGTGGCCCAACGCATTCCCGTGGGGCCGGGCCGGGGTTCGGGGGCCAGTTCCCTGGTGGCGTGGTCGCTGATGATCACCGGTCTCGATCCGCTGCGTTATGGCCTTTTGTTCGAGCGGTTCCTCAACCCAGAGCGCGTGTCCATGCCCGACTTCGACATCGATTTCTGCCAGGAGCGGCGGGAAGAGGTGATCGCCTACGTTCAGCAGAAATACGGCCGCGACCGGGTGGCCCAGATCATCACCTTCGGCACCCTGCAGGCCCGCGCCGTGCTGCGGGATGTGGGCCGCGTTATGCAGCTGCCGCTGGGGCAGGTCGACCGTCTAGCCAAGATGGTGCCGAACAACCCGGCCAACCCCGTCACTCTGGCCCGCGCTATCGAGATCGAGCCTCGGCTGCAGGAGGCCAAGCGCGATGACGCTTCCGTTGCCGAAATGCTGGAGATCGCCCTGCGCCTGGAAGGGCTTTACCGTAACGCCTCGACCCACGCTGCCGGGGTGGTGATCAGCGACCGGCCTTTGACCGAGCTGACACCGCTTTATAAGGACCCTCGCGCCGAACTGCCGGCCACTCAGTTCAACATGAAATGGGTCGAGAGCGCCGGTCTGGTGAAGTTCGACTTCTTGGGCCTAAAGACCTTGACCGTGCTCGACCGCGCCTTGCGGTTCCTGGAAAAGCGCGGCGCGGGGATCGTGCTAGACGCCCTGCCGCTGGATGACATGCCCAGCTATGAGTTGATGGCCTCGGGCCAGACCCTGGGTGTGTTCCAGCTGGAAAGCCAGGGCATGCGCGACATCCTGCGCCAACTGCGGCCCGCCTCGCTGGAAGAGGTTACCGCTCTGATCTCGCTGTACCGGCCCGGGCCAATGGACAGCATTCCCGAGTATGTCGATTGCAAGATGGGTCGCCGGCCGGTGGATGTGGTCCATCCGCTGCTTGAGCCCGTGCTGGCCGATACCTATGGGGTGATCGTCTACCAAGAGCAGGTCATGCAGATCGCCCAGATCCTGGCCGGCTACAGCCTGGGCGAGGCCGACTTGCTGCGGCGCGCCATGGGCAAGAAGAAAAAGTCGGAAATGGACCAGCAGCGGGCTCGGTTCCTGACCGGTGCCGCCGAGCGTGGCCTGACCGGCGAGACCGCCAACCTGCTGTTCGACCGGATGGAGAAGTTCGCCGGCTACGGCTTCAATAAGGGCCACGCCGCACCCTATGCCTTGATCGCGTACCAAACAGCCTGGATCAAGGCCAATGCGCCGGTCGAGTTTTTCGCGGCCTCAATGAGCCTCGATATCTCCAACACCGACAAACTGGCGGTGTTTTATCAGGACGCCCGTCGCTTCCAGGCCCCGGTGGCCGCGCCCGACATTAACCGCAGTCAGGCTGATTTCGCCGTCGAAGACGGTGTGGTGCTCTATGCTCTGGGTGCGATCCGCAACGTCGGCCAATCCGCCATGGAGCAAGTGGCCGCCGTCCGGGCTGAAGGCGGGCCGTTCCAGGATATCTTTGATTTCGTCGAACGGGTTGATCCGCGCCAGATCAATAAGCGGGCCCTGGAAGGCCTAGCGCGCGCGGGTGCCTTCGACTCCATCCATCCCAATCGCGCCCAGATCCTTGCTGGGGCCGAAATGCTTATGGCGCATGGTCAGAGCTTGGCGGCGGATCGAGCCAGCGCCCAGGTCAGCCTGTTTGGACTGGATCAGGCGGATGCGTCCCGGCCGCGCCTGCCGCGCACCGAGATGTGGACCCAGACCGAGCGGCTCGACGAAGAACTTTCTGCGGTTGGCTTCTACCTGTCGGGTCATCCGCTTGAGGACATGATGGAACTGCTGCGTCGCCGCCGCACCTTGCCTCTGACCGATGCCTTAGCCGCCGCCGAGAATGGGGCAGAGGCCTTCCGCATGGCCGGGATCGTGCGTCGCCGCCAGGAGCGAGCCCAGGCCAGTGGCCAGCGCTTTGCCTTCGTTTCGCTATCTGATCCCACCGGTGAATATGAGGTGCTGTTCCCGCCCGAGGCCCTGGCCAAGTGCCGCGATTGCCTGGAGCCGGGCAAGGCAGTGGCTATCACGGTGCGGGCCAAGCTGCGCGATGGCGAGGTTCGGTTCTTCGGCGATAGCGCCGTGCCGATCGAACAGGCCGCCGATCAGATCACCGCCGGTCTGCGGGTCTTCGTCTCGCCGGGTGCGGTGGAAATGGAGGCGCTGAAAGCCCGCTTTTCCAAGGCCGTCATCGACAAGGACAGTCGCCGCAGTGGCGGAGAAATAACCCTGGTCGCCGCACTGAGCGCCGGTCGCGAGGTAGAGATCAAGCTTCCGGGGCGTTATTGCCTAGACTCGGCTCTGAGAGGTGCGTTGAAAACTGCGCCGGGCGTGGCCTATCTAGAGGAAGCCTAGATATGGCGAACGCTGCGGACCAAGATGGCAATCGCTCGCACGGCGAGCCTTTGGGCATGATTAAGGCCTCGATGATCTACCGCTGCGCCAGAGCCTATTTGATCTCAACCACGCCCTGTTCCCTCGGCTGTCGGAGTAACTAAGACCTTGGGCGCGCCGAAACAGATCATTGACGACCGGCTGTTTGTCGACGGTATCGCATTCCGCTGGAGCGAGCGCCGCGCGCCTCAGTGGTCGCCGAGGCACGGCTGGGTCGGGCTGGTCATTACCGTGGAGCCGGTAGAAGATCCGCAAAAGGTGCTGGTGATCGAATATCCTATGCCACCGGGCTGGAAGCCAAGCGGTGTTCAGGCTCGACGCATCAAACGCCCCCCTACCGTCGATAACGGCGACTTCGCTCGCCAGGTTGGCTTGGCCCTCGCCGCAGGCTGGGACCCGGCGTCACGCGGCAAGCCGTTCGTATTCGGGGCGGAATAGGCGCGCGTGGGATCAGGCGCTTGGCTTTCGCTAACGACGGCCTGACGGTGCAAGCTAAACCGCGCTCAAAGCTTGCTTTTTTCCACCTAGCAGCCTAGACCCCACGTCATCACGCACGTGAGGCGTTCGGTTGTGGTCGGGGAGACATCCCGGTAATCACCGTTCCGGTCGGGGGAAACCCCGGGTTGCTTCACGGAGGTTCAACCGGAAAAAGGAGCAAGGCCACATGGCGCTTCCGGAATTCTCCATGCGTCAGCTTTTGGAAGCTGGCACACATTTTGGTCACCAGACACACCGCTGGAATCCGAAGATGGACCGCTACATCTTTGGTAGCCGTTCCAACATTCACATTATCGACCTATCCCAGACCATTCCGCTGCTGCACCAGGCCCTGGTGAAGGTGCGTGAAGTGGCAGCCAGTGGCGGTCGCGTGCTGTTCGTCGGCACCAAACGTCAGGCCTCCGATCCGGTCGCTACGGCGGCCAAACGCTGCGCCCAGTACTATGTAAATCACCGCTGGCTCGGCGGTTCGCTGACCAACTGGCGCACCATTTCGGGCTCAATTACCCGTCTGCGCGAACTGGAAGGCATCCTCGACGGCGACTCCAGCGGCCGCACCAAGAAAGAATTGCTGCAGCTGACGCGCGAGCGCGAAAAGCTGGAACTGTCCCTGGGCGGTATCAAGGACATGGGCGGCATCCCCGACCTGATGTTCGTGATCGACACAAACAAGGAAGCGATCGCCATCCTGGAAGCCCGCAAGTTGGGCATCCCCGTCATCGCCGTGCTCGACACCAATTGCGATCCCGATGGCATTGCCTTCCCGATCCCGGGCAATGATGACGCGGCCCGCGCCCTGCAACTGTATTGCGACCTGATCGCTGACTCCGTGCTTGACGGTCTGGCCGCTGGCCAAGCTGCCTCGGGCGTGGATCTGGGCGCTTCGGTGGCCCCGATCGAACCGACTCTGGCCAAGGCAATGACGCCGGAAGCCCCGGTCGAGGTGACCGCTGCGGAAGTTGAAGCCCTTGCTGTTGCCATGGAAACTCCGGCCGCCGCCGCTGAAGTTGCAGCCGAACCTGTGGTTGCCGCGGAAGACGCCAGCGATACCGTCGCAGAAGAACCCGCTTCGACCTAAACAACCGGCTTTCGGGCCATTACCCATGCTGGCCGCTCCTGCCCGGATCGGTCGGCGAACCCTTTAATCTGGAGAACGAGCATGGCTGAAGTTACGGCTGCGCTGGTAAAGGACCTGCGCGAAAAGTCCGGCGCCGGCATGATGGATTGCAAGCGTGCCCTCGTCGAGAACGACGGCAATATGGAAGCCTCGATCGATTGGTTGCGCACCAAGGGCCTGAGCAAGGCTGCTAAAAAGGCTGACCGCGTCGCTGCCGAGGGCCTCGTGGCCGTCGCCCTGCGCGCTGAAGGTGCCGGTTTCACCGGCGCCGTCATTGAACTGAACGCCGAGACCGACTTCGTCTCGCGCAATGACAAGTTCCAGGAAGCCGCTCGTACGGTCGCCTTGGCGGCGCTCGACGCCGATCACGGTCCGGAAGCGGTTACCGCCGCCAAACACGAAGACGGCACGGTCGGTGACATGATCACCAACCTGATCGCAACCATCGGCGAAAACATGCTGGTGCGCCGCACCGCCAAGTTCACAGTCGGCAAGGGCGCGGTGGCGGCCTATGTCCACAACGCCACGGCCCCGGAACTTGGCCGCATCGGTGTTCTGGTGTCGGTCGAGGGCGAGGGTGACCAGGCCAAGCTGCAGGAACTGGGCAAGAAAATAGCCATGCATGTGGCAGCGACCGCTCCGCTTTCGCTGTCGTCGGAAGACCTGGATCCGGCTGCGATCGAGCGCGAGCGTGCGGTCCTGACCGAAAAGGCCCGCGAAGACGGTCGGCCCGAAAACATGATCGACAAGATTGTTGACGGCCAGATCGCCAAATTCCAGCGTGAAGTGGTGCTGCTTGAACAGCAGTTCGTCATGAACCCCGACCAGACCGTCAAGGCGCTGGTCGCCGAGACCGGCAAGCAACTGGGTTCCGATATCAAGGTGACCGGGTTCGTGCGCCTGGCGCTGGGTGAAGGGGTCGAAAAGAAGTCGGAAGACTTCGCCGCCGAGGTGGCCGCCGCCGCTGCCGGCCAAGCCTAAGGCTCAATAGCTGACAAGGTTGTGCGGCGCGTTCGACGCGCGCCGCACAACCTGCTTATCTATGCGCTGCATACGACTCTCGCCCTGACCACGAGCAAAACCGCCATGTCTGCTGCGCTCCGCTACAAACGTGTCCTGTTTAAGGTCTCCGGCGAAGTGCTGATGGGCGACCGTGCCTATGGTATAGATCCGGAAACGGTCAGTGCTGTGGCCCGCGACGTGGCCGAGGTGCTGAAAACCGGCGTTCAGCTTTGTCTGGTGATCGGCGGGGGTAATATCTTCCGGGGCGTCGCCGGTGCCGCGCGCGGCATGGATCGTGCCAGCGCCGATTACATGGGTATGCTAGCAACGGTCATGAATGCCCTGGCCATGCAGGACGCCCTTGAGCGCATTGGCGTTTCGACGCGTGTCCAATCCGCCATCCCCATGTCGACCGTCTGCGAGCCCTACATTCGGCGCCGTGCCGAACGGCACCTGGAAAAGGGTAGGGTGGTGATTTTCGCCGCCGGAACCGGTAGCCCGTTCTTCACCACCGACACCGCCGCCGCCCTGCGCGCGGCCGAAATGAACTGTGACGCCCTGCTCAAGGGTACCAGCGTCGATGGGGTCTATACCGCCGATCCCAAGAAGGACCCAACCGCCGAGCGGTTCGACGCCCTGACCTATCTGGATGTTCTGTCCAAGGATCTACGCGTGATGGACGCATCGGCGATCAGCCTGATGCGTGAAAATGCTATTCCCGTGGTGGTATTCTCGATCCGTGAGCCCGGTAACCTGCGTGATGTGTTGATCGGCAAGGGGGTGTTTACGGTCATCGGTGAACCCGCCGAGACCTAGAAGGAGCTTGAGTTGGCTGCTGCTGAAAAACCCGTACTATCCCGCTACCATGAACGCATGGAAAAGGCCGTTTCGGCCTTGAAGGACGAGTTCTCCTCGCTGCGCACAGGCCGCGCCTCGGCCGGTCTGTTGGACCAGGTTATGGTCGAGGCCTACGGTTCCAAAACGCCGCTGAACCAGGTTGCGGCGATAAGCGTGCCCGAGCCTCGCTCAATCAGTGTCAATGTCTGGGATAAGGGCTTGATCGTCTCCGTTGAGAAAGCCATCCGCAATGCGGGCCTGGGCTTCAACCCAGTGGTCGAGGGCACCCTTTTACGCGTGCCTGTTCCGCCGCTGACCGAAGAGCGCCGCCGTGACATGGTTAAGCTGGCGGGTAAGTACGCCGAACACCAGAAGATCGCCGTGCGCAATGTGCGCCGCGAGGCCAATGATGATCTGAAAAAGGCCGAGAAAGACTCCGTTATCAGTCAAGACGAACTGAAGCGCATGGAAGCCGAGGTGCAGAAGTTCACCGACGAAGCGATCAAGCGTGTCGACGAGAGCTTGAAAACCAAAGAACAAGAGATCATGCAGGTTTAGACGTCGCGTCGTCTGGACTAGGGAGAGAGCTGGGCACCATGACGTCACGCAACGGCGCAAAAGGCTTGCCTGCCCGGCTCATTGAGGGGTCCGGCGATCTGCACGTCGCCATCATCATGGATGGAAATGGCCGCTGGGCGACACAGCGCAGCCTACCGCGCGCTTTTGGCCACCGTGCAGGTGTTCAGGCGCTACGTCGCACGGTGCAAGCGGCACCGGACCTCGGTATTTCCTGCATGACCGTGTTTGGCTTTTCGACCGAAAATTGGCACCGTCCGGCGGCAGAGGTCTCCGAACTCATGGGCTTACTCAAGGCTTATGTTGCCAGCGATCTGGAGCAGCTCTGCAATGAGGGGGTGAGGATCAAGGTGATAGGCCGCCGCGAGGGGTTAGCCGCCGATATCCTCGATATCATTGAACAGGCGGAGCAACGCACGGCCGCCAATGATCGGTTCTTACTGCAATTGGCGTTCAACTATGGCGGCCAGGCTGACATTGTCGACGCTGCCCGTCGTCTTGCTGGCGCGGTTGCGCGCGGCGAATTGACCGCTGAGGCCCTGGATGAGGCGGCATTCGCCACCCAGATCTCGACCGTTGGCGCGCCGCCGCTTGACGCCATCATCCGCACCAGTGGTGAGCAGCGCCTGTCCAACTTCCTGCTCTGGGAAAGCGCCTATGCGGAGCTGATTTTCCAGGATGTGCTTTGGCCAGACTACGGCACCTCCGAACTTGCAGCGGCTGTGGCTGAGTTCCGCGGCCGGGAACGACGCTATGGCGGAAGCCCGGTCAATGTCCACGCCGCCGGCTAAGAAATTCAACTGGAAAAACCTAGGCGCGCGCGTGGCTTCTGGGTTCGTGCTGGTTCCGCTCGTCATTGAGGCCATCTGGTGGGACAAAAGCGGCTGGGGCGTGGTGGTCATGGCCTCCATCGCCGCCGCAGTGCTGGCCTATGAATGGGCCGTGATGAGCACAGAGCATGGCCGTAAGCGGGTCATGACCGTTGTCGTTCTGGCTGTTATTATACCGGTGGTGGTGGCCCGCTATGGCAACAGCGATCCGATCACAGGGATCCGTGCCGCATGGGCGCTTCCGACGGCCTGGGCTCTGGCGGTGCTCGGTGCGACTGTCGCGGCCCTTGCGGCCAAGGGAGCGGTCGAGCGCCGCGCCGACGCCAGCTATGGCGTGGTCTACATCGCTCTTCCCTGTATCGCTTTGGTCTGGCTACACGGCACGCATGAGGGGCCGGCCTGGACCATGCTACTGTTTATGACCACTTGGTTTGCCGACACCGGGGCCTATGCGGCCGGCAATATCTTTAAAGGCCCTAAGCTGTGGCCTCGCGTTTCGCCAAAAAAAACCTGGTCTGGATTTTTTGGTGGGCTTGTGTGCGGTACGATCGCCGCCGTTGTCGTCTGGGGGCTCAACAATATGTCCCTTACCCTGGGGGCGGCTGTGCTGATGGGTATCTTCGGTGCCCTGGCCACCATGGCGGGCGACCTTTGGGAGTCGATTTTAAAGCGCCGCTTCGGGGTCAAGGATAGCGGTGGGATCATTCCTGGCCACGGCGGCCTGCTTGATCGTGTCGATGGCCTGTTGTTTGCCGTTATCGTGGTTAGTGCGGCACGGTTGATCGTGCTGCTGGGCTGGGCCCGCTGATCATGGCGCGCAAGGCGGTTCTGCTCGGCTCCACCGGTTCGATCGGGGTCTCCACACTAGATTTATTTGAAGCTTCCGGCGCAGCCGTTGAGATCCTGGCTTTGACCGCGGGCAGCAATGTGGCCCTGCTGGCGGAACAATCCCTCCGCTGGCTTCCTCAGATCGCGGTCATCGCAGATGAGCGTCTCTTACCCCAGCTTCGCCAGCGGTTGCAGTGCAGTGGAGTGCAGGCGGCCGGCGGGGCAGGGGCCCTGGCCGAGGCGGCTTGCATGAACGCTGATTGGGTGATGGCGGCTATCGTCGGCACGGCGGGTCTTGCGCCCACCCTGGCCGCAGCTCGCTCTGGTGCAGTCGTCGCCCTGGCCAATAAGGAAAGCCTCGTCTGCGCCGGTCCGGCCCTATTGCAGGCTGCGAAGGCTGCGGGCGGGGTCGTTATTCCAGTCGATTCCGAGCATTCGGCGATATTTCAGGCCCTCGCCGGTGAAAAACCGGAACGCGTGTCGCGCCTGATACTCACGGCGTCTGGCGGTCCATTCCTGAACTGGACAAAGGCGCAGATGGAGCGCGCCACCCCGGTACAGGCGGTAGCGCATCCGAACTGGAGCATGGGCGCGAAAATTTCGATTGATTCGGCAACGATGATGAATAAGGGCCTCGAACTGATCGAGGCGGCCTACCTCTTCGATACGCCGGTGGCTCAAATCGAGGTCCTGGTTCACCCCCAGTCCATCGTCCATAGCCTCGTGGAATATGTGGATGGGTCTACCCTGGCCCAGCTTGGCCTGCCAGACATGCGCGCGCCTATCGCCTATGCTTTTGCTTGGCCAGACCGGCTGGACTGGCCGGCACCAAGGCTCGACCTGGCGGCGATTGGTTCGCTGACGTTCCAGGCTCCAGACAATGACCGATTTCCCGCTATCGGCCTGGCGCGGGCGGCGGTGTCTCTGGGGGCCGGGGGTCCCGCGGCCTTGAATGCAGCGAATGAGGCCGCTGTGGCCGCTTTCCTTGACCGTAGGATCGGCTTTCTCGATATTGCGCGCACTTGCGAGGAGACGCTAGGCATTATGGACCGTAAGGGACAGTTGGCGGCCGCACACGGTGACCCCATTGCACGCGCCGTGGACATTGATGCCGTGGCCCGCATGACGGCGAGTACGGTTATCGGTGCCTTGAAATCGCCACTCGAAACGGGGACCTAGGGCTATATGCTAGGGTTCCTTCAATCCGCCGGGTCGGTTGTTATACCGTTCTTGTTCGTGCTGACCCTGGTGGTTACCGTGCACGAGCTGGGGCACTTCCTCGCCGCGAGGGCCTTTGGTGTGGCGATCGACCGATTCGCAATCGGATTTGGCCGGGCCATCCTTTCGTGGCATGACCGCGCGGGCACCGAGTGGCGCATCGGATGGATCCCGCTAGGCGGTTATGTGCGCTTTTCTGGCGATGAAAACGCCGCCAGCGTGCCGGATAAGGCCGATCTGGAAATCCTGCGCCGTGCCATCATTGCCCGAGACGGCCCTGAATGCGTGCATAAATTCTACCATTTCAAGCCGATCTGGCAGCGCGCCGTTGTGGCTGCCGCTGGGCCGATCGCCAATTTCGTTCTAGCCACCGTTCTGTTCGCCACCCTGCTGATGACGGTGGGCGAGGTTACCAGTGATCCTCTCGTCACCCGGGTTGCCCCGGGCAGTGCCGCCGAGAGTGCCGGTTTCAGGGTTGGGGACCGAGTCGTACGCGCCGATAATCATCGAATCGAGACGTTCCAGGACCTGCAGCGCTACGTCACTGTCCGCGGTAACGTTCCGATCGAATTCCTGGTCGACCGGGGCAAGCTCCGCATCATGCTGACGGCGGTTCCAATCATGACCCAGGAGGTCGATGCGATCTCGGGCGATCAGAAGGTTGGCCGGCTAGGGCTGCAAAGCGATCCGTCCGCCCAACAGGTGCATCGCACGCGCTATTCGCCTTGGGCCGCGATCCCGACCGGTGCCGCCCGGACCTGGGACGTGTTGGATACCACGGTCTACTATCTGGGCCGGTTGGTGCGAGGTCAGGTATCTGCTGAGCAGCTTGGCGGTCCGATCCGTATTGCTCAAACCTCGGGTGCGGTAGCCCATGCCGGTGCCGAGGGCGCTCCAGATCTCGGCTACAGAATTCTGGGTGCGTTTGTTGCGCTGCTGGGCCTTGCGGCTGTTCTGTCGGTCAGTATCGGCTTTATGAACCTGCTGCCGATTCCCGTCCTCGATGGTGGCCACCTGCTGTTCTATGCCTATGAGGCCGTTACACGGAAACCTCTAGACGCGCGGCTTCAGGCTGCAGGCTATAGGGTAGGGCTTGCGTTACTGATGGGATTCATGTTGTTCGCCACTTGGAACGACATGCAGCGCCTGCGCGTGTTTCAATTCCTGGGCGGGCTTTTCTCGTAGGACGGGCGCTCCCCGATATGGCGGTATGAATGACTGATTTCCGCACCCGCGGCGCTGCGTACGTTTCGGGTCTCGCGCTGCTGACAGCCCTCGCCGCTTCCGTCGCCCCGACGGCGGCTATGGCGCAGACACAGGCCGCTCAAATCGGCGTGGTGCAGACCATTACGGTCGATGGCAATGAGCGCATTGAGCAGGGCACAATTCTTTCCTACCTGCCGATCCAGATTGGCGACACCGTCGATCCCGCCAAGATCGACTTGGCGCTGAAGGCTCTGTTCCGGACGGACCTGTTCGGCGATGTGAAGATTGATCTGCAGGGGTCCAACCTGTCGATCAAGGTTGTCGAGAACCAGATCATCAACCAGGTGGTGTTCGAGGGGAATTCCAACCTAAAGGAAGACAAGCTCAAGGACGAAGTGACCGTGCGACCGCGCGGCATCTTCACCCGCGGCAAGGTTCAGGCCGACGTTCAACGGATTATCGAACTATATCGTCGTTCGGGCCGAGTGTCGGCGACGGTGACTCCCAAGGTGGTCGAGCTGCCGCAGAAGCGGGTCGATCTGATCTTCGAAATCAATGAAGGCCCTAAGACCGGCGTATTGAACGTCAATTTCATCGGCAACACCGCGTTCAGCGACGCTGACCTGCAAGATGTGGTCGTGACGACTGAAAGTCATTGGTACAAGTTTTTGTCTAATAACGCGAATTACGATCCAGATCGGATTGAATATGATCGTGAGCAGCTGCGAAGCTTTTATCGCAACCAGGGCTATTATGACTTCCGCGTTGTCTCCGCCGTTGCGGAGCTTGCGCCCGACAAGAATGGCTTTGTCATTACCTATACGGTCGATGAAGGTCCCAGATACAAGTTCGGCAAACTGACCGTTGAGACCGAGTTGCAGAAGCTCGATAGCGCCTTGTTGACCCAGCTGCTGCCGGTCCGCACCGGTCAGGACTACGAGGATAAGGCCATCGAAACGGCCACAGACTCCCTGACCTTCGCGGCTGGTTCTGCCGGCTTTGCATTCGTCGACGTCCGTCCTCGCTATACGCCGAACCGCGAAACCCGCGCTGTCGACGTGGTGTTCAATGTCCGCGAGGGACCGCGCGTCTACATCGACCGCATTGATATTGTCGGTAATACCCGCACCCTGGACTATGTGGTGCGGCGAGAAATGAACGTCGCAGAGGGCGATGCCTATAACCGCGTGCTGGTTGACCGTTCGACCAACCAGATCAAGGGCCTGGGCTTCTTCAAAGACGTCAAGATCGAAGATCAGCCGTCCAGCGCGCCTGACCGTACCAATCTGCGGGTCAAGGTGGAGGAACAGCCCACCGGTGAGCTGTCTTTCAGCGCGGGCTATAGTTCAGTCGACCAACTGGTGCTGGATATCGGCGTCACAGAGCGCAATTTCCGAGGTCGGGGTGAGAACCTGCGGGCCCGCGTCTCTGTC
>Ga0114978_10002310_pt1 | contig 15667 bp, 25 predicted proteins | sample S_140212_EF_Meta_FD_87027 | JGI IMG/M metagenome (GOLD analysis project Ga0114978, IMG submission 87027) | Freshwater microbial communities from Lake Simoncouche, Canada to study carbon cycling - S_140212_EF_MetaG | ecosystem: Environmental > Aquatic > Freshwater > Lake | place: Lake... | reverse complement strand
GTTGGATTCCCGCGAGAATCCAAAATTTGACGGGCTTGAATGTGTGTAATTTCGCTCATTATTTATTTTAATATTTTATTTTTTGTGAGATTTCATTAATTCAACAAATTGATCAAACAAATAAAGCGAATCATGAGGTCCTGGAGATGCTTCCGGATGGTGTTGAACCGAAAAAGCAGGTTTGTCTAATCGCGCAATCCCTTCTACAGAATCGTCATTTAGGTTAATATGTGTTAATTGAATTTTTTGAGATAATTCAGAATTGTATTCAACGGCAAAACCGTGGTTTTGACTTGTAATTTCACTGCGACCAGAAATTAAATTCTTCACAGGATGATTAAGCCCTCTATGACCATGGTGCATTTTGTATGTTTTTAAACCACTTGCCAAACTTAACAATTGGTGACCCAAACAAATTCCGAAAGTTGGAATGTTTGCTTCAACAACACCTTGAACGGTTTTGATTGCATAATCCATAGCGGCTGGATCACCAGGGCCATTGCTAATCATAAACCCATCAGGATTCCATGCCAAAATTTCTTCTGCTGTAGCGTTGTATGGGAAAACACCCAAATAACAATCTCTTTCAATTAGACAACGAGAAATATTCTTTTTGCTACCAAAATCGATCAAAGCAACTTTGTAAGCTGAATCAGGATTTCCATCCGTATAAAACTCTTTGGTAGAAACTTCAGACGCAAGTTCAAGTCCGTCCATACTAGGAACTTCATTTAACTGTTTCAATAATGTTTCAACGTCAAAAGTTTCACTTGAAATAATTGCATTTTGCGTTCCAGCTTCTCTTAAATGAGCAACCAAACTTCTGGTATCAATATCTGATATACCAACTAGGTTATTTTGTGTAAAATATCCGTCTAAACTATCAGAACCCATGGCTCTTGAATAGTTGTTCGAGAATTTTTTACAAACCAACCCTGCAATTTTAATTGATTCGCTTTCTACATCAGATTCTTTCACACCGTAGTTTCCAATGTGATCCGTTGTCATTACTAGAATTTGTCCGAAATATGAAGGGTCTGTAAACACCTCCTGATAACCTGTCATTCCAGTGTTAAAGCAGATTTCTCCGCTTGTTGTTCCGATCTTGCCAATGGCATTTCCCTCAAAAAAAGTACCATCCTGTAGTACTAGTAAGGCTTTAGTTAATTGTGAACTCACTTCAAGGATACAAATCTCTCATATTCTCGTTGAAGTACAAAATAATGTTTATAAATAGTGAACTATTTGTCTGAATTACCGGATTGATTCTGTAATGGGAATTTCAATGAATAGAAAATGCTTATGGTAAGTATTCCAATTATCACGATGAGATTGTGAAGGTGTGTAAACCCGAGTTGCAACGCATATTTTTCCAATAGCATCTTCCCACCTATGTATACCAAAATAATTGACAGACCATACTTTAAGGCATAAAACTTATCTAACCCATATCCAAGTAAAAAGAACAAACTTCTCAATCCCAAAATTGCAAAAATATTAGAAAAAAACACCAAATACGGGTCAGTTGTTATTCCGAACACTGCGGGAACACTATCTACCGCAAAAACCACATCCGTAAATTCAACTACCAGTAAAATTAAAAAAAGCGGAGTTACCTGAAGTTTAAGATTTTGTTTTGTAAAAAATGAATCAGGATTTTGGGGTGAATTTTCAACGCTGAAAATTTTATTACCTAACTTAATTATGAAATGCTTGTTCGGATCGAATTCATCTTCGGAATTTTGAAACATTAATTTAAACCCTGAGTATATGAGTAGCACACCAAAGGCATATAAAATCCAGTGAAATTGATTGATTGCCGAACTTCCCAAATAAACAAAAATAAACCTCAACACCATGGCACCAATTACGCCCCATAGCAGAATGCGCTTTTCGTTTTGTGCTGAAATTTTAAATGTTTGAAATATTAATAGCATGACAAATAAATTATCGACGCTCAAAGCATATTCCAATATATAACCTGTAAAATATGCAGTTGTTGAAGCTATTCTGAAGTTTTGTAACGATTGATTAAAATCAGAAACTACAGTAAACGATATACCATAATTGGCAATATAAGATTGCAAATCAGCATTGCTTTTTAAATTATGTAAATATGGATGCAACCAATACACCGCGCCAACACTCAAAATGCCAAGTGAAAACCAACACAAACTGCGATAAATACTCTGCTTTAACGTTAATGAACTCTGATTTTTCTTAGAAAACAAGCCTAAATCAAGAACCAATGAACTCAGTATTACAAGAATAAAAACAAGTATGATAATAACTTTTATGGACATAATAAAATGCAAAAATACAATTGTTTTATTGTGAATCAACGGCGATACAACGTAGATTTGTAAATAGATGATGAATTTTTTGCAAAAATCAAGAATAATTAAATTGGCTTTAGTTGCAGCAGCAATTACAATTTTAGGCACCTCCTTCAGACCAGATGAAGGAATGTTCCCTCTCAATTACCTAAACATCACAGATTTGAAAAATGCGGGATTGAAATTGGAAGCCAAAGATATTTTTAATCCTGGTGAGGTTTCACTTACCGACGCACTTGTAAAAGTTGGTGGATGCACGGGTTCTTTTATTTCTGATGAGGGACTTATAATCACTAACCACCATTGCGTTTATGGAGATGTAGCGAATTTGAGTAATTCAGATCATAATTATTTAGAAAATGGGTTTGTTGCAAAGTCAAAACCTGATGAACTGTCAATTTCAATGCCTTGTAAAATCACACAAAGCTATGAAGATGTTACTGACAAAGTATTGTCTGGCACAACGACCAATATGGATCCTGCTTTGCGTTTAAAAACAATTGCTACCAATATTGCGGCTATTGTGGCGGCAGAAAAGAAAATCTATCCTGAACTATCAATTGAAATTTCAGAAATGTTTGTTGGAAAGAGTTACACCCTATTCCGCTATATTTTTATTCAAGATGTTAGGTTGGTTTTGGCTCCACCATTAACTATTGGCCAATTTGGTGGCGACAGAGACAATTGGGAATGGCCGAGACATAACGGTGATTTCAGTTTGGTTAGGGCTTATGTTGGAAAAGATGGCAAACCAGCCAAATTCAGCAAAGACAATGTACCATTTAAGCCTAAGAACAAATTAAAAATCAATCCTTCAGGAACAAAAGAAGGTGATTTTGTTTTCATTATGGGATATCCAGGTCGTACTTTCCGACATGAAAGCGGCGCTTACATGAAATTCCAAAAGGAAAATCAACTTCCTATTATTCAAGATTGGTACAAAACTTATATTGATTACATGAAAGAATTTTCTAAAGGAAATGTAAATATGGGATTGGCATTTGCCGGTGAAATTCAAAGTTTAGAGAACGTAGAAAAGAACTACAGAGGCAAAATACAAGGTTTAAGAAGAACAGACATTGTTGATTCACGTCTTAACGAAGATAAAATTATGATGTCGGCATTTCCTGAGGGCAGTGCGGAGTCAAAACAAGCCAAATCTGTAATCACACTTATAAATGATATTTGGAAAATGAAAACAAGCACGGCAAAATTGAGATACTTGTTGAATTCGTTTTTGCCAGGCCAAAGCAATGCGGCCTATTTAGCAGATTTAATGCTCACCTTTTCTGAAACATCAAAAGTCCCTCAAAAAGATGCAGCTGGAAATGTTGTAACAAAGGAAACCATTTTGCAAAACTTCAAAATGCAATTGAAAAAAGATTATGCCATCATTAGCCCTGAAATGGAGAAAGCAGTTTTTGTAAATCTTATTAATAGAACATATAAAGAATTGGCACTGTATTCGCCTAATTCGGTCTTCAAATACGGCAATGCGCAAGGTTTAAATACGAAAATAATATCAAAGATTAATAAATCAATTTTATTTGATACTGCAGCGGTAATGAAAATGGTCAATAAAAATTGCGAGAAATTTATTGGATTCAATGATATTATTATTGACATTATAAGCGAATTAAAACCTACGAGTAAATCAATTTCCCAAACTTGGAACGGCACAGACGTTCAATTGAAATCTTTGATGCCGCAGTATATAGGCTTAAGAGAACAGTATTTAAAGTCTAGATTCATTCCTGATGCTAATAGTACCTTGAGATTAACCTATGGGCATATTCGCTCATTTAGTCCAAACGATGGAGAAACGCACAGTCCTTACACCACTTTAGACGGTGTTTTGGCAAAAGCAAATACAAACAGTGATTATCGCTTACCGAAGTTGGTACAGGATAACTTGATTCAAACCAATGTTCCTGAAGTGTTTAAAGACCCTAAAACCGGAAAAATCATTGTTGGGATATTATATAATTTAGATACTACGGGTGGAAACAGTGGAAGTCCTGTTTTAAATGACAAAGGGGAATTAATTGGAATTAACTTCGACAGAAGCTTCACCGCAACAATCAATGATTATGCTTGGAATGAAAATTACTCAAGAAGTATTGGTTGCGATATCCGTTATGCCTTGTACATCATTAAGTATGTGGGCAAAGCTGATCATATATTAAAAGAATTGAACCTAGATTTATAAGATCAATAAAATTTTCGTTCAATTATAAAATTAAACTGTACAATAAATATTGTGCAGTTTTTTTTTGAAGGACATTGACTTCGGAAATAGAATAATCTTTTTATACAAAATTTATCATTTATTTTACAATATGTGAGATAAGTCACTTTTTCTTCAGCTAATTATAAGCAACTTTGCATCAATATGGGAATATTTACAGCATTATTCGGCAAGAAATCAAAAGTAGATTTCGGAGCATTGATGAAGAACGGAGCAATTATTATAGATGTTAGAACACCTTTTGAATTTAATATAGGTCATATTGATAAATCAAAGAACATTCCATTAGATAAATTGATATCCGCGTTAAATAAAATCAAAAAAGACCAGGTAATCATTACTTGTTGTACATCAGGCATGCGCAGTGCCTCGGCAAAGGGCATGTTAAAAAATGCGGGTTTCTCAAATGTTCACAATGGAGGAAGTTGGTCAAGTTTAAATAAATATATGTAATATGAAATCGTTTAAAGAGATTATTAATCAAGACAAACCCGTTCTGGTAGATTTCTTTGCTACATGGTGTGGACCGTGTAAAACAATGGGTCCTATTTTAGAGAATGTAAAAAAGAAAGTTGGCGATAATGGTACGATATTAAAAATTGACGTCGATAAAAATAAAAAATTGGCAAGTGAATTGAATATTAGCGGGGTGCCCACTTTGATTATTTATAAAAACGGCAAACAAATTTGGCGACAATCAGGCGTGGTTGATGCAAATACGTTGCAACAAAAAATGTTGAGCGCAAAATAGAGTCAAAATATAAAGCATAAAAAAAGCCGCATAAATGCGGCTTTTTCTGTTATTAGATAAAATCTTATTTAGTTTCTTCTGTAGAAGTTTCATCTGAAGAAGTTTCTTCAGTTGGAGTTTCTTCTGTAGTAGTTTCAACAGCTGGAGTTTCTTCCACTGCTTCAACAACTGGTGCAGCTGTTTCAACAACTGTTTCAACAACAACTGCTTCTTGAATTTCTTCAACAACTGCAGCTTTTGGCGCAGCGGTTTTAGGTGCAGTAGCGGTAGCCGTATCAGTTGTAGAACCTGAACGACGAGAACGACGGGTAGTTGCTTTCTTTTTGTCTTTAGCAAATCCATCAAAGAATTCATTAAAGTCTACCAATTCAATCATAGCCATATCAGCATTATCACCTGCACGATTACCAGTTTTCAATATTCTGGTATATCCACCTGGACGATTAGCTACTTTACCACTAACCACAGTAAACAATTCTGTTACAGCTTCTTTGTCTTTCAAATAAGCGAAAACTGTTCTGTAATTATGCGTAGTAGCATCTTTGCTTTTTGTAATCAAAGGCTCAATATAGATTCTCAAAGTTTTAGCCTTAGCTACCGTAGTGATGATTCTTTTATGTTTAATTAAAGAAGAAGCCATATTGGCTAACATCGCTTTACGGTGAGAGGTTGTACGCCCTAAATGATTATTTTTTTTTCCGTGTCTCATCTGTATTATTCGTCATTAATATTATACTTAGCTACATCCATACCGAAATGCAACCCTTTTTCTCTTACAAACTCTTCCAATTCAGACAATGATTTTTTACCAAAGTTTCTAAATTTAAGAAGGTCATCGATATGATAATTTACCAATTCACCCAAAGTTTTAATTTCAGCAGCTTTCAAACAGTTGTAAGCTCTAACTGAAAGATCTAAATCTGCCAAAGGAGTTTTCAAAATCTTACGCATTTGCAAGAAAGATTCGTCTACTTCTTCAACCACTTTAGCTGCTTTGGTTTCAGGCATGATATTTTCATCACTGAAAAGCACAAAGTGTTGAATAAGTATTTTAGCAGCTTCTTTCAAAGCTTCTTCTGGGTGTATACTACCATCAGAAGTAACTTCCATTACAAGCTTTTCAAAATCTGTTCTTTGCTCAACACGAAAATCTTCAACGTTATATTTAACGTTTTTAATAGGAGTAAAGATAGAATCAATTGCAATTAAACCAATTGGAGCTTCTTTAATCTTATTTTCTTCTGCAGGAACATAACCACGACCTTTAGCAACTGTAATTTCAAGTTCTAAATTAAGGGTAGGCTCCATGTTGCAAATCACCAATTCAGGATTAAGAATTGTGAAGGAGTTAGTGTAACGGCCAATATCACCTGCTAAGAATTGATCTTTACCTTTAATAGATATAAAGATTTTTTCGTTGTCTTCGGTAGAACTATTGGCTTTGAAACGAACTTGTTTCATGTTCAATACTATTTCCACTACGTCTTCAACAACGCCTTTCATAGTACTAAATTCATGATCTACTCCTTGAATTTTCAAGGAAGTAATTGCATAACCTTCTAAAGAAGAAAGAAGGATTCTACGCATTGCGTTACCGATTGTAACACCGTATCCTTTTTCTAAAGGAGAAAACTCAAATACTCCGTGAGCATCTGTAGATTTGGTCATTACAACCTTATTTGGTTTTTGAAATGGTATTACACCCATGCCTTTTAGTTTTAAATAATTATTATTTACTGTAAAGTTCGACGATTAACTGTTCTTTGATATTCTCTGGAATTTCAGAACGTTCTGGGAACGTAAGGAAAGTACCTTTCAAATCATTGCCATTCCAATCAATCCAACTAAATTTATTATTTACCGTACTTACGCTGTTAGAAATTACTTCTAACGACTTAGAACGTTCACGAACGGCGATAACATCACCTGCACGTAATTGATAACTTGGAATATTCACAACTTCACCATTTACAGTGATATGACGGTGAGAAACAAGTTGTCTAGCACCACGACGCGTTGGAGCAATACTCATACGATAAACGGTATTGTCTAAACGAGCTTCTAAGAATTTCAACAAGTTTTCACCTGTAATACCCTTTTTAGCTGCCGCTCTTTTGAAAGTGTTTCTGAATTGTTTTTCTAAAACACCATATGTATATTTAGCTTTTTGTTTTTCAGCTAACTGAATTGCGTATTCAGATAGTTTAGGACGACGACGGCTGTTACCGTGCTGACCTGGACCATAGTTTTTCTTTTCTAACGCTTTATCTCTTCCGAAAATTGCTTCACGGAATCTTCTAGCGATTTTAGATTTAGGACCTGTATATCTTGCCATTTCGTTTTTTTATTATTGATAAAATTAAACTCTTCTACGTTTAGGAGGACGACATCCGTTATGTGGTAATGGGGTTATGTCCATGATAGAAGTAACTTCTAAACCAACGGTTTGAAGGTTACGAATTGCACTATCACGTCCGCTTCCTGGTCCTTTTACAAATACTTCTACTTTACGTAAGCCTGCATCAAAAGCAACTTTTGCGCAATCTAACGAAGCAACTTGAGCTGCATAAGGAGTATTTTTCTTTGAACCTCTGAATCCCATTTTACCAGCAGATGACCAAGAAATAACTTGTCCTTCTGTATTGGTAACAGATACAATAATATTATTAAAAGTAGCACGAATATGCACTTGACCGTTTGGGTCAACTTTTACTTTTTTCTTTTGAACTTTTTTCTGATTTGCCATAATGTTTGTTACGCTCTTAATTATCTAGTAGCTTTTTTCTTACCAGCAACTGTTTTACGTTTACCTTTTCTAGTACGAGCATTTGTGCTAGTACGTTGTCCACGAACTGGCAAGCCCTTACGGTGACGTTGGCCACGGTAGCAACCAATATCCATCAAACGTTTGATGTTTAATGTAACTTCTGAGCGCAACTCACCTTCAGTTTTCAAATTTTCAGTGATATAACCACGAATTAATCCTAATTCATCATCATTCCACTCGCTCACTTTTTTATCGTGACTGATCCCTGTGTTATTTAAAATCGCAGCAGCTCTGCTACGACCTATCCCGTAGATGTAGGTTAAACCTATTACACCTCTTTTGTTTTTGGGAATATCTATACCTGCTATCCTAGCCATGTGTTATTTTATCCTTGTCTTTGTTTGAATTTAGGATTCTTTTTGTTAATCACGTACACTTTTCCTTTGCGGCGTACGATTTTGCAGTCTACACTGCGTTTTTTTACTGCGGTTCTAACTTTCATATAAATTACTTGTATCTGTAAGAGATTCTACCTCTCGTTAAATCATAGGGGGACATTTCTACTTGCACTTTATCGCCAGGTAGGATACGTATGTAGTGCATACGCATTTTACCTGAAATTGTTGCTATAATTTCATGACCGTTTTCGAGCTTAACTCGGAACATAGCATTGGATAATGCCTCCGCAATTAATCCGTCTTGTTTTATAGCGTCTTGTTTTGACATATCAAAAGGGCTGCAAATGTACGTTATTTATTTTTAAAAATCAACTTGTGAATAAGCGTTTGTCATTCGACCCTTCATTTTGCCACCGTTACTCATTAATCCGTCATATTTACGCATCAATAAATAACTATCAATTTGCTGCAATGTATCCAATACAACACCCACCAAAATCAACAAACTCGTTCCTCCAAAAAATTGTCCGAACTCTTGGTTGATATGTAGTGAAGTAGCCATTACCGGTAGTATTGCAACCAAACTTATAAATATAGCACCTGGCAATGTTATTCTTGAAATAACACCATCAATGAAATTTGAAGTTTGTTTTCCTGGTTTGATACCTGGAATAAAACCGTTGTTTCTTTTCATGTCATCTGCCATTTGTACTGGATTAAAAATAATTGCTGTATAAAAATAAGTAAATACAACAATTAAGAAAACCAGCAATGCATTGTGAGCGAAACTATTTGGATTCATCATACTCAACAACCATCCTGGAGCCGTATTTTCAGTATAGAAACTTCCAATAGTAGCTGGTAAGAATAAAATTGCTTGAGCGAAGATGATTGGCATAACACCTGCCGCCAATATTTTGATAGGAAGATATTGTCTTACTCCACCATACTGACGATTTCCAACAACACGTTTTGCGTAATTAATAGTGATTTTTCGGGTTCCTTGGGTCAATAAAATTACTCCCAATACAACCATAAACCATATTACCATTTCTATGATAAACAATATCAAACCACCACCTTGCAAGCGAATTAAGAACTCACTTATCAAAGCCGAAGGCATGCGGGCAATAATACCAACCATAATAATTAAGCTGATACCGTTACCTAAACCTCTGTCAGTGATTCTTTCTCCCATCCACATGGTAAACATTGTACCAGCAGTTAAAAGAATAATATTGGTGAACATAAACATTTCTTTTGACAGCAATTGATCATTGAAATTGAATAACAATGCCGCTCTATTGGCTTCAGAGTTAACAATATTCGAAAGATAAGCAAATGCTTGAACAGCAGTAAATGCGATGGTAAGGATACGGGTATATTGATTCATTTTCCTTCTACCCTCTTCTCCTTCTTTCTGCAAACGTTGGAAACTTGGAATTGCAATGGTTACCAACTGCATGAATATAGAAGCCGAGATATAGGGCATGATACCGAGTGCAAAAATAGCACCACGGGCAAATGCACCGCCGGCAAAAGTGTTGATCAAACCTAAAATGTTATTCTTAGTTTGACGATTCAACCCTTCTAAGGCATCACTATCAATTCCTGGAAGAATGATATATGATCCAAGACGATAGATTACCAACAAAAGCAACGTATACACGATACGTTTCTTAAGTTCGTCTATTGCCCAAATATGCTTAAAGGTTTCTATAAGTTTTTTCATGCTTATCGACCAATTGTGTGAGTGCTTCCACCTGCTTTTTCAATAGCAGCTTTTGCAGTTTCACTAAATTTATTTGCATGAACTTCCAAAGAAGCTGTGATTTCACCACGACCTAATACTTTGAACAATTCATTTTTATGAATTAAATTTTTGTCAATCAAGAGTTGGCGATCAATTTTGCTGATGTTCATATTTTCAGCAAGTTGTTGCAATACATCTAAATTCACAGAAGCGTATTCAACACGATTAATGTTTTTGAATCCACCTTTAGGAATACGACGTTGCAATGGCATTTGACCACCTTCAAAACCGATTTTACGAGAATAACCAGTTCTAGATTGAGCACCTTTATGACCTTTAGTAGAAGTACCACCTCTACCAGAACCTTGTCCACGACCAATTCTTTTACGGTTTTTTACAGAACCTGCAGCAGGTTTTAGATTACTTAAATTCATATAATTAGGCGTTTTCTACTTTTAATAGGTGATTAACTGTGCGAATCATTCCTTCGACTTGAGGGTTCAACTCAACTTCACGAGACGCGTTCATTTTTCTAAGTCCTAATGCTCTTAAAGTAGCTTTTTGATTTCTTGGATATCCAATACCACTTTTAATTTGGGTAATTTTAACTTTTCCCATGATTTTAACCATTAAATACTTGTTTCATACTTATACCGCGCATGTGAGCTACGGTATGTGGATCTCTCATACTTGTAAGGGCATCAAAAGTTGCTTTAACCACGTTATGTGGGTTAGAAGAACCTTTAGATTTAGCCAATACATCGGTAACGCCAGCACTTTCTAAAACTGAACGCATAGCACCACCGGCAATAACACCAGTACCATGAGAAGCAGGTTTCAAGAAAACACGACCACCACCAAATTTGCCTAATTGTTCGTGAGGAACAGTACCATTAATAACAGGAACTTTGATCAAGTTTTTCTTAGCGTCTTCAATACCTTTATTAATTGCATCGATAACCTCATTTGATTTACCAAGACCATGTCCTACTGTACCATGACCATCACCAACAACAACCAAAGCTGTGAAGCTAAAAGTTCTACCACCTTTGGTAACTTTAGCAACACGGTTAATATTAACTACTTTTTCGGTTAAGGTTAATTCACCTGGACGAACTCTAACTATGTTTTTATTTGACATTGTTTTTTAAATTAAAATTGTAAACCTCCCTCACGGGCTCCATCAGCCAAACTCTTAACACGTCCATGGTATAAATATCCACCACGGTCGAAAACTACTGATTCAATTCCAGCACCTTTTGCCAATTCAGCGATTTTTTTGCCTACTAAAGTAGCTTTAGCTACTTTGCTATCTTTCACTTCATTGATACCAACTTCTCTTGAAGACGCTGCAGCTAAGGTAATTCCTTTGCTATCATCGATCAATTGAGCATAGATATCTTTATTACTACGGTAAACACTTAGACGTGGACGAGCAGATGTACCCGAAATTACGCCGCGTATGCGTTTACGTATTTTTTCTCTTCTTGAATTTTTACTTTTTGCCATTTTAATTCCTCCTTACTTAGATGCAGACTTACCTGCTTTTTTACGTAAAACTTCTCCAGCAAAACGTATACCTTTTCCTTTGTATGGTTCAGGTTTACGGAATGAACGGATTTTAGCTGCTACTTGACCTAACAATTGCTTATCGACACAAGTCATAGTAATTGATGGGCTTTTACCTTTCACAGTTTCAGTAACAACTGAAATTTCTGAAGGAACTTGTAACAAGATTTTGTGAGAGTATCCTAAAACAAACTCTACCAAGTTGCCTTGGTTTGAAACTTTGTAACCTACACCCACAAGTTCTTGAGTTACAGTATGGCCAAGACCTACACCTATTACTAAATTATTTAGTAATGAACGGTATAAACCATGAAGGCTTTTATGCTGTTTACTCTCGCTTGGGCGATTTACAGTCATCACTCCATTGTCAACAATAACAGTAAAGTCTTGATCGATGGGTTGAGAAAGTTCTCCTTTAGGGCCCTTTGCAGTAACGTATCCTACGTTTACTGTTACATTCACATTCGATGGAATCTGAATGGGTGCTTTTCCTACGCGTGACATATATTCTTATTTATTTGAATTTTAAAGTTAACGATTAAGAGATAAAACAAAGAATTTCTCCGCCAACACCTAAAGTGCGGGCTTCTTTGTCGGTCATAACACCTCTAGAAGTTGTAATAATTGCTACACCTAAGCCATTCAATACTCTTGGAATGTCGGAAGTTGCTGAATATTTTCTCAAACCAGGACTAGAAACTCTCTTCAAAGAAGAAATAGCACTTAGTCTAGATTGAGCATTATATTTCAATGCAATTTTTATTACACCTTGTTTGTTTTCGGTTTCCTCAAATTTATATTTAAGGATATAACCTTTTTCGTAAAGAACACGAGTAATCTCTCTTTTTAAATTACTTGCAGGAATCTCTACAATACGATGTTGCGCTTTGATTGCGTTACGCAAACGCGTTAGATAATCTGATATAGGATCAGTCATTTTATTTCTATTTTACCAACTTGATTTAGTTACACCTGGAATTTTACCATTACTAGCTAATTCACGGAATTGATTTCTACAAACTCCGAAAACGCGCATATACCCTCTCGGTTTACCAGTAATTTTACAACGATTTCTCAATCTTACTGGAGAAGCATTACGAGGAATTTTTTGCAATTCTTCATAATTTCCTTCCGCTTTCAATTTAGCTCGTTTTTCAGCATAACGTGCAACCATTGATTCACGTTTACGCTGACGGGCCTTCATACTTTCTTTTGCCATGATTTATTTAGTTTTAAAAGGGAAACCCATTAATTTTAACAATTCTAAACTCTCTTCGTCATTCTTTGCAGAAGTAACCACAGTTATATCCATACCTGTAATTTTATTGGTTTTATCAATATCAATTTCAGGGAAAATAATTTGTTCTGTAATACCCATAGTCCAGTTACCTCTACCATCAAATCCTTTAACTTCCAAACCTTGGAAATCACGAACACGAGGAAGTGCAACAGAAACCAATCTGTCTAAGAATTCGAACATTCTTTCTTTACGCAAAGTTACTTTGCAACCAATAGGCATATTCTCTCTTAATTTAAAGTTAGAAATAGCTTTCTTAGAATAGGTAGCTTGTGCTTTTTGACCAGTAATTTTTGACATCTCATCGATGGCAGCATCTACTAATTTTTTATCATTTACGGCAGCGCCTACACCTTGGTTCAAAACAACTTTAGTGATGCAAGGAATTTGCATTACATTTTTATAGTTGAATTTTTCCATCATTGCAGGAACAACTTCAGCCGAATATTTATCTCTTAATCTTGGAACGTAACTCATAATTTAATTATTTAATAAATTCTCCAGTTTTTTTAGCAAAACGTTGAAGTTTATTATTCTCATTTAATTTTCTACCGATACGTGTTGGATTACCACCAACCATAACCATAAGATTAGAAATATGAATAGGAGCTTCAATTTTGTCAATTTTACCACCAGTATTTTGAGCAGTAGGTTTACGATGTTTACTAACAATGTTTAAACCTTCTATTAATGCTCTACTTTTCTCTGGATAAACAGTTAACACTTTTCCAGATTTTCCTTTATCATCACCAGCTAATACCAAAACAGTATCGCCTTTTTTGATGTGTAATTTAAATGCGCTTTTCGCCATGATTATAATACTTCAGGTGCCAATGACACAATTTTCATGAATTGTTTATCGCGCAATTCTCTTGCCACTGGACCGAAGATGCGCGTACCTCTTGGTTCATCTGAATTATTTAACAAAACGCAGCTATTCTCGTCGAAGCGAATGTAAGAACCATCAGCTCTACGAATTTCCTTCTTAACACGAACAACCACAGCTTTAGATACAGCACCTTTTTTGATGTTTCCACCTGGCATTGCATGCTTAACACTGACTACGATTTTATCACCAACACTGGCATAACGTCGGCCAGTACCACCTAGTACTCTAATACAAAGTACTTCTTTAGCACCGCTGTTATCAGCTACTTTTAATCTTGATTCTGTTTGTACCATGTTATTTCGCTTTTTCTACGATTTCTACTAATCTCCAACATTTGTTTTTGCTCAAAGGACGAGTTTCCATGATGCGAACGATATCGTTCTCAGCACATTGGTTAGTTTCGTCATGGGCAGCAAACTTTTTGGTTTTCTTAAAATATTTACCATATTTCGGGTGTTTCACACTACGAACTACGGCAACCACAATGGTTTTGTCCATTTTGGCACTACTCACAATGCCTATGATTTCTTTTCTGGAGTTTCTAATTGTTTCCATTAGTTTTCTTCACTCGTTTTTTTAAGGTATGCCTGATACTCAGCTTCAGTTCTACGTGAGTTTAACTCAGTTAACATACGTGCAATATTCTTTCTTGATTCCTTCAACTTATGAGGACCATCTATTTGAGAAACCGCATTTTGAAACTTCATTTGTGTCAAAAGTTTGCGTTCTTCTCTGTAACGTTCTACCAATTCTTTATTTGGTAATGATTTAATTTCTTCGAATTTCATAATTAAGCCTCCTCGTGATAATCAGGACGTACAACAAACTTACAAGACACAGGTAATTTCTGTGCTGCAAGGCGAATACCTTCTTTTGCAATTTCCATTGGTACACCGGCAACCTCAAACATAATTGTTCCTGGTTTCACGATAGCAACCCAATATTCAGGAGCACCTTTACCCTTACCCATACGAACCTCTGCAGGTTTCTTTGTAATAGGTTTGTCAGGGAAAATTCTGATCCACACTTGACCTTCACGTTTTAAATAACGTGTTAAAGCAATCCTGGCAGCTTCTATTTGACGAGAAGTTATCCAGTGAGGCTCAAGCGATTTTAAACCAAAGCTACCGAACACTACGCGATGACCTCTTGTAGCCATACCGTGTACACGGCCTTTATGTTGTTTTCTAAATTTCGTTCTTTTTGGACTCAGCATTATTCTACTCCTTATGCATTATTACGACGACGATCACGACGGTCACGACCACCACGGTCTCTTCTATCGTTACCTCTATTATTTGAACCTTTCCTATCGGTTTCTGTTTGTGGAGACAAATCTACTTTACCATAAATTTCACCTTTACACAACCATACTTTAATACCGATTTTACCATAAACTGTTTGCGCTTCTACCAATGCATAGTCGATGTTTGAACGCAAAGTGTGTAATGGCGTTCTTCCTTCTTTATACATTTCTGAACGAGCAATCTCACCACCATTCAAACGACCACTGATACGAACTTTAATTCCATCAGCACCCATTTTCATTGTTCCTTGGATGGCATTTTTAATTGCACGCTTGTATGAGAAACGGTTTTCGATTTGTTGTGCAATATTTTCACCAACCAAACGCGCATCTAATTCAGGACGTTTAATTTC
>Ga0114978_10002308_pt1 | contig 15681 bp, 13 predicted proteins | sample S_140212_EF_Meta_FD_87027 | JGI IMG/M metagenome (GOLD analysis project Ga0114978, IMG submission 87027) | Freshwater microbial communities from Lake Simoncouche, Canada to study carbon cycling - S_140212_EF_MetaG | ecosystem: Environmental > Aquatic > Freshwater > Lake | place: Lake... | reverse complement strand
CACTCATTTTGCAAAGGCAGCCTGGCATTGCCAACGCTTCCAGTGGACATCAAAGCACGATTGGTTTAAGAATACCCTCCCACCCCATGGCCTTGGAGCTGCTTGAAATTGCAAAAAGTTTAGGCGTGTTTGGCATCGCTGCGCCCAGTGCCAATCGCTTTGGTCGCGTGAGCCCCACTCAAGCGGTTCACGTTGTCGAGGAACTTGGAGAAGGCTTGCTGATTTTGAACGGAGGCGCTTCACACATCGGGATTGAATCCACGATCATCGACTGCTCCAGAGGACAACCCATCTTGCTTCGCCCTGGGCAGTTAAGCACCGAATCATTGGAGCAAGTGTTGCATCAATCCATTGCGCAGGAATTGATCGATGAAACCCCCGACAACTCTTCACCCACGGCGCTTAAAGCCATCGCACCCAAAGTCTCTGGGCGTTTATTGGCACACTATGCACCCCAAGCCAAGGTGTTGCTGCTGGATTGCCAAGCGCTCGAGCAGCGCTTGTCCTCTTACATGCCGCAACCCAAGGCATTCATTGGTGTGTGGAGCGCAAGCCCACTTGTCCCTGACTCAAAGACATTTTTATACCAAGCCATGCCCAAAAGGGCTGAGGTCTGCGCTCAAGTTCTTTTCTCAACCCTCAGGGCTTTTGACAAAGCGGGCGTTCAGGAAATATGGATCGAACAGCCCCCCTTTGCGCCAGACTGGTTAGGCGTCAATGATCGACTCAAAAGAGCATCTCATGCCCAATAATTCTGATTTTTATGTCCTCGCACCTCCATAAGCCCGAAGTCCCAGTAAACTACAAGCCCTTACTGGAGTGAACAGATGATCAAGAAGATGTCCAAATGGACCATGCAAGTCGTCGCCTTGACCACAATGGGTCTGCTTTGCCTTCTCGCGGGCTGTGGCTCGAGCTCCAAATACGATGAGTTCTTTCCCACTCGCATTGTCTCCATTGGAGATTTTTTAAGCTATCAAGGCACACCAGTCAACGCTTTCAATGACAAGTTGACCGTCAATGACATGACGGTCAACAATTGGGTAACACAACTTGCAACCAGCTACAACATTGCTTTTGACCCCAGTTCAACGGCGTTTGCAACCCCTAAGGCCACAGTGGCTGATCTGCCCAAGCAGCTGAGCGGTTTTGTGCCCAAGCCTGGAGACATGCTCGTCATCAATGCGGGCATGAACGATATCTTGAACCACACCCAAGCCGTTTTGAATAAAACGGAAACGCCCGACCAAGCGGTCTCTTTGTTGGGTGCACTTGGCACGGCGTATCAACTTTTTGCAAGGGACCAACTTAAAAATTTCTCACATATTTTGATATTGAATGCCTATGATCTCAAGGGCAGTCCTTTTGCACAAAAAAATGCCGCTCGATTTGCGGCGGCTTGGCCCAATTATGCTGGCGGATTGTCTCAATTCATTCAAGATGAAACACGCAACTTCAACAACAAAATCATCTCAAATGCTGGCACTTACGTCTCTGGCCAAGGGGTTCGATTGTTTGATGCAGAAGTCCTTTATTTGAGTGCTGACTTTCAAGGCTATGGCATCACAACGGCTGGACTCACTTTGGCCGCGTGTCCTGTGGTCATGGCTGGCATCAATTGCACCGCCAAAAGTGCGGACCCCAATTACAACACCTACCTCTATGCCGATGATATCAACGTCACGCCCGTTGCACAGCGCTTACTTGGCGCCTACACCTATACCTTTTTAAGAAGTGCCAAAGGCTGGTAATGTATGCTGCGAAATTCACCTGTTCGCTACCCATTGAATCAAACCCTCCAAAACAGCAGCCCCCTCCCTTGCTTTGGGATCGTTCAAGATGGCCACCAACATATACCGCTTTTGTTGTCTGCCTTGAACAAATCCAGCGATCGCATTCACATCTCTTAAGCTACCCGTCTTTAAATGAGCGAGTGCGGTGCTTTGACTTTTCTTTAAAGTCCCGTCCATGCCCGTGATGGGCAAAGATGAGATCAATTCAGGCATATAAGGTGACTGCCAAGCGTAGCTCAACAAATCCACCAAACCTTGTGCACTGAGTTGATCATCTCGACTTAAACCCGAACCCTGATCGATTTGCAAGGGTGTTGGAGATATTTTTTCGCGCCACCACTTTTGAACAATCTCTCTGGAGGCCGCCTCGTTCGCACCGCTTGGCGTTCCCATGCTTAAGCTCAAAAAAAGATGCTGCGCCATGACGTTATTGGAGAATTTATTCATGTCTCTGACTATATCTCCCAAGGGCTGAGAGTTTTCGCTCCATAGCAGCGTTGCCTTTGCTGGCAACACCCCCAATTTGAAGGACCCCGCAATCTCGCCTCCCAAACTCTGCCAAATTCCAGCGAGTGCTCTTTGAGTGAATTCTTTAGGTCTTGAAAAGGCCAAAGGCCAAATTTTCATGCCGCAAGACTTCGCAAAAGTGCCATTGAATTTAATGAACAAGGATTGCGAAAAGTCTGCCTTCAACTCCTGCCTGTAATCTAGACAGTTTGAATGAGTCAAAGGAACTTGCTTTGAATACGCCAAACCGTCCATTCGTGGCTCAATGTCGATGTGCGCCACGCCGCTCAATGGATCTGGCGTGATGCTGACCAACAAGGCGTTGAAGTTGATCAACAGCGCATCCGCGAAAACGTTGTAAGGGCGAAGGGGTTCACCATCAAATTTACCCGGATCTTTTTCAGGTGCATCAAACAAACTCTTATCGATCAGGACGTCGCCTTGTATTTTCTGAATACCCAAAGATCTCAATTTCTGCATGACATGCGTCGCATTTTCCACCGTCAGTTTGGGATCTAAACCACCACGCAAGATGACATCACCCTCCAATACGCCAGAAGGTTTGATTGGTCCCGTGATAAAGACATTGGTTTTCCACGTGTAGTTTGGCCCGAGCAAATCCAGTGCGGCCTGTGTGGTGACCAACTTCATGAGTGAGGCCGGTATTCTTGGTAGGGAGGCCAAATGGCTTATTTCAGCTTCTTCTTGAACGTTCGGCGGAAAGCTTGCACGAGTGGGGACCTCTTTCACCATCACACTCAAAGAGTTAGGCGAGAGATCTGCTTTTTGCAATAAATTAACAATCTGCGCTGGCAAAGACCCTGCCACGTTCACCCTTTGAGACGAGCCTAAAGGTGTTTGCCTCACAACGGGCTCTTTTGCCCAAACCGCGGATATCAACAGCAAAGCCATCAACACCCCAGACCTGCGTTTCTTGGAAAACTGGCGCATACCCAGTATTTTTATAGCGTCTTTTGAGTTCATTTTTTGACTTTGCCCAAGAAAGTTCGACCTGTCAAGACGCCCGTCCATTAAGTAGGCCCGAGGCCATGCTGGCTTTTGGCTGCGACAGACCCATAATTCAAAGCGCCATGGGGGATAATAAAGCCATGAAATTTTTAGCCATCGAGTGCAGCAGCGATACCTTGTCCTTGGCTGCGTCCAAGAACTTGAATACTTGGTCCTTCGAATGTACAGCAGGCGCGCGTACTTCAAGTGTTTTGATCCCCGAATGCTTAAACGGCATGGCTGAGTTGGATTTGAACTTTAAACAACTAGATGCCATTGTGTATGGCAAAGGACCCGGCTCCTTCACTGGGTTGCGCACCGCATGCTCTGCGGCCCAAGGCTTTTCTTTTGGACATGGCGTTCCTACACTGGGATTTGACTCTTTGCTTGTCTTGGCTCAAGCTGCTCTCCAAGCCAGGCCCCAATTTTCACATGTGCTTTCTATTTTGGATGCTCGAATGGGACAAATTTATGTGGGTGCATATGAAAAAATCCATCCACGCTGGCGTGTCAACCTAGCACCTTGCTTGCTTGATCCTAGCGCCATGCAGTTGCCCAAAGTTTGGACTGAGGCCCATTCAAACTTGTCCGTCTTGGTCGCTTGCAATGCATTAAACATTTTTCAAGATGATATCGAGCAGATGCTTTGTACCCAATCTGTCAAATATGAACTCATTCAGATAAGCCCTCGAGCAGATGCGCTCATTGAGCTTGCAAAAGCTCATTGTGCAGACACGGGCTTTTCGTTGGAGCTGCAAACCTGCACGAGCTTGCCAACGCCTCTCTATTTGCGCGACAGAGTAGCGCAGACCACGCTTGAACGATCCCAGGCGCGAGAATCAAACCTTGCTCATCGGCCTTAATTGCATGTCCAACCCATTCCCTCTCTCCTAGGATCGGTGCCAACATGCGTGAATACCCGATAGAGCCGCTTCACTTTGTGCACTTAAGTGAACTCGAACTTGATGAGTTGTTGCTCATTGAACAATCGGTTTACTCAAAACCCTGGACGCGCGGTAATTTTTTAGATGCAATCAAAAACAACAACTGGTGTCACCTTTTGATAAACGGCACCACATTGACTGGCTATTTTGTTGCTATGATGGGATTTCAAGAGGTGCATCTTTTGAATTTTACGGTGGCCAAGCCGTTCCAAAACAAAGGCTACGGACTGCATATGTTGGAGAGTTTGGCACTGATGTCCAAAACGGTGAGTGCTCAATGGATCTGGCTTGAGGTTCGCGTGAGCAATGAACGCGCCTTTAAAGTTTATGAAGCTTTTGGCTTTAAAAAAGTAGGCGAGAGAAAAAACTACTACCCTTTGTCAAGCCATCAACGCGAAGACGCGATCATTATGAGCTATAGGTTATAACTGTTCATGAAGCTGCAACTCACCCCGCGAAAGAAATCCATCTTAAATGAGATGGGAATCTCACTTTATTACAAAAAAGCTGTCCCCCCCCCTCAGGTGCCGGCTATTCGCCCTCGCCCATTGACAAGCTCCTCGCCCCCTGCGCACCCAACTCCAAACAAGCCCCCCATTGGTGCAGGTTTGCCAAACCCCGCACTGATCTCTCAGGTCGCCAAGATGAACTGGGTGGAAATCGAAGCGCATCTTCAAACTTGCCGTGCATGCGATTTAGGACACAACGCCCCCCTGAGATACATCGAGGCGTTTAAAGTTGAAAACAGCAACACCGAAAAAAGATCTAAGATTGACTGGCTGATCGTATCCGACTCACCCAAAAGAGCCCTAGATGGCTCGGTCGTCGCGTTTTCAGAAAATAGCCTTGCCTTGTTCAATGCGATATTAAAGCACCTTCTCTTTGCCAGCCCTCCCTTGCCCGATAGAAAAACACCTGTGTTGAATTATTTCATTACCCATACGGTCAAGTGTCTTAGCCCAAAGCTTGAGGCCCCTGATGATGTTGCAACGCAAACGTGTTTAATCCATTTAAAGCAACAAATCAAACTGCTTGAGCCTCAACTCCTTTTGGTCATGGGGCAAGCAGCAGCACATGCGCTTTTACAGGACACCCCCTTAAAAAATGAACCTCTGGGTAAATTGCGTTCAAAACTTCATCAATTTGAAAACACCCCAATGATCGCCACCTACTCGCCCGAACAAATGATGCGCTCAGGGGAGATCAAATCAAATGCTTGGACAGATTTATGCTGGGCTCATTCATTGATTCATTGATTCTTCACCCCCTATTTTTTCACATTCATTATGAAATTTCTCGATCAGCTTTTAAGATCCAACACACAAAACCAATCCCTCTTGTGTGTCGGCCTTGATCCAGAACCCAATCGGTTTCCTTTAAAGTGGCGCGGCCAATCTGACAAGATTTTTGATTTTTGCGCTGAAATCATCAACGCCACGGCCGATCTGGTCATGGCATACAAGCCACAGATTGCTTACTTCTCTTCCCACAGAGCCGAGCTTCAACTTGAGAGAGTCATTCGCCATATTCGCGATGTGGCCCCATCCGTGCCGATTATTTTGGATGCCAAGCGGGGCGACATCGGTAGCACTGCACAGCAGTACGCCATCGAAGCGTTTGAGCGCTACGGTGCAGATGCGCTGACCCTTTCACCTTTCATGGGCTTTGACTCGATTGCGCCGTATTTAAAATACCACGACAAGGGCGCTTTTCTTTTATGCCGCACGTCTAACCCCGGTGGCGATGATCTTCAAAATCAGCGTCTTTCAACTATGGAGAACAACCCGCATTTGTACGAACACATTGCCAGTTTGGCCAACGGCCCATGGAATACAAATGGCCAACTTGGCCTTGTCGTGGGAGCAACCTATCCCAACGAAATTGAGCGCGTTAGACAAAAAGCACCGACCTTGCCTCTCTTAATTCCCGGCATTGGCGCACAAGGTGGTGACGCCCTTGCAACGGTCAAGGCGGCCAAGAGCACAGAGCGTGCACGCGTGATTGTGACCTCTTCACGCGCAATTATTTATGCCTCTGATCAAGATGATTTTGCCAACGCGTCTCGACAGGAAGCCTTAAAAACCAGAGCCCTTTTACAAAGTTCATGAACCCTTATTTTGGGTGACTCTGTTTCCTATTCGTCTTTGATTCGTTTTCTAAGCCAACAGTTTTTTTAAGTAATGCCCTGTAAAGCTTTGCTCATTTTGCGACAATTGCTCAGGTGTGCCGCAACCCAATACTTGACCACCTTGGTCGCCCCCTTCTGGGCCCATGTCAATCAGCCAGTCTGCCGTTTTGATCACGTCTAAATTGTGCTCAATGATCACAATGGTATTGCCCGCATCTCTCAGGCGGTGAAGGACTTTTAACAACAACTCAATGTCTGCGAAATGCAAACCCGTTGTTGGCTCATCCAAGATATAAAGCGTTCGACCGGTGTCTCTTTTGGACAGCTCCAAGGCCAACTTGACGCGTTGCGCCTCACCACCTGACAAAGTGGTCGCAGATTGTCCAAGCTTGATGTAACTCAAGCCCACATCCATCAAGGTTTGTAACTTTCGCGCAATACTGGGCACCGCTTGCAAGCACTCCATCGCAGACTCTACCGTCAACTCCAATATTTGTGCAATATTTTTACCTTTATAGGTGACCTCCAAGGTCTCACGGTTGTAGCGTTTACCAAAACACACATCGCAAGGCACGTAAATATCTGGTAAAAAATGCATCTCAACCTTAACGACTCCATCGCCTTGGCATGCTTCACATCGTCCGCCCTCCACGTTGAAAGAGAATCGCCCTGGCCCATAGCCACGCTCTTTGGCCATCGGCATTTCAGCCAACAACTCGCGAATGGGTGTCAACATCCCTGTATACGTTGCAGGATTGCTTCGAGGTGTTCTTCCAATGGGAGACTGGTCAACGTTGATCACCTTATCGAAATGCTCCAAACCCGCGATTTCCTCATGCGGCGAAGGCTCTTCGTGAGAGCGGTACAAGTGCTGTGCGGCGGCCAGGTACAAGGTGTCATTGACCAATGTGGATTTACCCGATCCAGATACACCAGTGACACAGGTCATGAGACCCACCGGAATATGAACGTCAATCGAGCGCAAATTGTTCCCGCAAGCACCCTTAATGAACAAAGACATTCCCATGGGTTGGGCACTCTGGCTAGGTGTTGGGGTCGTGTGTTTGAAGTGTAGGCTTTGCTCTATGGTCTCTTTGCTTGAACCAAGCTTTGAAAATGGGTGCGGCTGAGTATCTAAAATCGAAGGAACAGGCACATTTTTGTAGCCCCTGGTGCTTGAGATCTCTAATTTTGTTTGTATGCGTTTTTTGGTGTCTGATGCGTTGCCCTTTTTGAGCTGATCATGGGTCTTGACCTCTTGGGTCAACCAGGGGCTTCGGATCTTTGGAACTTCGATCTTCAGGGCTCCACTTAAGTAACGCCCGGTCAGAGATTGAGGATTGCGCTCCACTTCACTTGGCCGACCTTGCGCAATCACACGCCCGCCATGAACGCCTGCGCCTGGACCCATGTCTACACAATAATCCGCCGCTCTAATCATGTCTTCATCATGCTCAACCACCAAGACGGAGTTGCCAATGTCTCTCAAATGCTTAAGCGTCTCGATCAAGCGTTCATTGTCTCTTTGATGCAAGCCAATGCTGGGCTCATCTAGGACGTACATGACCCCCGTTAAACCAGAACCTATTTGTGAAGCCAATCTGATGCGCTGCGCCTCACCACCAGAAAGGGTCTCCGCACTTCTTGCAAGGCTTAAGTAATTGAGCCCCACATCGTTTAAGAATTTCAATCGAGATTGAATCTCCTTGATCACCTTTGAAGCGATGTCAGCTTTGGCGCCTTTTAGGCTCAGACTTACAAAATATTTCAAACACTCACCTAGGGTCAAATGACTCACTTCATGCAAGCCCTTTGCACCTGACCCCTCGCCAAGGCGAACATGCAAAGCCTCTAGCTTTAATCTCGCTCCAGCGCATACATTGCAAGAGCGCGTGCTCCTATAACGGCCCAAGTCCTCCCGAACCAAGGCAGATTCCGTTTCTTTGTAGCGCCTTTTCATGTTCACCAAGATGCCTTCAAACGCGTGCTTTTTGCTTGTTTTGCGCGTTGGTTTTCCAGCGGCATCAATCACATAATTGAACTTGATCTCTTCCGTGCCCGAGCCATTTAAAATAATTTGTTGAGTTGCCAAAGGTATCGACTCAAATGGCGTATCAATTTCAAACTGGTAATGCTTTGATAGGCTCTCAAGCATAGAGAAAAAATAAGCGTTCCTCCTATCCCAACCCTTGATCGCACCACTGGCCAAGCTCAAGCTAGGAAAGGCCACCACACGGTTGGGATCGAAAAACTCCTCTTGACCCAAACCCTCGCAGGCCTCGCACGCTCCAGCCGGGGAGTTGAATGAAAAAAGCTTTGGCTCCAATTCGCCCATTGAGAAGTGACAAATAGGACAGGCAAATTTGGCGTTAAAGCTCCTCTCCTCTAACGTATCTAAGTTCAAAACAATCGCCTTGCCTGACGCAACCATCAAGGCGGTCTCAAAACTTTCAGCCAAACGTTGAGACGCATCCTCCCGTACTTTAAGACGATCGATCACGACATCCAGGTCATGTTTCTCGGTTTTTTTGAAACTCGGTAAGTCTGTCGCCTCTAGCACCTCTTTGCCAACTCTAAAGCGCACAAAGCCCTTTTGTTGCAATGCAAGAAGTTGATCGGCGAATTCACCCTTTTTTTCTCTGGCGATCGGCGCCAAAACCATGATCCTTGTTTCTGCTGGAAATGTCATGACGGTATCGACCATTTGCGACACCGTCTGAGCTTGCAATGGCAGGGTGTGCTCTGGACAATGCGGCGTACCAGCACGGGCAAATAAAAGCCTCAAATAATCATGTATCTCCGTGACCGTGCCTACTGTTGAGCGAGGATTGTGGCTGGTCGCCTTTTGCTCTATTGAAATCGCGGGTGATAAGCCCTCGATCAAGTCCACATCGGGCTTGTCCATGCGCTGTAAGAATTGCCTGGCATACGCTGACAAACTTTCAACATATCTCCTTTGCCCTTCGGCATAGAGTGTGTCAAAGGCCAAGCTGGACTTGCCCGAACCCGATAAACCCGTGATCACCACCAATTGATTTCTAGGCAGATCTAAATCAATGTTTTTTAAGTTGTGTGTTCTCGCTCCCCTGATACTGATGAGACCATGAGGCGTATTCTTTTGATCGATCACATGGCCTAAATATGGGCCTTCAATGGATGCATTCACGGTAGGATTTGTCCCTTAAATTAACCGTACATGATAACTTTTTTCCTCCATTTGCGCCAACCTAAAAAAACTTATCTCTCTACTTTTACTGTTTTTTCCCCGCATTTTCCACCCATGACTTGCAAACACCTGCTGGCAATTTGATCTGGAAAACCCATTGTTTTATCTAATTTGAGTCTTAACCGCTCTCAAACCATGCTCGTTTGGGAGACAATCTGTCCTTTACCCTCTCATCCTTTGTCTGAGTGCCCTTCCAGTGCAAGATCTACCAAACACGACACTTTCCGATCCTCACCGCATGACCGAAGATGAAAAACGTGCCAGTTTTTCTCTCGCCTGTATTTACGGACTCCGAATGCTTGGACTTTTCATGGTTCTACCGGTTTTTGCCATCGAAGCCAAAAGCTACATCGGCGGCAACGATGAGGTGGCCATTGGTTTCGCCATTGGTCTTTATGGGCTGGTTCAAGCTGCGCTGCAAATTCCATTTGGGCTGGCCGCAGATCGTCTAGGACGCAAAAAAATCATTGTGTTGGGTCTCTTGCTTTTGGCGCTAGGCAGTTGGCTTGCGGCCATCGCCACCTCTGTTCATGGCTTGGCCCTTGGCCGCGCCATTCAAGGGGGAGGTGCAATTTCAGCCGCGGTCAGCGCATTGCTTGCTGACCAAACTCGCGCAGAAGTCAGGACCAAAGGCATGGCTCTCATTGGTGCAAGCATCGGTCTGATGTTTGCCGTTTCATTGGTAATTGGTCCTTTTTTAAGCCGCTGGGGTGGTTTGCCCTTTATTTTTGAAGTCACCCTCGCCTTGTCTTTGATTGGCGTTGCAGTGGTTGTATTTTGGACGCCTCAAGAGCAGTTCCATCTCTCCACCACGCCACCAATTCCTTTTTCTCAATTAAAAAGCTTGGTTTTTACCACCGACTTACTCAAGCTTTATTTTGGGGTTTTTGTTTTATATGGGGTGCAACTTGCAACTTGGATGGCCGTCCCGCCCTTGCTCGTGGGCGCAGGCGTTGTCAAAGACGATCATGGCTGGGTTTACTTGCCAGCCGTTTTGTTGTCATTTGTTGTCATGGGTTTGACGCTCTTTCCACTTGAACGAAAGGGGCTGCTTCGACCTTTATTTTTAAGTTCAATTTTTTTGGTTTTCTTGGTTCAATTGGGTTTTATGTTTGAAACTCTCCATGCTCCAAACATTTGGTTTTTAGAAATCCTTTTGTTTTGTTTCTTTTGTGGCTTCAATATCTTAGAGGCCAGTCAACCCAGTTTGGCCTCGAAAATTGCACCTTTGCAAGCACGTGGCTCTACGCTTGGGATCTACAACACACTTCAATCCTTAGGTATTTTTACGGGCGCAGCAGCTGGTGGCTGGGTCGCAAAACTCATCGGCCCAGAGGGCCTCTTTGCTTCAGCCAGCGCGCTCTTGCTGCTTTGGATTTTTGTCTCCTGGCGAATGAATTACTCCCCCAAGGCCGAATAAAAGCGAGGTAACGGCTTCTTAAGCCGCCGCCTGGATCTTGAGCGCTTGCTTGGAGGCCTTTCGCTTGGCACCTCTTTTCGCCTTTCGCCAAGGTGACTCCTCTAAAGAGAAAAGAGAGCGTGGCTCTCTAACCTCACGGGCAATCTCAAAGCCTCTCGAACTCAGTGTCTTTTAGCCATTAGGCTTTTCATTGAGCTCGCATTGCAACTTGATAAATCTTCATTTTTCAGGGGTTTTTTAGTTGCCAGATGGATCTTTTTCAAGCTATGCTTTATTCTTCATAGTACTTTTGTAATAACCATGCATTGATTACTTTTTGTCAACATGCATTTTGTTAAGTTGCAAACTTAGACGTTCATAGCGAATTGAGCCGATCAGGTCATGATCTCCAGAATATACTGGTGATATCATCAATCTTTTATGCTTTCAACACGATGGTGGATTGCATATGAGTTGTTTTATTTTTTATTGAAAGTTTTTAATATGGCATCTGTCAATAAAGTGATCTTGATGGGAAACTGTGGTCGCGACCCTGAGGTTCGTTATCTCCCATCTGGGCAAGCTGTTGCGAACGTGAGCATAGCGACCTCAACTCGACGTAAAAATCGCGAAACTGGGGACATGGTAGAAGATACGCAATGGCACAGAATTACTTTTTACGACCGCCTTGCTGAAATTGCTGGTGAATACGTCAAAAAGGGGCGCCCTATTTATGTGGAAGGTCGCTTGAAATATGGGAAATACACCGACCAAGCCGGTATTGAAAAAAACACCGTTGACATCATTGCCACGGAGTTGCAACTTCTAGGCGGTCGCGATGGCTCGAGTTCTAGCGAAGACTCTGGTGGCAGCTACTCGCCTCAAAATGCACCCAGCAAGCAAGCACCTAAAACTGCGGCCCCATCTGCTGCTCAGGCGCCCAAAACAAACTTTGACGACATGGATGATGATATTCCTTTTTAAGTGTACGCATCTCGAATCGTGTCCTTGCTAAAGGCCGACTTTTTATTTTTTTATTTTTAGATTTTTATCCTTCATGAGCTCCATCAAAGACGCAATGAGTTGCTTTACCACGGGCGTGACCATCGTGACCACGCACTTCGAGAGCCAAGACTGGGCCATGACCTGCAACTCCTTTAATACAGTTTCAATGAACCCTGCTTTGGTTCTTTGGAGCGTCGCTAAAGTCGCCTTATCCAATCGCGCATTTACAAGAGCCAATGGTTTTTTAGTCAATGTGCTCAGTCTTGAGCAAAAAAATTTGGCCATGAAGTTTTCAACAGGCTCACAAGCTGACCGCTTTAGAGATGAACCCATAGAACGAATGCGCAGTCACAGAGCTAAATTGCCCCAATCTTTGGCTTGGTTTGACTGTGAGATTGAACAAATTGTCAGCGCTGGAGATCACGACATCCTCATTGGACATGTTTTGGATTTTGGTGTCACGCCTGGGGTTGGCCTGGCTTTGTCTAAGCGTCAATTTGGCTATATTGAGACTGCAAGTGCTTAAAGCCTACTTCGGCCCAAAGCCTTGCAGCTCAATGACATTTCAATGCTCGTAGACTCACCTGGCTCGAGCATTTGTGCCAAGGCCTTGTGGTTCATGACGTCCATTGGAAGATCAAGCACATTTAAACTCAATGACGCGCCATCGCTTGAAAGGCTCGCTTGAACTGTTTTCAAGTTTGAAACAAGGTTCAAGCCATCATGCTTTGTTCTCAGCTCCAATTGGCCATCCCAACCGCCAAAATACTGTGCATGCGTGAGCTCGTTGCATGCAATGTTAAATACTTGTGCGTTTTTTTCTTCTTTGTCTGACAACTCCACCTTGGTCAAAGGATTTGAGCTCTTGGTGGTCAGTGCATATTGATTTCTTGCCTTTATGCTGAGTTGCTGGCCACGCTCAATTGGAAAACTCATTGCCCAACCCAAACCCACTGGGGACGGGACCTTGGACTGATTGGTTAATGAAAGTGTTAAAACAAGCCCGTCATCACGCAGTCGGATCACTTGCGAGGCGTCAAAAAACCATGGCCAGTTTTTTTCTGCCCTGTGCTCTAAACTTAGCATCACAAAATCAGATTGTTGTTCTAAGGTTTGCCATTGGTTTTTCCATCCAAGACCCCAATCTGAATGCTCGTCATTGACGATGCTGTTTAATACCGGGTGGCCCGTTCCGTGCCAGATCAACTCTTTGAGCGTAGCATGATGCACGCAAGGTATCAAAGCTAGAAGCCCAATGCTCTTTTTTTCTGGGTATGGGCCTGCCACTTGCCCACCAAGGATGTCTCGTCCTAGGTATTTCAACTCAGTGATTTCAGCGCCTTGATCACCATCAATTGCACAACTTAAAGAGTTGCTATTTAAATGGATCATCTTCATTCTCTGCCTCCGTCTAGCCATCTTTTTAAATCGACTCTCTTTTAAGTCTAGTTTGCCATACTTATCTTCAATCACAAGGAGTGCGTCTTTACCTGACCTTCTTTTTTGCACTAAACAAGAGGGCTTTCATTTTAAATGTCACTTTATGATTACAGCCAAGTCTAATCTCTTCATTGAGCGCAAAAAAACCCACCAAGTTTTTTTGCTTGGTGGGTTAAAAGTTCTTTGAAGAACTAGACATGAAACTAGGCCATTTGAATTGTTTTTCCCTTTGATGCTTAAATCTTTTAAATAATCAACGGTTGTATGCTGACTCACCGTGTGAAGTGATGTCCAGACCCTCACGTTCTTCTTCTTCAGTCACACGAAGTCCAAGAAGCAAATCAACCACCTTGTAAGCAATCACAGACACAACGCCAGACCAAACGATGGTGGTGATGACGGCTTGTAATTGAATCCAAACTTGTCCAGAAATTGAATACTCGGGTGCAACCGCATTGGCTACATAGTCATAAATACCTGTACCGCCCAAAGAGGGTGAAGCAAAGACACCCGTTAACAATGCGCCCAACACACCGCCAACGCCATGCACACCAAAGACGTCCAATGAGTCATCTGCACCCAAAAGGCTCTTCAAACCGCTCACACCCCAAAGGCAGAACAAACCGGCAGCAAATCCAATGACCATTGCACCCAGTGGTCCAACAAAACCGCAAGCCGGTGTAATTGCAACCAAACCAGCAACTGCGCCAGACGCTGCACCCAACATCGAAGACTTGCCTTTGCCCAAAGCCTCACCCATGATCCAACTTAGAGTTGCAGCAGCAGTGGCGACCAAGGTGTTGATGAACGCAAGGGCTGTCACGCCGTTGGCTTCCAAGTTGGAACCAGCGTTGAAACCAAACCAACCCACCCACAACATCGAAGCACCGACCATGGTCAAAGTCAAGCTGTGTGGCGCCATGGATTCTTTTCCGTAACCCGTTCTTTTGCCAATCATGTATGCACCCACCAAACCTGCAACTGCAGCATTGATGTGAACGACCGTTCCTCCAGCAAAGTCAAGCGCACCTTTGGCCCATAACCATCCAGCAGCTTCGGTGACTTTTTCCAAGCTAGCAGCATCTGTGATTGCGTCAGGACCGTCCCAATACCAAACCATGTGCGCAACAGGTAAGTAGCTAAATGTAAACCACAGTGCGCAAAACAACAACACGGCTGAAAACTTCACACGCTCTGCAAACGATCCCACAATCAATGCACATGTGATCGCTGCAAATGTGGCTTGGAAACCGGCAAATGTGTACTCAGGAATCACAACGCCCTTGCTAAATGTTGCCGCCACGGAGTCTGGTGTAATACCAAGGAAGAACAACTTGTCCATTGAACCAAAGAAGGGGTTGCCTGCCGTGAAGGCAAGGGTATACCCATAAAGTAGCCACAGGACATAGATCAAAGCGCTCACTACAAAAACCTGCATCAAAATTGAGAGCATGTTTTTACTGCGTACCAAACCGCCATAAAAGAGTGCCAATCCAGGGATGGTCATCACGATGACCAAGGCCGTGGCCACGGTCATCCATGCGGTATCGCCCTTATTGGGAACGGGAACAGGTGCAGCGACTGGCGCTGCATCGGCCGCGGCACTGGCAGCTGCGGGAGCAGCGGGCGCAGGAGCGGGTGCGGTATCGGCCAAAACGGCCGCAGAACCCAAGAGCAAACTCAAACCGAGTGCCAAGGATGCGAACAGATTTTTCATGATTTCTTCTTTCTTTAAATGGATGCTTAAAGCGCTTCTTGACCAGTTTCTCCGGTTCGAATACGAACCACCTGTTCAAGATCGTAAACAAAGATCTTGCCGTCGCCGATTTTCCCAGTTCTTGCAGAGCCTTCTATGGCTTCAATGGATCTCTCGAGTAGCTCGGTTGCAACCGCAACTTCAATTTTGACCTTTGGTAAAAAGTCAACCACATATTCAGCTCCACGATACAGCTCGGTATGGCCTTTTTGACGACCAAACCCCTTTACCTCTGTGACGGTAATGCCCTGAACACCAATCGCTGAGAGGGCCTCACGGACCTCATCGAGTTTGAATGGTTTGATGATGGCGGTTATCAATTTCATGTGATGTCCTTAGTCGTAATCAAAAATTCTTTTTCACACCCAACACCAAGGCCGAGCCACTGAGCTCTTTTGCACCTGAACCGGGTAAGGTGTAGCTGCCATAACGTGTTTTGTAATCGGTCCCAAGCAGCGTGGCACTCAACACCGTG
>Ga0114978_10002306_pt1 | contig 15686 bp, 14 predicted proteins | sample S_140212_EF_Meta_FD_87027 | JGI IMG/M metagenome (GOLD analysis project Ga0114978, IMG submission 87027) | Freshwater microbial communities from Lake Simoncouche, Canada to study carbon cycling - S_140212_EF_MetaG | ecosystem: Environmental > Aquatic > Freshwater > Lake | place: Lake... | reverse complement strand
GCTGCGGCGAAATCCTGTAACCCGGACTTCGACCGGCTCGCGACCGTGATGTCCGCCGCCGTGCATAGCTTCGAGCGCAGCATGCCGTGAGTAAGCGCGAGGGCCATTTTCCCCGCGCCGAGAATGGCGTATTTCATGCCTCGAAGGGTAATCCGCCCGGCGATCAGAGCAAGGCAAAGTCAAAAGATCCGGCCAGAGTCCTTCTGAGCGTTCCGCACCGGTGACACGTGGCTGGAGCAGGAAGAGAGTTGTCGGAAAGAGTTTGCCAGCGTTTGGCGGGTTGATTAAGAGTTCAGCATGATCGTTCGTCTCCTCCGTCTCTCCACCCTCGCGGCTGCGGGTTTCTTTCTGGTCGCATGTGCTTCCACCCCGCAGGTGGACCCCGCCATTTCCGCCGCGCTGTCCTCACGCAATGTCAATCAGGCCACCTATGCCAAGGTCGTGAACGGGCGTGTGTTGGACTACACCGACATTTTCGAGATGGTGCAGAAGGGCGTCCCCTCGCAGATCCTGGTCAGCTATCTGCAAAGCACGCGGAAGGTTTACAATTTCACCTACGGGCAGTTGCAAAGTCTCAAGGCTGCGGGCGGGACTCCTCAGTTGCTGAATTACCTTACAGAGACGCAGGGGCTTTACGGAGTGAACACGCCGAAACAAAAAGCCCGTCTCGCGGGCGAGCAGAAGCGGGCGTATTACAACAGCCCAAGTTATCAAAATCAGCAGCCCTTTGCCTATAATCAACCGGAAGTGGATAACTGGTACGACTCGGGCTACGAGGAATCGCTCTACAGTCCGTTCTCGTTCAACTAAACGCCACGGCGCCAGATTCGCCCCCATCCCCCTGTTCGCCGCCCCAGCGCTGGACAGGCCAGACGCCGGATTCCTATCTGCGGCGCGGCGCCTCTACGGAGCAGAGACGCCAAAAAGGTAGCCCACCAGTGCGGTGAGCCCCATGGCAAAGGCGCCCCACAGAACCACGCGAAAGGCGGCTTTCCAAACCGGCGCTCCACCGGCAAGGGCGGCCAGCGCACCCAAGGCTCCGAGAAAAAACAACGCGCTCAGGAAAACAGCCCTGAGCAAGGCGGAGGCAGGAGCGAGGAAAACCACGGCAAGGGGAAGCGCCGCCCCCACCGCAAAGCTGGCGGCGGAAGCCAGCGCGGCTTGAACGGGTCGCGCCTCGAGCGACGCGGAGATGCCGAGCTCGTCACGCGCGTGGGCACCGAGCGCATCGTGCTGCATGAGCTGCGTCGCAACCTGTGTGGCCAGGGCCTGGTCCAATCCCCTCCCGACGTAAATCTGCGCCAGTTCCTGGAGTTCGCCGCCGCGATCACACTCCAGTTCGGCTTTCTCCAAGACGAGATCGGCCTGCTCGGTATCCGATTGGGAACTGACGGAAACGTATTCGCCCGCAGCCATGGACATCGCCCCGGCCATGAGTCCGGCCACACCGGCGACGAGAATACTGCTCTGCGCGGACCCCGCTGCGGCCACTCCCACGACCAGACTGGCGGTGGATACGATGCCGTCATTGGCCCCAAGCACGGCAGCGCGGAGCCAGCCGATGCGGTGGGTGCGATGGGTCTCAGGGCGATGCATGGCTAAATTTTGTATTTCATTCCTGCGGCGTAAAGAAGCGGAAAACGCATCCGGAATTTTCTTTCCCGGATGGATAAGACTCTCTTGGCGAAGCGGAAAAATGCCGCTAAGTTGCCCGACCATGCCTCGCCGTGCTTTAAAAATCGGCCGCCACTCGCTGGGCGGCAGCAAGCTGCTTTTTATTCTGGGCCCCTGCGTGATCGAGACGCCGGCTTTCACCCGCCGGATGGCGCGCAAACTCCACACGATCTGCGACGGCGAAGGAATAGATTTTGTTTTCAAGGCTTCATACGACAAGGCGAACCGCACCTCAGGGAGTTCATTTCGCGGCACGGACGCGCGCGATGGCTGCGCGTTGCTGGCCGAGATCGGGGCCGAACTCGGGGTGCCGGTGACAACCGATGTTCACACGGCGGAGGAAATCGAAATCGCCGCTCCCCTGGTGGACCTGATCCAGATCCCGGCGTTTCTCTGCCGGCAGACGGATCTGATCCTGGCGGCGGGGGCAAGCGGCTGCGCGGTGAATGTGAAAAAGGGGCAGTTCCTCGCGCCGTGGGATGTGAAGAACATCGCGAAGAAACTCGAGGACGCGGGGAGCAAGGCATTTTGTTTCACCGAGCGCGGGACGACCTTCGGCTACAATAATCTGGTGGCGGACATGCGGGCGATTTTCTGGATGCAACAATTGAATTATCAGGTAGTTTTCGACGCAACCCATTCCGTGCAGCGTCCCGGTGGCGCGGGCGACCGCACCGGCGGTGACGGCGAACTGGCTCCGGTGCTGGCTCGCGCGGCAGTGGCAGCAGGCTGCGACGGGGTGTTTATCGAGACTCATGAAAATCCCTCAAAAGCCCTTTCCGATGGCCCGAATCAAATCCCGCTCCGCGCTCTGCCCAAGCTGCTCGGCCAACTTTCCCGCATCCGCCGTGAAGTTCTTCGCTAGCCTCGCCCTCGCCGTCCTGGTGCTGCCCGCCGCTCCGCTTCGTGCGGAAAAACCCGCGACGACGGAGTCCAAGGAGGCCGCCACGAATCAAAAGAAAGACAAGACGGCGACGAAGGACAAAGACGCGAGCGAGGCTGTTTTCGACATTCCGATCCAGGAAGGGGTTCCGGTCCGGGGCATCAAGATTCCGAATTACGACAAGAACGGAAAATTGCAGATGATGTTCGACGCCGAGGTGGCCCGGAAAGTGGACGCCAACCACGTCGAAATGGAGAACCTCAAAATCGAGGCCTACTCGGACGACGGGAAGAAGTTTTATATTGAACTGCCCCGGGCGGTTTTTAATCTGGAGACCCGCATCATGGACGGCCAGAGCCATGTGCTCATCCGCCGGGAGGACTTTGAGATCACCGGGGAGCAGGGGACATTTAACGTCAAAACCCGCAACGCAAAAATTCTTGGCACCATCAAAATGACCATCTTCAGCACTGAAGGCTTCGACACACCATGAAACACTCCCTTATTGCCGCGCTGCTTTGCGTCTTCGCCAGCGCTTTCCCCTCCCCGGCTGCTCCGGACGACGCCAATCCCACGATGAACCCCGACGGCAAGGCGGAGGCCAAGGAAAGCAACAACCCCTTCGGCATGGCTGTCATAGGCAAGGAACGTCCGAAAGATGCCAAAACGGAAATCACCGCAAAAAAGCAGGCCAGTTTCGACAACGCCACCAACGTTGCGGAATTTGACGGAACGGTGGTGGTAAAGGACCCGCAATTCACCCTCTTCTGTGACCGGCTCAAAGTCACCATGAGCAAAAATCGCAAGGGCATGCAGCTCTGTGAAGCCTTCGGCAACGTGATCATCGTTCAGGAAAACACCGACCCGGCTGGCAAGACAACCAAATCCATCGGCCGCGCCGGGCAGTCGGTCTACGAGCCTGTTTCCGGCGACATCACGCTCAAGTTTTCCCCGTCCGTCCAGAGCGACGTCAATCTGCAGGTCGGCGAACCGGACACCGTCATGATTCTCAATCGCACCGGCAAATCCCGCACCATCGGCTCAAGCAAAACAGTCATCGTGAACACGGGCGACAAATCCCAAACTCCATGAGCGCATCACCCGCTGCGCCCGTTCACGATCTGACCTCGAAGGATAGGGCCCCTCTTCTGCGCACCGACAAGCTGGTCAAAATTTACGGCGGACGCTCGGTCGTCAACGGGGTGGACATCAACGTGCGCCGCGGCGAGATCGTGGGCCTGCTCGGCCCGAACGGCGCTGGCAAAACCACGACCTTTTACATGATCGTGGGACTGGTGCGTCCGAATGGCGGGCGGGTTTATTTTGAAGAGCGCGATGTGACCGCGATGCCGATGTATCGCCGCGCGCGCGAAGGCATGGGCTACCTGCCGCAGGAGGAGTCTATTTTCCGCAAGCTGACGGTGCGGGAAAACATCATGGCGATTCTGGAGACGACGAAGATGGACCGCCAGGCCCGCAAGCACCGCTGCGAGGAATTACTCACCCAGTTCGGCATCGAACACCTGGCCCAAAACACCTCACTCACCCTCTCGGGCGGTGAAAAACGACGCCTCACCATTGCGCGCTCGCTCGTCACGAATCCCACCCTGCTCATGCTCGATGAGCCTTTCAGCGGCGTGGACCCCATCGCGGTTTACGACGTGCAGCAGATCATCCAGGATCTCCGTGCCCAGGGGCTCGCCATTTTGATCACCGACCACAATGTCCGCGAGACGCTGAACATCGTGGATCGCGCCTATCTGATCTTTGAGGGACGGGTGGAGAGTCAGGGCACGAAGGATTTCCTCCTCAACGACCCGATCAGCCGCAAGCTCTATCTCGGCGAGAATTTCCAGATGTAAGACGGGGCCACGATCATGAAAGCTCCCATCGCCCGCGCCACCAGCGTCCCCCACATTACGGTGGGACATTTTTATGCCACCCATGCGGAAACACTGGGACTGCGGCTGGAAGGTGCCTCACGGGGACTCAACCGCAAAATCAAGGAGCCCACCATCAATCGCCCCGGGCTGGCCATCAGCGGGTTTTACAGCTACTTCGCCGGCAAGCGCATCCAGGTGTTCGGCGCGGCAGAATTGAGCTATCTGCGCAGCCTCAGCGCCACCACGCTGCGCGAACGACTGAAACAACTTTTTTCCCGCAACATCCCCTGCCTCGTCATCGCGCGCAATTCGCCGATCCCGAACTCCCTGCTTGATCTCGCCGCCGAACACGAAACTCCGGTGTTCCGCACGCATATGATCACGATGAAATTCATCAACGCCGCAACCATTGCGCTGGAGTTTGATTTCGCCCCGTCCACCCAGGAATACGGCTGCATGGTGGACATTCAAGGCATCGGCACCCTCATCCGCGGTGCCAGCGGCATCGGCAAGAGCGAGTGCGTTCTTTCACTCATCGAACGCGGCTACAGCCTCATCAGCGACGACATCACGAAAATCCGCTCGCTCGAGGGCCGCGAGTTGATCGCCATATCCTCCGACATCGCCCGCTTCCACATGGAAGTTCGCGGCATCGGCGTCATCAACCTCAGTTCGATGTTCGGTGTCGGCAGCGTCTGCACCGAAAAACGCCTCGATTTTGTCGTCACGCTCAAGGACTGGGATGAACTCGAAAATGTGGAGCGCGCCGGTCTGGATTGCGAATATTACGAGGTGCTCGGCATCAAGATTCCGCATATCATAATTCCCGTCCGCAAGGGCCGCGACCTCGGCCGTTTGGTTGAGGTCGCCGCCCTCGACCAGAAATTAAAAAGCATGGGACAAAACAGCGCAGTTGAATTTAATCAAAGACTGCTGCAAATGATGAGTGAACGTCGTATCAAATAATTGAAAAATGGGAATCCTCTCTCGCAAAAAACCAACTGACGACGTGCTCCGCCTCATTAAAGAGATCGTCATCCAGAACCGAAACGGCCTACATGCGCGCCCCGCCGCAATGTTTGTCAAAATTTCCAGCCGGTACCGGGCCGAGGTTTGGGTCGAAAAAGATGGGGAGAGAGTCAACGGCAAAAGTATCATGGGGCTCATGATGCTGGCGGCCGGCAAAGGATCGAAACTGCATATCATTGCTGAGGGATCCGATGCCGAAAAAGTCGTCGCCGAGATCGAGAACCTCGTCCAAACCCGCTTCGGAGAGGAATAAGGGCCGCCTAGGTCCTCCAGCCGGGAACCTGCGCAACCAGTCGAATCGCTTTTGACGGGTTGCCGATTTTCTGCTACGCATATAGTGTGAGCGGAACTGAGCCCCCAAATAAAGAGGAAAAGCGCTTCCAAGGGGTGGCGGCGGCTCCGGGTATCGCACATGCTCAGGTTGTCATCCATTGGGTGGACGACGAGGAAATCCCCCGCCGGGAAATCACCGCGGAAGAACTTCCCGAGGAAATCGCCCGCTTCGAGTCTGCGCTCATCGCCACCCGCGCCGAATTGCTGGAGATTCAGCAGCGCATTTCCGACGCCATCGGCTCCAAGGATGCCACCATCTTCGATGCCCACCTCCTGGTCGTGGAGGATCGCACACTGATTCAAGAAGTTCTCCGCGGACTGGAATACGACCATCAAAACGTCGAATATATCTTTCACCAGGTCACGGAAAAATACTGCCACACCCTGCGCGAAATTAATGACCCCTATCTCCGCGAACGCGTGGTGGATATCGAGGATGTGGCCCGCCGTGTCATCCGTCATCTTCTCGGCAAGGCCCCCCGCAATCTGTCCGGTCAGGATGGCGCCCACATCATTGTCTCGCACAATCTGACCCCTTCGGACACGGCCTCGATCAACCGGGAACTCGTTCTCGGTTTTGCCACCGAACAAGGCAGCAAAACCTCGCACACCGCGATCATGGCCCGTTCGATGGACATTCCCGCCATCGTCGGACTGCCTGACATTTGTTCCCATCTCACCAGCGGCGACGATGTCCTGCTCGATGGTTACAGCGGCCTCATCATTCTCAATCCCACGCCGGAAACCCTCCGCGAATACGGCGGCATCGAACTTAAGAAAGAGGCCGTCGAGGAAAAGCTGGACCTCATCCGTGAGACCTCTTCCACGACCAGCGACGGGCATCATATCATTCTCTCCGCAAACATCGATCTGCCCGAAGAGCTGGACGATGTGACCGAAAGCGGAGCCGAGGGTATCGGCCTCTACCGCACCGAGTTTCTCTATCTCAATCGTTCCACCCCGCCGGATGAGGAGGAGCAGTATAAGAACTACCGTCTCATCGCCGAGCGCTCCCTGCCCCATTCCGTCATCATCCGCACCCTCGACATCGGCGGTGACAAGGAAACCGGAAGCCTCGATCTGGCGGAGGAGCAAAATCCCTTTCTCGGCTGCCGCGCCATTCGTTTCTGCCTGCAAAACCCCGAAATCTTCAAGACCCAGCTCCGCGCCATCCTGCGTGCCGCCGCCGTCGGTAATGTGCGCCTGATGTATCCCATGATCTCCGGTCTGGAAGAACTCCGCCGGGCCAATGCCATCCTGGAAGAGTGCAAACAAGAATTGCGCGAACGCGGCGCCGAATTCCACACCGATCCGGATATCGGAGTCATGATCGAGATTCCCAGTGCCGCGCTGTGTGCCGATCATCTGGCCCGCGAGGTCAAATTTTTCAGCATCGGAACGAACGACCTCATCCAATACGCCATCGCGGTGGATCGGGTGAATGAAACCATCGCGCATCTCTACGAGCCGACCCATCCCGGCGTGATCCGTCTCCTGAAAATGATCGTGGACGCCGCGCACAAGCACAACATCTGGGTGGGAGTCTGCGGCGAAATGGCTGGCGACATTCAGCTCATCCCTCTCCTCCTCGGGCTCGGGGTGGATGAATTAAGCGCCAGCAGCAGCGTGGTGCCACGCGTGAAAAAAGCCGTGCAATCCCTCAGTATTTCCACCTGTCAGAGTCTGGCCGAGGAGGCGCTGGCCATGGGCGCAGCTTCCGCCATCCTCGACCGCTGCATCGCAGTCGCGCAGGCCCACTACGCCGAGCTGCTGGATTAAAACCCCTTCGGTTTCAACCCCCCGCTATCCCACGGGCCCGGGCTCGTCGTCCTCCGCGTCGCTCACCACCGGGGCAATGGCCTGGAGAATTTCCCCATCGCGCATGGTGATCAGGATCACGCCCTGGGCATTTCGTCGCGTCTCGCGGATGCCGGCTATTTTGGTGCGAACCATCTTGCCCTTGTTCGTGATCAGCATGAGTTCGTCCGCATCGCGCACCGTGAGAGCTCCGGCTACGCCGCCGGTTCTCTCGTTGGTTTTCATGGTGATGATGCCTTTGCCGCCACGGCCTTGGAGACGGTACTCGTCAAAGTCGGTGCGCTTGCCCAAGCCGTTCTCGCCCGCAACAAGCAACATGGCGTTCGGATCCATCAACGCGACCCCGACCACGTAATCACCCTTATCAGGCCGGATACCCCACACCCCGACGGTGTTGCGGCCCTGATCACGCAACTCTTCCTCGTTGAAACGAATACTCATGCCCTGATGGGTGATCAGCACAATTTCGTTGGTTCCTTCCGTGAGTTTGCAATCAATCAGGCGGTCGCCTTCCTCGATTTGGATGGCGATGATGCCGCCTTTGCGGATGTTTTTGAAATCGTTGAGGTTCGATTTTTTCACGATGCCGCTGCGGGTGGCAAAAACGACATGAAGATTTTCACTCCAGGTTTCCGCATCGGTTTTCCGACCTTGAATCCGGATGGTGGCGGCAATTTTTTCGTCAGAGCGCAACTCCAGAAAATTGACAATCGAGCGTCCCTTGCTGGCGCGCGATCCCTCGGGAATTTCATAAACGCGCTCGACATAGCACCGTCCGCTCTGGGTGATAAAGAGCAGGTAATCGTGCGTGGTGGCGGTGAAGAGCAACTCGACAAAGTCGCTGTCTTCTTCGTTTTCCGCCTCGCGCGCGGTCATCCCGATCACGCCCTTGCCGCCACGTTTCTGGGCGCGGTAGGCACTGACGAGGGTGCGCTTGATGAACCCGTTGTGGGTGAGAGTGACGATGACGCCTTCGTTGGCGATGAGATCCTCGATGGCCATTTCGCCCTCGGCAGCGACGATCTGGGTGCGGCGTGCGTTGGCGTGTTTTTTTTGCAGCTCGCGCAATTCGTCCGTGATGATTTTGAGGACGCGTTTTTCCTTCGCGAGAATGTCCAGCAGATCCTTGATGGTGGCGACGAGGGCGTCGTATTCGCCCTTGATGCTGTCGCGCTCGAGGCCGGTGAGCTGGTAGAGGCGCAGATCGAGAATATGGCCGACCTGCTTTTCGGTGAACTTGTAATCGCCGGAGGCGGTGAGACGCGCCTCGGAGCGGATGAGGATTCCGAGCCTCTCGACCACGGCGCGTTTCCACGAAAGCACCATCAGTTTACCCTTGGCCTCGTCGCGATCCTGCGAATCACGAATGATGCGAATAAAATCGTCGATGTTCGCAAGAGCGATGAGATAACCTTCCAGCTTGTCGGCCTCGACCTCGGCGGCATTGAGCAGGTACCGGGTGCGGCGCAGCACGACCTCGCGGCGGTGGTCAATGTAGCTGGTCATCGCATCCTTGAGCGACATGAGCTTGGGCTTGCCGTGATCAATCGCCAGCATGTTCGCGCTGAAGGACGACTCCAGAGCGGTGTGCTTGTAGAGGTTGTTGATGATGACCTTCGGGTTGCCATCCCGCTTGAGATCAATGACCACGCGGGTGTTCTCATCGCTCTCATCGCGCACGTCGCTGATACCGGTAAGGATTTTTTCGTTGGTCAGATCGGCGATGCGTTTTACCAGATCGGCCCGGTTCACATTGTAAGGGATCTCCGTGATGATGATCTGCTCGCGACCGCCCTTGACCTCGGCCACCCCGACCCGGCCGCGCACGCGCACCTGACCGCGACCGGTCTCGAAGTATTGCTTGATTCCCGCCGTTCCCTGCAGAATGCAGCCGGTCGGAAAATCCGGGCCCTTCACATAAGCCATCAGGCCCTCAATCGTGATGTCAGGATCTTCGATCTGCGCACAGATGCCATCAATGCATTCCCCGAGATTGTGCGGAGGGATGTTGGTCGCCATGCCGACCGCAATGCCGGTGCCGCCATTGACGAGAAGATTGGGAAAGGTGGCGGGCAGGACGACTGGTTCCATCAACCGCTCGTCATAGGTGGGCACGAAATTCACCGTGTCCTTGTCAATATCATCCATCAGCGCAGCGCCGAGGTGCCGCAACCGGGCCTCGGTGTATCGCATGGACGCCGGCGGGTCGCCTTCGACCGATCCGAAGTTACCCTGGCCATCAATGAGCATTTCCCGCATCGCCCACGGCTGCGCCATGTGAACGAGAGTGGGATAAATGGCCTGATCGCCGTGCGGATGGTAGTTGCCCATCGTGTCGCCAACGATCTTCGCACACTTGATATGCTTGCGATTCGGTTGCACCCCAAGGTCATTCATCGTGACCAGAATGCGGCGCTGGGAGGGCTTGAGTCCGTCGCGTGCATCGGGCAGTGCGCGGGAAATAATGACCGACATGGAGTAGTCGAGGAAGGACCGCGACATCTCCTCGGCTACGTTCACTTTTTCAACTTTTTCGTTTTGGCTATACATGGTGGGAAAAGACTAATGGGTATGGACTGAATTCGAGGGATGAAGCGCGAGATAGCGCTCCTCCCATTCCAGGGAAAGGGAATCGGTTTGGCGGATGGTTAGCGGGGGGGCAATTTCCTGGTCGCGGGGCATGCGGATTTTCAAATGGTCGAGGACACCCCTCACGGTTCCGGCGTAATCCGCGCAAAGGCTTTCATATTCGACCACCTGAGGCCGGATGTGATTGCGTTGAAAAAAACGGTCCCAAACCGCCTCGGCCTCGCGGGCTTCCTCGAGGCATCGGGTGATGAGGTCCTCATCAAATTCCGGCTCGGCCACGGCCGCGTTGCCCTCCTGAATTTTCCACAGGCCGGACAAGATCGCCTTGGCTTTGGAGATGGCCTGCCGCACTTTGTTCCGGCGCAGAATCTGCACAAACTCCAAGCGGGGAAAAGCCGCTTGCAGCAAGGGAATATCAGCAGTTTCGGAGTTTCCAAAACCACCCGCACGACGCAAGCGGGTGAGAAAATTCTCCAGATACCAGCCCATGAGCTTGAAGCCGAAAACCTCGTTCGACGTGGCCGTGGAACGGACAATTCCCCGCGCGTAACCCCGAAAATCCCCGGCGGGATCGAGGCCGTGTTTCGCGCCGTATTCCCCCTCGAACTTCGGCAGAAAGAACTGCTTTGGCCTCCCGGCCATGCGGGTGGCATGGAGTCCATCCGTCAGCAAATTACTGCCTGACCGCGCAATGGCGCAGACCAGATAACACCGCCGGGGATGGCGCAGGCTGTGCAAGAGTCCACCCATGGTTTAATCGGCATCCTCAACCGGAAAGACCGGGATTTTCAGCATCCGCGCTGCGTCGCGCATCCGCCGGTCGGTTGTGCACAGGGGAAAATCCTGACTCAGATCGCAAGCGGCCGTATGAATGGCGTCCAGTGTGCGCAGGGGCACTTTGGCATGACAGGATTCCAGAATGTGATTCGCTTTTTTCAAAACCCCGCTTTCCAGTGGATGCAAGCGGATTTGCCTGGCATGCATTTTATCCTGAAAAACGTCCCACGCTTTTTCGCGTTGGATTTTTGTGATTTCGCTCCGCTGCTCTTTTCGCAGCAATGTTGACCACACTTCGGTCAGCGCGATCTCGGAAGAGGAAAGGCGCGAACCAAGCAGTTGCTTCTGAAAATACGCACTGTCCTGCTCAGTTACGAGCAGCTTGATGATGATGCACGAATCGAGATACATCATCAACCCCGTCCGTCACGATCTTCCCGAATGATTTCCTCACCTGTCAGCCCCCCGCGCCAAGGCGGCATGGCACGCAAATGCGCGTCCGTTCCGGTGAACGGTTTCCACTGGGGCTCGCGATCCATCGGCACCACTCTCGCCTTCGGTTTTCCGTCGCTGGTGATAATGATCTCACGTCCTGCAGCCACCAAGTCCAGCAACCCCGATAGATGCGCCTTGGCCGCGCGAACACTGATCGTCTCACCCAAACCAGACATCACCGCAACCTCCTTCAGAACGGGCGCTGAGGAAATCGGCTCGCAATCAGTTAATCTGTTTCTGGGAATCTCTTTCATGGATTCAATATAGTCACACGTAGTCACAGGGTGCAAGCGTAGACTCAAACATCCAGCCGCGCATTGAGCGCGTTGTCCTCGATGAAAACGCGGCGCGGTTCCACGATGTCGCCCATCAGGATGGTGAACATCCGATCGGCCTCGACCGCGTTGTCCTCATTGAGATCCACTTTCAGCATCTTGCGCTTCTCGGGATTCATGGTGGTCTCGTAGAGCTGCTTGGGATTCATCTCCCCCAACCCCTTGAATCGTTGGATGGCGAGGCCGCGCTTGCCGATTTCGAGAACCTTGGCGAGGATTTCGGGAATGGCAAAAAGCGGATGCGTCAGGGCCTTGTCGCCTTCCCCTTCAATCAGTTCAAAAATCGGCGCATCGCTGCTGGCGTAATGCTCGATGCGCAAACCCTTCTTGGCCAGTTCATCAATAAGCTTTTGCGCCGAGGTGGACTCGTGCAGTTCGATGAGCCTTGCCCGGCGGCGCGAACCGGGGTCCGCCTTTTCCTTCTTCGCCACCGGCTTTTCAACCACCTCGCCAGCGAGTTCCGGGAGCGGATCATCATACAAATTCAGGTCCCGATTTTCCTCATGGAAAGCCCGCACTTCCGCCTCGCCAGGAAAATAGGTCGCCCACTCGTTATTGCCTTCGCGCACTTTAACCATGAATGTCGGGAGGGTTCCGGTCTTGGGATCGCGGTCGCCAAGATAGGATTCAAAATCCCCGCCGTGACGCCGGATGGCGTCGCTGAATTTGGCCAGACGCTCAAGCAACTCCAACATGTCCTTGAGTTGAGCGGCACTGAACACCTTGCCGTCGGCGAGATTTTTCAACGCAACCTCTTCCGCGCCGAGGGTGATGAGTATCCGGTTAAGCTCGGCGTCATCGTCCACGTATTCCTCACGCTTTTTGCGTTTGATCAGATAGAGCGGCGGCTGGGCGATATAGATTTTTCCCTGCTTCACCAGCTCGGGCATTTGCCGGTAGAAAAACGTCAGCAACAAGGTGCGGATGTGCGAACCGTCCACATCGGCATCGGTCATGATGATGATGCGTCCGTAACGGAGTTTTTCGATATTAAAGGTGCCTTCCTGATCCTTTTCACCGCTGGACATGCCGATCCCGGTGCCGATGGCGGTGATGAGTGTCTGGACCTCGGTGTTTTGCAGCACCTTGTCGAGACGCGCCTTCTCGACGTTGATGATCTTGCCCTTGATCGGAAGAATGGCCTGGAAACGCCGGTCGCGTCCCTGTTTGGCGGAGCCTCCGGCGGAATCGCCCTCGACCACGTAAAGCTCGGTCAGAGCCGGATCGCGCTCGGAACAATCCGCCAGTTTTCCGGGCAGGCCACCGCCGGTGAGCGCACCTTTACGCACCGTCTCGCGGGCCTTGCGGGCTGCTTCGCGGGCGCGCGCGGCCATCAGACATTTTTCGATGATACGTTTGCCCACATTCGGGTTCTGATCGAAATGCAGCATCAACCCCTCGTAGCTGACCGAGCCGACAATGCTGTCCACCTCTGGAGAGATCAGCTTGACCTTGGTCTGGGACTCAAATCGCGGATCGGGATGCTTCACGCTCACCACGGCGGCAAGCCCCTCCAGCACGTCGTTGCCCGTGATCGGCACGTCCTTGTCTTTCAACAGTGAATTATTTTTTGCGTATTGGTTGATGGCCCGCGTGAGCGAACCCCGGAAACCGCTGCTGTGCGTGCCGCCGTCAGGATTCGGCACCGCGTTGGTGTAGCAAAGAAGCTGTTCGTTATACGTGTCGGTGTAATGCAGCCCGATCTCAACAATAACCTTGTCGCGCGAACCCTTGATCATGATGGGCTTTGGATGCACCACCGTTTTGTTTTCGACCAGTCTCCCGACAAATTCCTCAACGCCCTTGGGATGCACGATCTGCACCGGCTTCGCGACGTCCTGACGTTCGTCGAGAAAGGTGAACGACAACGGCGCATTGATATACGCCAGATCGTTCAGACGCGTGATGATGCGCTCGGCCTTGAACTCAATCGTCTCCTGAAAAATCTCCGTGTCCGGCATGAACGTGATCAACGTGCCGGTCTGTTTCTTGGATTTGACCTCGGCGATGACATGCAGCTTTTGCTTGGTGTCACCGCGCACGAAGGACATCGCATGGATCTTTCCATCGCGCGTGACCTCCACCTTGAACCATTCGGACACCGCATTGACGCACTTCGCGCCGACCCCGTGCGTGCCGCCGGAATACTCGTAGTTACCCTGCCCGTATTTGCCGCCGGAGTGCAGACGCGTCAGCACCAACTCCACGCCAGGGATGCCCTCCTCCTTGTTGATGTCCACCGGGATGCCGCGCCCGTTGTCGCGAATCGAAATCGAACCGTCGCTGTGAATATTGACGTCAATATGCGTGCAGTATCCGGCGAGAAATTCATCCACCGAGTTATCCAGCACCTCCGACACGCAATGGTGCAGCGCCCGCTCGTCGGTGCCGCCAATGTACATGCCCGGCTTTTTGCGCACCGCTTCGAGCCCTTTCAGCGAACTCAAATCATCAGCGTTGTAGTCAGTTTTTCGGGAGGAGGTCTCGGATTTCGGAGCGTCAGACATCGGTATTAAAAAAGGGATTTTCAGGAGGAAAACCTGATGTGTTAAATTGTAGGGGGAAGACGGCTGCCCGACAACCGTTTTTTCAAGAAATCCGAAGCCTCATCCACAGGATATGGGGACTTCCCTTTCCTGAAACCACAAGATATTGGGTCCGGTAGAAAGAGATGAAAATCCTGCAAAGACTCCTGCCGATCGTCGGACTGGCGGTGCTTTTGACCCTCACTTTCGCCACGCGCTGCGGGAATTGGCCGCAGGTTTTTTCCGGCGGACAGACCTATTTCGTGGATGCCGATTGCTATTCCCGCATGACCCGGGTCCAGCGCGTGATGGCGCATCCGTTTCACTCCCTTCGTTTTCACGATTTTGAAAATGCGCCCTTCGGCCTCACGCCGCACACCACCGTGCCGATGGACGCCGCCATTGCGGGCCTGGCGGTGATCATCCAACCCTTCAGCCGCAGCGCACTCGATCTGGCGGGCGCATTCATCTCTCCCCTTCTTGGCCTCGCGCTGGTGACTTTTCTTTGGTGGTGGGGACGGAAACTCGCCCTGCCCTATCGCACCGCCCTGCTCCTCGTTATAGTAATCTCGCCCATTCTCGCACACGGCTTCCTGCTCGGACGGCCCGACCATCAGTCGCTCATCATCCTGTTTACCGGCGCAGCGCTGGCCGCCGAACTCGCGATCTGGACGCAGCCCGGGTCAATCTGGAGCACGATCTCGGCGATTTGCTGGGCGCTGGCATTGTGGACCTCTCTCTTCGAACCCCTCATCCTCCTCGGAGCTATACTGGCCTGCCGGTTTTTCGTTCTCGGGCGCACGACCTGGCAAATCCGCCACCCTGCCGCGCTGGGCCTGTTCGTCGCCATCCTCGCCGCCGCCATTTTATTCGATGGCTGGCGTCCCCCCGCCACCTCCGCCGAAACGCGCGAGTTCTTTCCCCGCTGGTCCCAAACCATCGGCGAACTCACCCCCCTCAAACCCGTCCAACTCTTCATCTGGACCGGCTGGCTGCTGCCGGTCGCTCCCGTCTTGTTGTTCCTGCGATTCATCAAGGAAAAAAACCGCGCCTGCCTCGCCCTCGCCATCCTGGTTCTGCTCACCGCCGGCCTGTCGCTCTGGTATGCACGTTGGGGATATTTCCTCGCCCTCACCTTCGCGCTCAGCCTCCCTTGGGCCCTCGCCTCCATCCCGTGGAAACCCGCCGTCTGGACCATCTTCCTCATCTCACTCTGGCCCCTTGCCTCGGAATGGGACCGGCAACTTTTCCCCGATGCCGCCCGGCAGGCCGCTCTGGCCGAAAAGCGCGAAGACGCCGCCCTTTTGCACGAAACCGCCCTGGCCCTCATCGCGCCGGAACGGGC
>Ga0114978_10002305_pt1 | contig 15688 bp, 14 predicted proteins | sample S_140212_EF_Meta_FD_87027 | JGI IMG/M metagenome (GOLD analysis project Ga0114978, IMG submission 87027) | Freshwater microbial communities from Lake Simoncouche, Canada to study carbon cycling - S_140212_EF_MetaG | ecosystem: Environmental > Aquatic > Freshwater > Lake | place: Lake... | reverse complement strand
GGACGAGTGGCGTAAGAATCAGGATTTTCTCGACCAACTCACGCCGATCGCAGCGGAATGTCAAACGACATTGGCTCAGTTAGTCCTCAATTGGACGATTCAGCGTCCCGGAATCACGGTCGCGTTATGCGGTGCCAAGCGACCGGAACAGATTCGTGAGAATGCCTCAGCGCTGACGTGGCGATTGACTGCGGCTCAGATTCAGAAAATAGACGAGGCGATCACGGCACGTGGGCCCGTTGCTTCGCGTGCCGCAGTTTAAGCAAAAAACCGGCTGCGGCCCGTCAGGTGATTGGACGAGAAATCGTGTTGTCCAATCGTCTTGTGTTGTTATGACCAGGAAGCAGAGGGAGGGAGTCTCAGACGATGATCGCAAAATTTTCTTATGAGCATCGAGTCGAATTTTTCGAGACCGACCTGGCCGGGATTGTTCATTTCGCTAATTACTATCGCTTCATGGAACAGGCAGAGCATGCCTTTTTTCGTTCATTGGGTTTGAAGATTCACGGGACGCAGCCGGACGGTACGGTTTTTGGCTGGCCGCGGGTGAATGCCAGTTGCTCGTTCAAATCCCCCGCCTTCTACGAGGATTTGGTTGAAATTCGGGTGAGTGTGCTGCGATTAACCTCTCGATCGCTCACGACAAGTTATGAACTCTATCGAGGTAAAAAGCTGTTAGCCACTGGCGAAATGAAAACGGCCTACTGCATCATCCCTGCCGATGCCAAACTCGAATCCGTCGAGATCCCGGTCGAGTACGTTGAGCAGTTAAAGAATTATCTCGAGAGCTCGCAATAAACCTCCCCCGGCGGATTCCTGTGGCGAAATTCCTGAATCATTCCATCGCCACGACAAGTCGAGGAACAATGACCATGGGCGTTTGGGGAGCAGGATTGTATTCCGGGGACTTTGCTGCGGATCTGCGTAGCACGGTTGCGGCAGTGATACGCTTGCCGTTTGAGGTAAGTCGTTTGGTCGAAATTCTGTGCGAAATTGTTCCCGACATCGCCAACAACCCCGAGGATCCTGAGCATACGATTTTTTGGCTGGTGCTCGCCGACCAGTTTTCGCAGCGAAACATGGTCTCGGATCAAATTCGCGAAACGGCCTTAACGATCATTGATTCTGGGCAAGACATCTCGATCCATGAAACCCTGGGAATGCCTGCAGTCAGCCTGGTCAAACGGAGAAAAACCCTGGAGGAACTGCGAGCAAGACTGGTCAGCCCTTCGGGCGAAATCAAGATCCGTAAAACACTGAAACAACCGCAGCCATTACTGATGGATGTTGGCGATCTTTTGCTCTATCCTACTTGCCGGGGCGAGGGGATCAACCCTTATTTTCAGGAAAATGCGTGGAGTGAGGCTTCGGGTTGGAAAGGGGATGGATGGGGCGCCTTACTGATCATTGATGCAGGTCGCGTGTTCGATTTTCTTGCTTGGTACCGACCGCTCACACTGGTCGCAGCACAACCCGAGAAACCCAATCTTGAACGTCTTTTATCTCAACTGGAGTGGGTCCAAAGAAATCCAGGGACCTGTTCAGCCAGTCACTTCAAACGCATGCAGTTCGAGAAGATTCATCGGATTGCCATCGATGATTCTCGCAGACGCCAATACTTTCCAAACCTGTCACCTGGAATGAGTGCAGCGATTCAAGAGATTTGCATTTCCAACGAATTAGGAATTGCCCCCTATTACCACGCATTCTTTCGCATGCAACTGCAGCCGAATGGAGAATTCACGAGAGTTCCGTTTCCATCAATTGGAAGTCTCGTGGCAATCACTTATGCGACTTCAGCAAGCGAATCGCGTAATCGAAACGATTGAAGGGATGTTGATGAAACGTGAGACCGAAGTGGCTTGACTGAGGCAGCGTACCGTGTTCGCAGAACGGAATGAGTCCCCTTCCAAACTTCCATGACGAAGAGAAGCCCTGGCACTGCGAAGGAAGGGTGGGTTCAGGGGGCTTCCTCTGGACGGTCTTTTCGATGAACCGCACGGTCATTCATCGGTTTGGTTTCATTCTGGTGCGCTGCGGGGTATTCTTTTTTTATTCGATCCGGTTTTACTCGTTGGGAAGGTTGTCCATGATGAATTCTCTGAGTCAGGCGTTGGCGATCACGCTGTTGTTGCTGTGTTCCCAAACAATTCTGGCGGAAGATTATCTGCTGCATACGTTTAAAAAATTGCAGCTCAACGATCAGTTTTGGGGTGAAGGGGCCGCCGTCGGTGACTTTAATCGTGATGGCAAAATGGATGTGGTCAGCGGCCCCTACTGGTACGCAGGACCGGATTTCAAAGAGCGAACCGAGGTCTATCCGGCAAAACAGACGTTTAAGTTGAAGAATGCTGACGGGTCTGAAACCAGTATTTCTGGTTTCGAAGGAGCCCTCGGCAAAAACAACGCCTATTCCGACAATTTTTTTACGTTTACACACGACCTGAACGGCGATGGTTGGACCGATGTACTGGTCTATGGTTTTCCGGGTGCCCAAGCGACATGGTACGAGAATCCTCGTGGAGTTAAGCAGCATTGGGCGGCTCATGTGGTCTTCAATACGGTCGACAACGAGTCTCCTCAATGGCTGGATATCACCGGTGATGGCAAGCCGGAAATTATCAGTGGGGCCACGCTGCCGATTGAGGGGGGCGGAACCAAGGGGTTTGTGGGGTTTGCTACGGTGGACTGGTCTGCGCCAACAAAACCCTGGGCGTTTCACAAAGTTTCGGCCCCGGGGGACTGGCAGCGGTTTACACACGGACTTGGTGCCGGTGATGTGAATGGTGACGGACGAACCGATCTGTTTGTGGCGAATGGCTGGTGGGAGCACCCGGAATCGATCGCGGGGGATCCGGAGTGGAAATTTCATCCGGCGGCGTTTGGTGGTGGTGGTGCTCAGATGTATGCCTATGATGTCAACGGTGACGGTCTCAACGACGTGATTACCAGTCTGCAGGCGCATGGTTATGGGTTAGCCTGGTTTGAACAGTATCGCGAAGGGGGCGAGATCAAGTTCCGCCAGCACCTGATTATGGGGAGTGAACCGAAAGAAAATCGTTATGGTTTGAAGTTCTCGCAGCTGCATGCGATCGATCTGATTGATATGAATGGAGATGGATTAAAGGATCTGGTTACGGGCAAGCGTTTCTGGGCGCATGGGCCTGGTGGTGATGCCGAACCCGATGCACCGGCGGTTGTCTATTGGTTCAAGTTAGTGCGGCACGCGGACAAATCAACGGATTGGATTCCGCAATTTGTCGACGATGATTCTGGCGTCGGGACACAGGTGCTGGCGATGGATATCAATGGTGACAAGTTGCCCGATATCATTGTGGGGAACAAGAAGGGAACTTTTGTTCACCTGCATGAAACCCGAAAAGTGACACAGGAGGAATGGCAGAAGGCCCAGCCGACCGTTCGCTATGCGCGTTAACTGCGGATTCTCGTTGAACAGTTTCGCGTTGCAGAGGTAACCCGCCGGTGCTGCCGTCGTGCGGATATTTTGTGTCGATGTTGGAATGATCGGTTGACTCCGACGACGGAATGAGCCTGCCTTATCGAGGCCGTTGAAGCTATGGATTCGAATGCGATTTTTGCGGTGCTGTTGCTGATTGTCGGACTCGCCATTCTCATGGCCGAGGTCTTTATTCCGTCAGGGGGCCTGCTGGGGGTGATCACCTTTTTGAGTCTGGTGGTTTCCCTGATCTTTGCTTACCGCGCCTGGGGGGGATCGCATCCAGGAGTTTTTTATGCCTTTTGCGTGTTGCTTTTGCTACTGATTCCGATTGTGATTGGTACCGGATTCTCGATCCTTCCGCATACTGCGGTCGGAAAAAAGGTGATTCTTGAGGCTCCCGATGCGGAGACGTTGACTCCCTACCTTGCGGAATCTCGGCATTTGGAGCAGCTGGTCGGTGAGTTTGGGACGGCGTTAACGATGCTCAATCCTGGCGGGTTAGTCCGCGTGTTGGGGGAACGGTTACATGCCACCTCGGCGGGGTTTGCAATTGAACCAGGCGATTCGGTGAAAGTCATCGAAGTGCGTGGAAATTGTATCGTCGTCAGGCCGGAAATCCCGGAAATGAAACCAGCGGACCGGGCCGAAAGTCCGGACGATGGGCCTGCGATATTTGAGTTAAATCCGTTGGCGATGCGCGATGAACAAAGGGCTCTTACGTTTCCAGATCCTGGAGCATTGGAACCCGTTGACTTCGAGTACCTTGCTGGAGCAGGCCAGAGCGGCCCTGCTGGCCACGATCAAAGCGAGCCCGCTGGCGCGGATCAAGGCCATCCCGCAGAATTGCCATAAGAATCACTTTTCGGTCCTTTGCCTGTTCCTAGTCCGACGGAACTTGGTTATCATCGGGAAGTCGGACGAAGCTTTTTGATTGAGGCAATTCGCTTCATCGTAAAGTCGGTTGGATGATCGGCGTTCGCAAAGATGATTGGCGTTCGCAATACGGATCCGGAATTTGTTTGAAGCTCTGGATAGAAGGATGTTACTGAGATGCACTCGCTGGTAATCGCACAACTGAATCCGTTAGTGATGTTTGTGATCATCGGGATCGTTTTCATTTTCGCGTTGATTTTTTTCGCAGTATTTGCTCGTTTCATCAGTCTGTATATTCAATGCTTGATGACGGGAGCGGACATTTCGCTGCCGAATCTGGTGATGATGTCGATTCGAAAAGTGAATCCCGCGACGATTGTTCGCGCAAAGATTATTGCGGTTCAGGCAGGGCTGACCGAAGTTTACGAGATCAGCACCAAGGATCTGGAATCTCATTTCCTGGCGGGGGGGAATGTTCCTAATGTGATTCGCGCGCTGGTGGCTGCCAAGAAAGCGAACATTGATCTGGATTGGCAGACGGCCCAGGCGATTGATTTAGCGGGTCGTGATATTCTCGAAGCTGTTCGGACCAGCGTTTATCCAAAAGTGATTGATTGTCCCGACACGCGTAAAGGGCAGATGACGCTGGATGCGGTGGCGGGGGACGGAATTTTGCTGAAGGCTCGTGCACGAGTCACCGTTCGTACCAACATTCATCAACTGATTGGTGGTGCAACCGAAGAGACGATTGTGGCGCGTGTTGGCCAAGGAATTGTGCAGGCCATTGGCAGCACCGCATCGTACAAAATGGTCCTGGAAAATCCAGAAATGATTTCACAGACCGTCTTGAATCAAGGACTGGAAGCGCAAACCGCATTTGAGATTGTTTCGATTGATATTGCCGACATCGATGTCGGCGAAAACATTGGGGCCAGACTTTCTGCAGATCAGGCCGAGGCGGATATGCGAGTTGCTCAGGCGAAGGCCGAGCAACGTCGAGCCGATTTTACCGCCCGGGAACAAGAGATGGTGGCTCACGTTCAGGAAAACCGGGCGAAGGTGGTTTTGGCCGAAGCAGAGGTTCCGATGGCGATTGCAGAAGGTTTTCGGAATGGAACACTGGGGCTGATGGATTATTACGAATTGAAGAATGTTCAGGCCGACACACAGATGCGAACTACGATTGCGGGAACCAGTCTGGTGAAATGAAGATCCCCCTGTGACGTGAATGGCTATCGGGGGAAAACGAGTGAAGTGCCGATCAATAATTTGTGAGTGAGGGCTGCATGTTTCCGGTTCTTGTCGCTGCCGTCGATGTGGGTCAGATCATTGGATTAGTTGTGCTGGTGATCTCGGTGCTCAGTTGGTTCGTGAATGTGATCAAAGGGAACACTCCTGATGGCGTTCCCCGCGCGAAGCAGCAGGTTTCTGATCGCAGCGAGATTGATGAATTCTTGCAACAACTGCAGATCGGCAAGCCGGTTCCTCGACAGGATCAACAGCGACCTGTAGCCAGGGACGAGATGGCGAATCGGAAGCCACCGATCGAGGCCAAGCGACCCTTGGAAAAGCGAGCAAAAAAGCCTCCGGCAATTTCGCGTCAATCATCGGGAACGCAGGGACTTCCTCGCGTCGCCGATATGCATCTGCCTGAATCGAAACTGGGGGATTCACTGCGGCGCAGCTCGTTTGGGAATCGCGTTGATTCTGTGGTCCAGCGAGATATTACTGATGCCGTACGACAGGATATTCAGGATGCTGTGCAACATGATCTGGGGAATCGAATCATGGCAGCAGCACCCATGGCGGAGAAAAAGCCACATCCGCTGGTGAGCATCCTGCGGAATCCCGACGGTGTTCGCCAGGCGATCCTGCTGAATGAAATTCTGCAACGTCCCCGGTCGGTCAGACGCTAAGCCATCGTCTCGTGGTCTGTGTCTGAATCGTGTTGTCGAGAGTATGACTGGCATGCCTGACGTTGAGCCTTCGATTTTACTTTTTGCCGGACGATTCTCGGTCCGAGGGAGTTGTTCTTATTCCCTTCGGCTGGCAGAGCACTTGCCACAACACGGGATGCGGAGGATCGTGGTCTGTCCCGATGCAAGTCAAATTGATCAGGAGCGGCGTCGGGAGTTGAATATTCGAGAATTCGCTCATTTGCAGCTCCCTGGCTGGGGGCGGGTCGTCATGCGAATGATGCTCAGGCAAATCAAATTGGATCCCCCCGACCTGATCCACATTCAGTCACGTAATGCCGCCCCGCAGGGGATGTGGCTGGCGCGTGAATTACGTTGCCCCGCGATTCTGACGGTGCATGATTATCTGCAGGGTAGCGAGCGATTTTCTGTGGATCGGCAGTGGTGCCAGCGGATTATTGCAATCAGTGATTCGGTCAAATCGGACTTATGTGAACGGACGGGGCTGCCGAGTGATTTCATCACCGTGATTCCCAGTGGCGTCGACACGGGGCATGAAATCAACGAGACCGGCGTGCTCGAACCGACTCGCGTCCCGGTGGTGGGTACTGCGGGGCCATTAGAAGCCGAGAAGGGATTCCCGTATTTTCTTGGTGCAGCGGCCCGAGTGCTTGCCACGGGGCGGGATGTGGAATTTGTGATCGCGGGGGCGGGCCCTGAGGAATCGAATTTGCGCAGATTAGCGGTCGCATTAAAGATCGATTCCCGAGTCACCTTTTTGCCGAGTCTCCTGGAATTTGGTGATGCGCTTGCGGCGATGGATATTTTTTGTCTCCCCTCGCTGCAACAAGGGATTGGGACCATTATGCTCGAAGCAATGGCGCGGGGGAGGCCGGTGATTGCGACACGCGTAGGGGGAATTTTTCAAGTGGTTCGCGATGAGGTGACCGGGTTGCTGGTTCCCCCCTCGGACAGTGAAGCCCTGGCAAACCGGATGCTTGGTCTGTTGAACGACCCCATCAAAGCCCGCGCGATGGGTCGCGCAGCACGAGCACAGGTCCAGCGAGATTTCAGCGTCGAGACGATGGTCTCAAAAACCACGGCGCTTTACCGGGAAGTTTTATCCGAAAAAATTCCGCGGAAACGGCAGGCGATTTCCGCTGGTCTCTAGGCTGAGAAAGGCCTGATGCTTATTTTGCGGCATGCAGTTGCTTGACGACTCCATCAAGAAATTCGGCCAGGCTTTCTGCCGCCAGCATCGCATTTTCTCGAAGTTGCCACATATCTTTATAGCTACCAGGGCGTTTCCAGAGGGCGCCAATGACGGCCCCCAGGCGAATGCTGCCCGTGGCTCCAATCAGGCTCAAGACCTCAGGCGCCAAATCCGCAGACAGATCATCGCTGACCGATCTCATCGCCATAAAACGAACTTTACGCTCGCGGCAAAGTTGTGCTATCTCGAATGTTTCCATATCCACTGCAAGGGCCCCGGACAATTTTGCGAGATTTTGCTTTTCGGCGACAGTGCGGACCATTTCATCGACGGTAAGCGTTCGGCCGACGTACCGGCCTTGTGCCGCATCGGACGTCATGCCGACATCCACTTTGAGACAATCACCAACGGAATTCACAATTTCGTCGGCAACAATCATCTGACCAATCTTCAGTTGGGGATCGAGTGCCCCGCAAAACCCGGTCGAGACGATCCAGCGTGGGGCGTGGGCATCTAGCAAGGCATTGGTTGCAGCTCGGGCTCGTGCTCGCCCCATCCCCGACTCAACGATCGCCACACGGATATTCTGATAAAAGCCTCCCCGAAACGTGAAGCGGCCGCCAGTATATGTTTTGACCTTGGAGCATCGGCCAAGAAAAACGCTCAGTTCCAGTGGCAAGGCACAGACCAGGCCGATGTCTGCGCGGGTCGATTGATCAGAGGAGGATGTTTCCATAAGACTTGAGTCATTCAATTTTGGGTCTGATTGATTGGGGTGTTAACCGCAAACGGCCGCCAACCGTGGCGAGGGGGTGCGATGAGGTTGGCACTTAATCAGTAAGGTTTAACTCATCGAACCAGTTACCGCCATCGATTTGTTCGGTATCGAGGTCATCGAGTTCGAGCATCGTCGGCGAAAGAGGAATTTCATCAGCAGGGGCCAATCCCGGAATGTCGAACCAACAGTCAGGAAAAGTTGGACTGTCGCTGTTGCCACCTTGGCATTCGCGTCACACCGACGACAGTTCCGCTTCTCTGTGATCAGGATCAGCCTTTTCCGTCTGCAGAAAGGAAATCGATGCGAAAAATCATAACACTGGCTGTTGTTGCAACGATCTTAATGTCGAGTGTGGAAGCCAATGCAGCCGGACGACGAGTTCGACCGCAAGTCTCGAGCGGTCAGACTCCGTTCAGCCGTTTAATGGACTTAGAGCGACGCAAAAACGCGGCACTCAAGCGATTCTTTTTCGGTGGATGATTGTCAGATCGTGAGTTTCAATGCACGCGATGTGGTTATCGTACACAGAAAATTGTGAGTAGGTCGCTCGATAGCGCGACGAGTGTCAATGAGGTGAATTCCTGGGGACCGAGGCTTACTTGAAAGAGTCTCTGGTGTCAGTTCCACGAAATTGGGTGAACAGAGATTGAACCTGTTCAAGGAATAACGTAAAAATGCCGCGTGGCTTACCACGCGGCATTTTTGCGTTATTCCTGTTGCCGATTTCTCTGCTCGCACGCCCCCGTTGCGGATTTTCCCCGTTGCGGATTTTCGGAAAGCCTCGTACGGCAAGTTTCCCTGGACTTTGAATCTTTCGCCCGCTCATCCATTGAGGACTCGTCGCTCTGGATTGACAACATCATCCAGAGTGGGCACTCGCCGAGTTTGGATATCGGTTCCCTCGCTGTTCATCGCGCGGCTCAACCGAAGCCTGTTTCCTTGGTCGGTCTCTTCGTGGTGAAGCTCGTCGGATTTCTAGCGGGTGAAGTCCACGATCAGGTCTTCTCTCGCCAGCGAATTGGCATGACATCGCCTGATCGCCAAGACCGAAAATCCGGAAATCGGGCGAGCCTGTCGTTGTTCGCTCCCCTCTTTCCTACACTGTTGAGAAAACCTCGCTGTTCGCGTTGCGAAACAGTGGCAGGCAAACTCAGCAATCACAGCGACTTCGACGACAATCTGAAGCGGGAAGTACCGAATCACAGAGAGTGTTAGGCGAATTCGGGGATGACAGCGACTTTGATGGCGAAATTCACGGATGAGTGGCATCGAAAAAAAAGGTGGTGACTCGTTGAGCACGGGTCACCACCTTTTGGGAATCAGATTCAAGTCGGCTGACGAACGGATCACGATTCGTTGACTGGTCTCAAACGCTCGATGGCCATCTGTTCCTACCAAAGAATGGATCGAGGGGAGCATAAAGCTCCCCTCGACGGATTCTCACGTCTCTGGCCAGATCACGTTCGGGGTGAACCGGAGTGATCCAGAGCAGAGTCAATCGACATCATCAATCAGTTGCAGCAGCTGGTTGCAGGAGCAGCACAGCTTGGGCCGTACGAGGCAACAGCAGGAGCAGCACAGGTTGGAGCAGCGTTGCCACAGCCAGAGTTTCCACCACCGCAGAAGCTAGGCTTGCAGAGGCGGATCTTTGGCATGCAGAGCTTTGGCAACTTGATGCGTGGGCAGCGTGGTTTGCAACCGTTGTTGCAACCCGAGTTGCAGCTTGAAGCAACAGGACCACAAGTTGAAGCGACTGGGGCACAAGCCGAAGCGGCTGGAGCACAGGTCGCAGCGGGAGCTGCACAGGAAGGACCGTAGTTCACGGCAGCAGGAGCACAGCTGGTTGCAGGAGCAGCAGCAGGAGCCCAGTTCGTAGCAGCAGGAGCACAGGTCGCAGCAGGAGCTGCACAGGACGGAGCGGCAGCAACGCACGCAGCGGCCGGAGCGGCACAGCTTGGGCCTGAGTTACAGCTATTACAGCTGTTGTGGTGGTGGAACAGGCCAGCTTGAGCACTGTTCAGACTGGCAAAGGCGGCCATCGCGGCGGAAATCCAAACAAACTTCATTGCATTCTCCAGGTACATCATGGGCCGAGGGAACGGTTGAACTGAGATGACACCGATCCAAACAACATGTTTGGTGGACTCTTCAGTTCGAGGGAGCGTATTCGCGTCACACCCTTTATTTCGTCGTAACAGCGTCGTTGATCACAGCGATTCAGGACTGATTTTTCGATCGGATTCAGAACCCGTGTCAACGCGCCATTAAAACGGACTCTGCGGATTAAACCCGGTTCGCTATACTCGGACGACTCGGGCCATTGTCACTTTTGCAAAGAAAGTATCGATTGAGCGTTGTTTGGCACCTAATCATTTCGTGCGGCGTGATGGGAGCGTGGCTGAGCGTCTGGCGTGGACGATTATTGCTACGAGAAACCACACTGATGACCGCCTGGAATTGGGGGTTTGTCGCGTCGACCGCTTGGGTTGTCATGTGGTGGGTCGATTGCTGCCGGCATGCGATCTCACCCGCAGTTGCCGACCATGGTTGGTACGGATGTGCCGTGCTGGCACTCTGCCCCCCCATCGCGGTACTCGGCTCGCGTCGCCCAGGAACCCGCGTTTGGAGTTGGTTCATTTTGGTTCCCATGGTACTGGCGCTCAGCTGGCCGATCCTCGCGCTGCGGTTGCACGGGGCAGAATTACGGGGGCTCCAGTTAGAAGCTCCACAGCTGATGGCGTTGATTCTGGTTCTCGTCATGGGAATCGGAAACTACTTGGGGACCCGGTACACCATTTCCGCCATGTTGTATGCAGCAGCCCAACTGTCGATCGTATTTTCCTTTTTCATGATGTCGCCCGAGGGAGGGACTGATCGGTCCCTGATTCGGTTCTGGTCCACTGCAGTCATGGCGATCGCGATCCTCTCGACGAGAAATTCAAAACGCCCCGGGCCTCGAACTCGTTTTGACCGTGTCTGGTTTGATTTTTTTGACACGTTTGGGATCGTTTGGGGGCGTCGAATTCAAGATCGAGTCAACGTCATTGCGCAGAAAGAGAATTGGCCGATTCGGCTAGAGCTCGATGGATTTGTCGCGAACGAAGTGACCGCTTCCACAGCAGTCGATTCGTTAACGTGCGATCCCTTAAACTCTTCATTGATGCAACCGGCATTCGGCCTGACCGTTGGCGAAGAACTCGTTGCGGCGCGAATAGATCATACTTTACGCTGGTTGCTACGGCGATTTGTTGATGCTGGCTGGATTGACCAACGCCTGGAATCGACCCGTTCGCCGGAACCGAAACGCTTCACCATTGATTCCTGAACGAGATCTCTGGCAAGTTTCTTGAAGTCGAACCTCACGAGTTAATCAATTTGATTTGCCGCAATGACGCTGAGCAACTCAACTTTTGGCAAACACGTGTTTTCGAGTGGAATCGCGCAGGCACAGTTGCTAGCTTACACATGTAAAAAGACGAATTTCTTGAAATGTCCCCTGCAAAGTGCTGAATTTCCGGGCAAATCAACTTGAAGAAACCCCTTTTGCTGCCCCTTTTTGTTGAGCGGTTTCCACGACGAGTGCAATCCGTCATGAATCGGCAAAACGAATTGGGTTCGTGCGAAATGTTCGCAGAAATTTTTGAGAGCGCAGAACGAGATCGATGAACCTGAACTTCGAGACATTCGCTGCAGTCGTCCAGAAAAGCGGTTTGGTAGATCAAGACCGTCTCCAGCGATCGCTCGTCGAATTTTCGGCGGCAAATGATAACGCACAGAGTGTTCCCCGTTTGGCGGAATGGCTGATCCGTGAAAATCTATTGACCAAGTGGCAGGCCGATAAACTGCTTCAGGGGAAGCATCGTGGTTATTTTCTCGGAAAATACAAACTCCTTTCGTTGCTGGGGAAAGGGGGGATGAGTTCGGTTTATCTGGCCGAGCATCTGTTGATGCGACGTCAATGTGCCCTGAAGGTTCTTCCCGCCAAACGGGTCGATGATTCGTCTTATTTAGAGCGATTCCACCGCGAGGCACAAGCGGCAGCCTCGTTGGACCACCCGAATATCGTGCGCGCTTATGATGTTGATCATCAGGACGATGGAAACCGGCAAATCCACTTTCTGGTGATGGAATATGTGGAGGGGACCAGTTTACAAGAACTGGTTCCGTCAAAAGGGATAAAATCGATTTTGGACGCAGCAGAATATACGCGTCAAGCGGCACTGGGGCTCCAGCATGCTCATGAAAATGGCATGGTCCATCGTGATATCAAGCCGGGGAACCTTTTGGTTGATTTGAACGGCGTGGTGAAGATTCTGGATTTGGGGTTGGCCCGTTTCTTCAGAGTCGACGAAGGGAATGAAGCACTGACACTTCGTCACGATGAAAAGGTGTTGGGGACGGCAGATTACCTTGCCCCCGAACAGGCCCTCGACAGCCATACGGTCGATGCGCGAGCGGATCTGTACAGTCTCGGGTGTACCCTCTATTTCATGGTGACAGGACAACCCCCTTTCACGGAAGGAACGCTCGCTCAGCGACTGATTGCTCACCAAATGAAAACCCCGGCAGCAGTGGAGTCGTTGCGAGTCGATTTGCCGTTGTCACTTGCGGCCATCATTCGCAAAATGATGGAAAAACAGCCTGTTGACCGGTATGCGACCGCAGCGGATATCGAAGTGGACCTGTTTCATTGGATTGACGAGAACGCGGACAGTGACTGGCGCCGGGCTCATTTGAGTGTCTATGGATCCCGGACATCCGAATCGGATGTGGCGATTCCTGTTGCCAAGCCCCTGAAATCCTCTGCTGCGACTTTGAAGAATTCAAAGCCAGAAACGCCACAGAAAAAGCCGGACATCGAGAAAAGGCCGGAAATCCGAGAGAAAATCCCAGCGAAGTTGTATCCCGACACAACGGCCACGGCGAATTCTCATGGTCCTCAAGCCTTCTCTCTCGTTCCCGCACTGCGTCAAAAAATTGATGATTTGCCAGAAACGAAAGTCCTGAAGCAAACTCTGCCAGAGTTAGCCCCCGCACCACCGTCGTTGGAATTTACCAGCAAAAAAAAGGATCGTTCGGTTCCAAAGAGGTCGATGACAGCCGTTTGGGGGCTTGCCGGTTTAGTACTCGCGGGATCGTCTGGGCTGGTTTATTTTGGGACCAGACCTTCTGCAAAAATCACCCATCAGAAACCACCGCAATCGATACCATTTCCCCCTGAAAAACAGGAGGTTTCGGTAGGGGGAAAAACGGGAGAATACTCAAGTATTCGTGAAGCACTGATCGCTGTCAGGGACCGTTATCGTCCGGGGCTACGCAGTCTGAACACCTTCACAATCAAGGTGGCACCGGGGACGTATGCCGAACGAATTCGAATTGATGGACGCGTTCAGTCCTGGCCTGAAGGAGTAAAGCTGATGGGAATGGGCGAGGTTCGCTTGTCACCAACCGGTTCCGATCCCGTTATTCGCGTGGCCAATATTTCCCGATTCACCCTCGAAAATCTCCAGATCGATGCTTCCGAGAAAGGCGTTGCGGTCGAATTGTCCGACGATCTGCACGAAACCCGGTTGATTCAATTGCGAGTCTTTGGCTTTTCCAAGTCCGGAATCGTCTGCAAGGGAGCTCAAGGGCTGTCGTTCGCTGATAGCCAGCTCTTGTTGGATCAGCTTCAATTTGATGCGGCTGCTCCACAAGCGATCGGAATTCAGTTGGATTCCAGCCCCGAAAATGAGGTCAATAACCTGATCATCCGCAATTGCCGGTTCCTCCACCCCATGCAGGCAGGAATTACCCTACAGGGGCGTTCACCTTATGGAATCAAGATCAGCGGATGCCTCTTTAACGAGTTAACCGAGGGGATCCGCTTTGACGGCGAATCGCAGTTGAGACTGATTACCGTGACGAATAATACGTTTCAAAAAACTCGACATGGAATTTTATTCTCGCAGCCTCCCCATGAACTTTCGACCGAATTAGTGTTTCGACGCAATCTGTTCATCGGGGTAGGCGAAGCCGAAGTTGCGGTGGAACCCAAGTTTGACGAACCTCGATTTCGTGCGATGCTTTCTCCGAACCCACCAGGGATCCAAAATAATTGGTCCGACCGAATCAAACCCGCCACTCCCAAAACTGCAGAGTTGACGATCCTGTTCGAAAACGGAGGGCGACAGGGTGAACAAAACCTGCTGCTTGTCTCAACAGATCCCAGCAATCCGAAGTTCCTGGCCCCGACAGGGAAGAGTCCTCATCAGGATGTCGCCGGTGCGCAACCGACCGAATACAAATGGATAGGTGCTGTGGGGCCCTGAGCTTTCTGGCCCCGATTCGGTCAGCCACTTCCCTAACCGTTAAAATCCGTATCCCAGGCGTTGGTGTGGAAATTTCCGGTTCGATTCCCAAAAAAACGTGAGCACGCCCCATACTTTGTACGAAACCGAACCTCCGCCGATTGCAAAAATAACGATCGCAACTCGGCAACTGGACGCAGGTTAGATCGGCTCGCTGCAATGGCCCTCATGGTTTTTCGGCACAATGCCTGACGGGCTTCTGCTTCAAATGATTACAGTGAAACGACTTGAGTTACTCTCTTGCTCGCGGTTCCTCAACAGTCGTACGATATCCCTTGTGTGCCAGTCAGCGTTTTCTGAGGTTGAATTCTGCTCGCTTGCGAGGGCGGGGTTCCTCCTGATGTTTTCACGAGGTATGGGCCGATTCGACAAGGTGGTATCGTATGTCCTCTCCGTTTTCCAAAACGCATCATCAACAACGATCGGTTCGGGGTGAGCTTCATCAAGCTCATCGCCGATCCGTTCGTCCGGATGCTGCGTATCGACAACGACGATGTGGGGATGAGACCATGTCTCATTTTAGCGCTCCGGAAACGTGGCACGAGCCGACGGAACAGTCAACAACTCGGTATGTCGTTCAACCAGCCGGGGACGGATATTGCCATGCCGTCACTGTTGAAGAGGTTCGAACTCGTCTGGCTCAGCTTCCTCAGGAATTCACGCGCCTTGTCGAGGTTGTGCAGCTCAGTGGAATGACGCGAAAGCGTCGGCTGTTTCCTCTGTATGGCATGCAATGGGGACCCAATGTTTACCTTTATCCGATTGAAGCGAGTCTGACAGAAACCTTTCTTCGCCCCCCGCGGCCGGAACAGCGGGTTGAGGCAAAAATGTTTGGCGGTCGCTGGCAACAAACGGGGACCGAATGGAAATTGATTTGGACGCCGGAGACGATCCGCGATTTCTACCTGAACAATGTTCTGATCCATGAAGTTGGTCACGTGATTGATACGCGAAATACGAACGCCCACAAACGTGAACAATACGCAATCTGGTTCGCGACCGAATATGGTTATCGCGCATCGCGGGGTCGAGCTACTGTCCGCAAACCCCGTTGAACCGCAGCCGTCATGACCACGGTCTGCAAGTTAACCACGGCCT
>Ga0114978_10002304_pt1 | contig 15688 bp, 13 predicted proteins | sample S_140212_EF_Meta_FD_87027 | JGI IMG/M metagenome (GOLD analysis project Ga0114978, IMG submission 87027) | Freshwater microbial communities from Lake Simoncouche, Canada to study carbon cycling - S_140212_EF_MetaG | ecosystem: Environmental > Aquatic > Freshwater > Lake | place: Lake... | reverse complement strand
TTCGTTTGAATAGGTTTGAACTCTTCGATGGTCAATGTTTTGCAGGGGCCGTTGCCCACTCTCGCTCATTACCGATCACCTGGGGCAATCGATCATCGTCTTCACCAGGATGATCGTAATTAACCGAAGATGGACTTCACGGGTTGTCCGTCTGAAAGCCGATGTGGCCTGCCCGTCAGATCATGAATTTCCGTTGCAGGATCGATTCCAAACCGCCAGAAAATTGTCGCTGCGAGATCGGAAGGGGTCACCGGATCGCTGGCAGGGAAGGCTCCTAATTTATCGCTGGCCCCATACACGGTCCCACCGCGGACACCCCCACCCGCCAAAAGGACCGTATAGCAATCGGGCCAATGATCGCGACCCCCGTCCGCATTAATCTTCGGTGTCCGCCCGAACTCACCCATGGCAACAACCAGCGTCGTATCGAGCAGGCCACGATCATCCAGATCCTCGATCAAGGTGCTCAGGCTTTGGTCAGCCAGTGGCAGCAAATGGGTTTTATGCTGATTGAAGTTTTTAAAGTGGGAGTCCCAATTCTGGCCTTGCTGTCGAAAATCATAAACGTTTACGAAGGGAACCCCCGACTCCACCATTCGACGCGCCAACAGCAGGTTTTGGCCTCGCATCTGGCGGCCATACCCCATCTCGGACCCGTTTCCTCCACCCCCTCCCTCCCCCACACTTTGAGGGGTGGGACCAAACCCATACCTCGCTCGCATCTGTGGCGTTTCCTGGCTCAAATCCAAGGACTGCCGCAAGGTTTCCGACCCGAGTAACTGAAATGCTTTATCACAAAATGTTCGCCATTGAACGCCAACCGGGGTTTGGGTTGCAGTGGTACTCATCGCAGCCCGTTCGAGTGTCTCAAGTAAACGACGTCGATCAGAAAGGAGCGTGGCAGTTTGTCCTGCCGGCAAGGCCAGTGCCCCGGCTCGATAGGACTGAGACTCGACATCCACAGAGATCTGCAAGGGATCGTATTTCGCCCCCAAAAATCCACCCCCCTGGCAGGGAGTATCCACCACATTATGAAAGACGAATGGAAGTGCCGCATGCGGAATTTCCATTCGATGGTTTTGCCAAAGATAACTGAGGCAGGCCCCGAAACAGGGATAAAACTGGTTAATTGGTGCAAACTCTTCTCGATCACCATTCAGTGACGGACGCCCTGTTAGTGCCTCGGTCGACGCTGAATCATGCAACCGATTGTTGTGATGCATGCTTCGGATCAATGCAACCTTATGCATGACACGAGACATTCTGGGAAGATGTTCACTGACAAAAATCCCCGGGGCAGAGGTCGCAATCGCCTCAAATTCGCCGCGCACGCTGGCCGGAGCACCCGGTTTCATGTCGTAGGTATCAAGATGGCTGGGGCCGCCATAATAGAACACAACAATACAGGATTTAATGGGCGAGTCCGTCCCGCGCTGACCGGGCCCCAACTCTCCCTGGCCCGCTTGTGCATGCCACAATCCCGCCAGATTGAGGCCGACCGCACCGCCAGTTGCTCGTAATACCTGCCGGCGATCAAGCTTCGCGAGCGGACGCAATGGTTCTGGATCTTTACGCATCAAAAAGCCCACGGGGAATATGGATGGCATCAACTCTGACTAATTTGACGAGTTGAAATGCAATCGCCAAGCTCAAACCCCTATTTTTTGCTCGATATTATCAGGATCGGGAACAATGGCAATCACAATGGGGGATGCGGGCCCTCCCAATCGCAGTTCCACAACCGCAGAAACGTAACTATATGCTTCAAAGGGGGTTAAGCAAAAATCTTGTACCAATAGGTCAAAAGCCATGCGTGTTGCTTGAACAGACGCCTGCTCGATCGTTTCCTCAAGCCCCAGGACCGAGATACACAGCGTTCGGTTTGCAAGACGGATGCGGGGGGTTGTTCGCCGCGTCGCTTTTTCCAGTCCAATACGAACCGTCGCTGTACCCGCCGCCTCGATACTGAGGTGGGCCGCTTCACCAGCCCCCATCGCCGCATGTAAGTCGCCCAGAGCAAGCCACGCCAACGAGGTTTGTACGGGTAAAAACAAGGTGGCTCCTACCGACAGTTCCCGCAGATCCAGATTCCCGCCAAAAAGATAGGCCGGCTCAAGTGTCGATGCTGTTCCGGTTGCAGGGGCCAGCCCAATACAACCGATCATCGGCGCAAGGGGGACCTGCACACGAGGACTCAAGGCCAGTCGCCCGTCTACGATCGGCACAGGCTGAATCTGCACCCGGTTGGTTTGATCCCCGATTGGTCCAAAATCAGGGATCCAGACCGACCACGCCCGTTGAATTTGAATATCGAGAATCTCGATCCGCAATTCGTCACCCGGTTCTGCCCCACGGACCGCGACCGGTCCCGTCACCACATTATAGTCCTCATCGGGAATCTCTTCGGGGGGCTCCCCCTGCCAGAGTCGCTCATACGCATCGTCTGATGTTTCAAACGTCACCAGATCTCCCGGATCAATGATGACCATCGGCTGTGCCATTCGAGAAAAGGCCCGCTGAAATTGCGTGCGGGGCACAAAATGGTGTTTCATATTTGGTTCATGCACCTTTTTTTCATTCAACGTGGACTCTGTCATGAATTGACTCAGTGTGGAATGAATGAAGTACCACCGCCGCTCCCAGTTGAAACGGCATCAAGCCTTCCTCGGTCGTACTACCGAAAAAGGACCACTGCATAACTACTTAACCCAGAGGCTGAGCGTCGACACCAAGGCAACCGATCAACACTTGCTCGAAATCACCCCAGTCAAAGTCAGACTGATCAAGAATCACTTCCAGGCGGCTGTCTCGACGGTAGGAAATGGATTCGCAGGTCAGCTCTCCTCCCACACGATTCACGAGCAGCCACTCATTGCCAACACGGAAAACCCCTTTCAAACGACGGACATCGAAGCTGCCATTGAGCAGACCCAATAACGGCTCTTTGCGGAAGCGGTCCAAAGGAGAAAAGATCCAGCCACACGCAGCGCGTCCCTGTTGCGGGCTGGCTTTTCGGAGCGGATGCCCCGGCAATAAGAGTGAGACCGTTGCCGGTTGCGAACCGTGTCGTTGCTGCGGACTTCCGACCGGGGGAATCGGGTGGGCATTGGGGAACAACGGAACCCGTTCAGGCGAGATTTCCGTCGAGAGCACGGAAAGATCAAGCATCCCCTGTGTGGTCGTGAGGATTTGAGATTTCGGCGGAAACAATTGAGACAGGTGTGACAGAAAAGGAGCCAATTGGGCGGGCGGGGTTCGATCCAGTTTGTTGATTACGACCACATCCGCCATGTGCAGTTGATCTTGAAAGACATCAATATTGGTGACACCGGGATTCGCAAAATCCGAGGCATCTGCAATACAAATCGTAGCCTGAAGATCCAGCAGGCGACGAAAACGGGGCCCACGAATTGTATCAAGGATCTTTGCCGGGTGACCAAGTCCAGTCGGTTCAATTAGCAGGCGTTGCGGACTGGTTTGCTCGATCAACTCCATGAGCATCGATTCGATCGGTGCATCAGACGAGCAACAAAAGCACCCACCCGCAATCTCGGTTACGGAAAGACTGGACCCACCTGCTGATGCGATAATTGCACCATCAATGCCAATTTCGCCAAATTCGTTAACCAGCACTGACCAGCGTTCATCAATCGGCTTCTGGCTGATCAAATACCGAATGGCGCTGGTTTTTCCGACTCCCAGAAAGCCAGTCATCAGATTTGTTGGGATTCGGGGGAGTTCGTTCATTCCGAGGTTGTGATCGATTGAGAAGCGGTCGTGTTTGCGGGTTTTTGACCAATATCGGGTTTTTGCCCAATATACAGTGTTGCGATGCCGAATGTGAGCGGGGTCCATGTGACTCCGGTTAAGCCGCTCGATTCCAGCTTTGCTGCCAAGGCTTGCCCGTAAGGAAATTCCGAAACCGAGGCCGGAAGATAGTCGTAGGCCGACTGTTGATTCTTCGCGAATAGCTGGCCGATTCGGGGCAGAATGAACCGAAAGTAATTTCGGTAGACAAAGTGGAACAGGGGATTGGTTGGCATCGAGAATTCCAGGACCGCAACGCGGCCTCCCGGCGCACAGACACGAACCATCTCCCGCAATCCGAGTTCGGTATTGGTCACATTACGGAGTCCGAATGCCACCGACACAATCTGAAATTGATCGTCTTCGAAGGGGAGTTTTTGCGTGTCTGCCTCAAGGAACGTCAGCGGTGCAGCACCAGCGGCAATCTGTTTTCCCCACTGGCGGTCGCGTTTTCCTTCCGCTAAACGGAGCATCTCTGGAGTAAAATCGGAGGCCATCACCGGGATTTTTCCCTGGCCCGCTTTCCAGTAGGCGAGCGCCAGATCGCCAGTCCCGGTACAAACATCCAGGATGGGGACTGTTCCTACCGGAGCGACCTTCTGAATGGTTCGCCAGCGCCAATAATAATCAACACCCCCCGATAAAACATGATTCATCAGGTCGTAACGGCCCGAAATCTCGCCAAACATTTGCCGGACTCGAGCTTCAGATTTATCAACGGAAGCAGACATGTTTCACTTTGCGTAAGGGGGACATCCAATCAACTCGGCAAAATCCTGTTTGATCGCTTAGCGATCGAGTCCGAACTCGGACCAGCGTTCCTGGACGCGAGCAAGGATTTCTGGGGGCATTTCCAGGCTTTGCGGTGAATCCCGTATCGATTCACGCCCCATTTTTCGCGTGGCATCGATCCCGACTCGACTGGCGACGATTGACATGTTGGTAGTGTAGTCATCGTCACGCGCCAGACCATTCGAGAAGAGAAAATCACGATCAGGGGCCGCGTGGTTTCCGACGGCGAACCAGACTTGATCTTCATTTTTCACGTCAATGTCGTCATCAACAATCACGATCAGTTTGGTCTGACCCAACGATTCCATTCCCCATAACGCATGCAAGATCCGGGACGCCTGCAGCGGTCGAGTTTTCCGCAAACTGACAAATAGCAGATTCCGACCTGCTCCGCTGAAAGGGCGATGAAAATCGACAACTTCAGGTATCAAACGCCGGATCCATGGCAGCATCAGCCGTTCGGTGCCCAGTGTGATCCAGGACTCTTCACTGATCGGCTTGGCGACAATCATTGCGGGTAAAACAGGATTGGCACGATGTGTAATTGCGGTGACCTGAATCAGGGGGAGTTCCCGCTGAAGATATCGCCCATTGTCGCGCGCAATCGATAACGGTCGGCTGGATCGAGGATTCGCCGCATCCACATAACCTTCAATCACAATTTCGGCCGCAGCCGTCACCTCGAGCTCGTTGGTACGACATCGAACCAGTTCGACGCTGGCACCGCGTAACAACCCGGCAAACAAGCGAGGATCTTTGATTCCAGGAAAATTTGTCGCCAGAGTCAGCAGTGGGTCGCCCCCCAGACTGATCGCCAAGGGAAGGTTCTGACGTGATTCCCGCACGGATTGCAACAGCGCATTTTGATCGGGGTCGCCATCATACCAGGCAAGTTCGTTTTGACTCGTCACAACCAGCGGTGCCCGGCAATGAAACGGGCGACTGGCCCCCGGTTCACCGGCGACAATCAAACCCGATGTCAGTACAGGATCCCGTTCGCCAGGCCAGCTGCGCGGAATGGGAAGATCCCACAAATTGACATCACGTCCCATTCGAACCACTTGCTGGACCGCCCCTGTTTTGACCAGTCTCGGTAACCAGCGACTCAACCCGCCCCAATCAGGAACAAGTTTCAGGGCATCCAGCCATCCACCGGGGCTGGGTGAGTGGAGCCGTCGGTCGAGCTCTGCAGCCAGTTCGTCTAACGAGTCTGTTCCCAAGCAGAGACACAATCGGCGATGGCTTCCCAGCAGGTTGGTGACGACGGGTAACGAGCTGTTTTTTACACTTTCAAACAGCAGTGCCGGACCGGAACCCGTCGCAGACTTCGCAACGCGATCCGTAATCGCTGCCAGTTCCAATGCCGGATCGACGGTGGCAGAAACTCGGACAAGTTCCCCGTGATCTTGTAATTGCGAGAGAAATTCCGCCAGCGAATCGTAGCTCATAATCATCCAAAAGCGACTTATTGTGTTCGAGTCTGGCGAGGATTGTAGCCAATCGACTGCCGAGCGTCCGCCATGGCAGCCCCGCAACTGAGGAATCTCAGGAAATTCGCGTTTTGCAAAATCAGGGGAGCACTCTTGGTTTCAGCCTCCTACAATCTGTTGGAACGACTTCCGAAACGACTTCGAGCTGTGATGAAAAATCGACCTGCTCGACTGAGTTTTGCCTGCGATCATACAAGAGGAAACATGGAACTTCGCACTTTTGCTGAACGAATTCTCTTCAGCGACACGCTCGCGGCAAAATTGGAACGAATCCAGCCACCGCTGACTGATGAAAAACCAGGAAGTCCCCTGCGGGTTCCAGAACCGATTCGCCCAGCCAATCTGGTTTTTGCCCCCCCGCGAACCGCTCCGACGATGCCGCACCCATCAAACTTGCATCTGCCGCGGAAGCGAGCCGTCGCACACCACATCCTCGCCAATCATGAACTGCAGGCACTCGAAGTGATGGCCTGGGTACTGCTCGCTTTTCCTGAAGCCCCTGTCGAGTTTCGCCGGGGGCTGGCCGGGGTAATGGCGGACGAACAACGTCATACCAGAATGCATGCCGATCATGCGGCATCGCTGGGAATTCAATTTGGAGAATTGCCTGTCAATTGTTATATCTGGAAAAAATCACAGGAATTTCAATCGGTCCTGGATTACCTGGCTGGCATTCCCCTCACCTTCGAAGGGCGTAACCTCGATCACACGCTGGAATTCGAAGAATATTTTCAGACGGCAGGTGATCCCAAAGGAGCCGCAATCATGAAAGCAATTCATCATGATGAGATTCAGCATGTTGCATTCGGGCTGAAATGGCTGAGAATTCTCAAGCCCGCAGATCTGACTGACTGGGAAGCCTATTCTCAACACTTGCATTGGCCACTGCGACCCGACAAATCGATCGGCGATGTGTTTCATCGCCAACCCCGGTTAGCTGCCGGAATGACGGACGAGTTCATCGATCGACTGCGCGAGGATTCCCCGACCACATCCTCTTCAAAAAAACCGAATTCGATCTGAATCCGCCTTGTGAACCGACCCCGATCGTCCTTCTTGGCGTTACAGTTTTTTTAACGCAGTTCCCGGGAATCAAAGTCGATTGCGGTCCGTTGCCGGCGAATCTGTAAATCGCTACCCGCGAACGAAAATCCCCCCCGAAACGATCTCCATTTCGGGGGGGCATACGGTGAAATCCAAGTTTTCCGGTCGGATCAGGCCGCCGCTCGTTGTGGCATTTTCAGAATAGTCGGTTCCGCACCATGAGCCGCACTCATGAATTCCTGGAAGACCTGCATGTCGAGTGCCGAGGCGGTATCGTCTTCAGGATGCCACTGCACACCCAGACAGAACCACTCGCGATCAATCGATTCATAACATTCGATCACGCCATCAGGTGCATGTGCCGAAGCCTTAAAGCAACTGGCCAAACGATTGACGGCCATGTGATGCTCGCTGTTCACACGAATTTCACCAGGACCATAAATATCCCAGCAACGTGTCCCTTCGACAATCTCGATGATGTGTCGATTATGTTTTTCCACGGGATCACGATGATGCAGCGCTCGCGGAATCGCTTCGGCGATATGCTGAATTAAGGTGCCGCCACAAATCACATTCAATGTCTGCATTCCCGAGCCAATCGCAATGATGGGCAAACGCATTTCTACCGCAAATTTCGCCATCCGACGATCAAAATCTTCACGACGAGCTGGCATCGGGCGGGTTTGAGGATGTGGTTCCATTCCCAATCGCATCGGATCCAAGTCCATGGAGCAACCGGCAAGAACGACGCCATCACACATTTCCAGCGTCTGTTTCAAATCCTCGTCGCTGCAGTGCGGTGGAATCAGCATGGGCAACCCCCCTGCAGCGCTGATGGAATCATAATAGCCGGTGTTAAACCAACTGAGCGCAACCGACTCTTTTTTCGAGGGACGATAGTCGCCATTAATACCGATCACGGGCTTCGTCTTCATGCAAAATCCTTTTTTGACGGGGCACATCCTGTGCAAAACCACGGACCAAAACATCGTCGGACATTCCGCTGGGCGCGACGCGCCCCCCTTGATTCGGCGGACCGACACAAAATTGCTCGCTCAGGCATCACGCCTCTGCGACAGACCACTTTTTCACGCGCTCACCCGATTCTGACATCCTCGATGCGGGATGAAATCGAACAAGACTAAACTCCTCATCGAATGACTGATTCTGCGAATCCCTGCTCCAGCTCCCACCTGAATCCTTCAGGTGTCCTCCGTCAGCCGAGTCAGGAATTTCAAGAGCCTGAACTGCGACTGCCGAACCATTCTGATGGTGGTTGTGCTGAATCATTGATCTGCAGCACAACATCATCGTTGCGACGAGCGGAATCTAGTTCGGCGGAATCTGCTTGTAAAGCAATTCGACGATTTAGCGGTCGAGAATGACGTTGACCACTAAATGCAGGGGGTCACGACATCACGCGATGAAATGGGGGGTTTGAGCAAGGGTGCCTCACGAAGTTCAAGGCCGCTCACAAGACCTCGTGGCACGATTTCTGATGACTCGACCCTCATCAGCCCTTCACAAAGTCAGCGGCTTGTCGGCGTCACCGAATTCCGACTGATTGACCCCCATTCGATTCATGATCGCCAAGTACAAACAACAGAGTTTCCGCTGCTCATCCCCGGAATTCAGGAAGTCCAGCACTCTTCCGGTTTCAAGTGTACCTCCCAATCCCCCCATCAAAAGTAAGGGGACTTTGGTCGAGTCATGTTGGCTGCCCGACCACATATTCGAGACGAACATCAGGCAGGAATTATCCAGGACCGTTCGAGAACCCTCCGGCATCGACTCGAGCCTTGCTGCGAGATACGCCAATTGACTGACGTAGTAACGTGAAACACGTTCGTAAGCGTCTGAAAGATCGTCATGCGATGCCGGGTGATGAGCCGAGCGAACATCCAGAAAGGGGTAGAAGAGCCCCGAGAGATCGCGGCAGAGCAGTAAGGTCGCTACGCGGGTTTTGTCGGTTTGAAATGCCAGTGCAATGATGTCGCACATCAACCGCATGTGGTCCCGAATGTCCTCGGGAAGACCGTTATCCGGGCGTTTCATAAGTGCCGCCAACTCGCCCCGTTTCCGGGCGTTTTCATCGGCATGGTCTTTCGTGGCCCTGGTTTGTTCGATCCGTTTTTCGATTTCGCGAACACTGGTGAGATACTCGTCCAACTTGGCCCGGTCCGCCATGCTGACCTGTCGACTCAAATGTGCGGCATGGTCTTTAACCCGATCCAGAATACTTTTGGTTCGCTTGCTGCCGTGGTTATCGAACAAACTGTCAAACGCGAGCGAGGGATAGACCTCCATCGGTACAGGAGAATTGGCGTCCTGCCACGAGATATGCGAGCTATAGGCCATCGAAAAATTGGTCTCGTGGTAGCCGGTGATCGGCTGTTCGCAGCCCAGAACCAGACTCGGTTGGCTCGTTTTTCCCGCAAAATGATTTGCCAGAACCTGATCCAGGCTGATTCCTCCCTTCAGCACCGCCCCTTTTTGCAGGGGAGCCCCAGACAGGATATTTCCAGTCTGCCCAGGGTGAATCCCCACACCCGTCGCCTGTTTATTGAAGAGTCCATTGATGACATTCAGTTTTGCTTTCAGCGGGGCCAGTGGTTCCAAGCTCTGGCTCAATTCCATTTCGGCACGGGCCCCTTTGGCCCACCAGTGTTTGGCGTTGATTCCGTTTCCCATAAACAGCGTCGCAAATCGTAACGGGAGTTTCTGTGGCTCATCTCGTGAAACCGATTCATCACCCCAAACAGAAATTGACTCCAGCCAAGGAAGCGACATCGCAACCCCCACCCCCTTGAGGAGAGTGCGTCGATCGATTTGGGAATAATTGCCATTCATGATCAAACTCTCGAAATCAACGTGTGCCAAGCGACTTACAGCAAATCCCTTACCTCAATGAACGATCGCTCAATCTATCATGTTGCCGCGCGAAAACCGAGTGATTTCCGGTGTCAGACTCTTGATGCTGCGGGGCACGAGTGCGCGGGGCGGATCAAAACCGGCGACCAGTCGTGAGTCATCGCTCGTTTGCAGAAACCGATGATGTCCTTCCCTGTCGGTTTTTTTACCCGAGATTCCTGTATTTTCCAATTGACCGTTTTGCCCTGAATCGATACGGTCCGCAAATCCCCCTCATCAACCGGTTCTCCACACTACAAGCGAATTCTATGTTCTCGCATGGGAATGCCCGTTGCCACCACAGGTTTTTTATCAGCTCGTTGATGGCTTTCATCGTCCTGTACAACCTGGTTGCCCATGGTCAATCCCCTGAGGCGACCAGCAGCGATGATACGCGTGAACAATTGGTGGTGCTTGTTTCGGGGCGGATTCTTTCGGGGCACGTCACTCGCAATGGGGGCGGATACTTAGTCGAGCAGTCGAATGGACGCGTTCAACTCGCACCCGAAGACGTACAGTTTGTCGTTAAAGATCTGCGCGAGGCCTATCGGAAACATCGCGACGGAGTTCAATACCCAACTCCAGCCTCACACCTTGCCCTCGCGCAATGGTGCATTGCACACCGTCTCTACGAAGAGGCCCGCGATGAACTCAAAAAGTCGCTGAAGGGTGACCCCGAGAATGAGGAGGCCCGGCGATTACTGCAGCGATTGAATGACACAATCCGAGCCAATTTGCCCGCAGCCGTTTCAACACCCCCCCCGCTCAAAACTTCGGATGGATTTCTGCAACCGGATGTCGAATCCCTAGGAGGTCTCTCACGCGGTGTCGCAATGCAATTTACCTCAAAAATCCAACCATTACTGCTCAATAAATGTGGTAATGCCACCTGTCACGGAGTCGCCTCAAAGAATGGATTCCGCCTGATCTCGGCGCGGATTGGGGGGAACGGATCCCGGCAAACCACAGAACGGAACCTCGCGGAATCGCTGAAACAACTCGATCTGCAGGATGTGGCGGCAAGTCCATTGCTGAGTGTGTCGACCGGCGGGCACGGGGGCAAAGGGACTATTTTTGCCGGTCCTGCAGGGGCGGAACAATTGAAACTGATCAAAACCTGGGCAAAAAGCGTGGCGGAAGAGAAGCGGGAAGATGCGATGGCTCTTGCCAATCGCCCCACATTAAAAGGGAAAACTGCCTCCAAAGGGTTTGCTTCGAGGCCGATTACCGCGGACGACGAAAACTTCGAAACCGCCCGTTTCGTCAAAGGAGAGACTGAGGAACTGTCGCTGACAGCAGAAGAGGATGCTTCTCGACCACAGGAACTCCCCGTCGAGAAAAGTCCGGTTAAAGCATTGATCGAACAGAAACCTCGTGATCCGTTTGATCCCGACACCTTTAATCGGCTCCCTCGATAACATCACTTGGGGCGGGAACAACACTGCAAAATGGCCGAAGCGGAACTGACTGTGGACAGCGGACTTTGAATTCCGCTCGCTCGATCGGATCTGAAATCTGGCCCGCGAACTTTCGGCAAAAAACAAAGGAACGAAAAATGAGAACTTTTCGAAACGTCTCTCGCCATTGGGCCTTAGGATGTATCGTACTGAGCTTGACACTGGTCTGCCTGACGGGTTGCCAGGCGATGATGAAGGGGAAATCGAAAAAGGCTCATTCCGCTCAGGATAAATTCTCGTGCGGAGAAACCTTACCTGGCCGAAACAGCCGTTGAAGAAGCCCACCCCGGTAAAATTCGCTTGAGATCGATGTCGCCAGCCCTCTCTGCGGCATCAGCTCTATTCTTCTCAAAGTCGATTCTTGCGAGAATGCCTTGCAATTGCGGCTTTCTTTGACTGAATTTGGGCCATCAATCGCCTGTCATTCGTCGTCAGCGGACGCCCAAGGTAGTCTCTGAGAAATCGCACTTGTTCGAATGGTGTCGCATCGGCCGAGAAATCGAGTTGAGCGAGATCCTTGATGATCCACCGCCGGGACAACGTTTGCTGTTTGCGGACCCGGCCCAGATCGATGATGTAAATCCGGTCGGGATGCGGTTGCGAGTGCAGCAGGTGGCCAAGATAAAAATCCTGATGATGAAGCCCGGCACCATGCATCTTCCGAGTCAGCTGGGCAATCTGACGAACGAACCTCGCTCGCATTGCGGCTTGTGAAGGACTCGTGGCATCGAATCGGAGCTCAGAAAGTTTCCGACAGTTTTCGAGCGACTCGGTGATCAGGAATGATTGAGTACCCGACTCGCCAAAAGCAACGGGTGTCATCGTTGGCAGTCCGATTGTGTGAAACGCAAGAATCGCATTCCATTCATTCCGCGCGCCAAGAATAGGCCAAGTCAGTCGAAGCAGGGGCTTCAGGTACTCTTTCCACGACGAACGTCCATGTCGCTTGATGTAAAAATAACGCTGTTCCCCCTGATCATTTAGGCTGAACCTCAGTGTGATTCGGTCGGTTCGCAGTTTTTTTGCGACCGCTGCGTCGGCCGTCTGTGACCAGATCGTAGCAAAATCGGTCCATCCCTGTTCCTGAAATAATTGACGGAACGCCTGGTTGATGACCAAACGCCCGGAATCCAATTTGTCGAGTTCAAAGCGAGTCAATCGGCATTCCTTGCTGGTAAAAGTGGTTGGGATTGGACGATCAGACCGGCCAATTGATCGACACGAGGAACAAGATGCGGATTTTAGCGAGGCCTGACATCGACTGCGCCTCTGACAGACCATCAACTTCGTCATATTGAGCAAAACCGTTCAAGGCGATTCGCTCTGCGAGTCGATTTGAAAAACAGCCTTCTTGGCGGAAAGTGAGTTTCTTGATGAAGACTCGTTCAATGTCTGTCTGCGCAGTGATTCTGTCGCTGTTCTCAGGTTGTCAGTGCTGTCCATTGTTTGACCGCTATGCAAATGTGGTTGATGATGTCAATGAACACCATGTTTACTTTGATCGGGTGTACAACCCCAAGTGTGACCTCACACGAATGGGGAAACCCGACTGGTGCAGCCCACTCAACAATCGCTTCTGCAAACGATGCTGTAATAACGGTTGTTACGATCGCTATGACGAATGCCATCAGTATCCTCCGCTCTATCCTTTTCAATTTCCCAGCAACGTGATGCCTCCACCGACGGTCCGTACTCAGCGTGTACAGCGGCGGATCGATCAAGAAATGATGGAGGAATTGAAACACCATGCTGAACAATCGGATCCCGTGCCAGCACCAGCACCAGCACCAGCCAATCTTTAATGAGCGATCGTTCCTCCGCGAAGCAGGGCGATCAATTGCTGAAATACAAATTCGACGGCTCCCCACTGTCGCTGTTCACGCTCGGTTAAACCGGAGTAGACAGTAAGAGCCGTCGTGGATGCCCCCGTTGGTAATCGATGTCCAACGACATGGCAAGTTTTTCCGCGCGAGGCGATTCCGACGAAAATCTGCCCATCCAATTCGGGTGGAGCATCCGGTCCCAGATGCCCGGTTATTGAGACGCCGATCGCGGCTTCGGGCGTCCGCCTCAAGACCCCCTCGGCCATCGCCAGAGCGACCGCTTCGCTCACGGGACCTGGATCAATCAGCATCTTTGCGGGAATTCCCAGCCACTGAATCTTCGTATCCAGGCGATAGACTACCGCCGATCCGCAGTGGACAAACGAAATACCGGGGAATCTTGCCAGAGTTGCAGAAATCAGCCCCCCAGTGCAACTCTCGGCAAAGACAATTTTGCTCGCGCTCTGAATCAGCAGATTCGCAAGTTCCTGCAGCGGTTGTTCCAGCGGTTGTTCCATATTCTTTTCCCCACACAAAAATCCCATCCGGAAAATGTCGCCGAAACGGCATGACATTCCTCCAGCAATTCCCATTCGGGATTCTTCCGGTTGCCATGATCAAGGTTTGAGCTGCTGCAAAATTCGAACCTCATGCATTCTCGGTTGCTGTTCCCTCCTATGTTGGTTGTGCGCCCGAAGTGAGTCAACCGACGAGGCTTTTCACCTCGTGCTTGCCCCGAAGGATTTGGGCAATACCGATCGCCAGAATTTTACTGCGGTGCATCCAGCGGAATTGATGGAAATCTGCGGTGACTTTAGCGGTACTATCGCGACCAGCTCTGAGAATCACTGCCGTTTTAAAACATTTGTCTCATGAGTTTGCCAGCTGCTGAAATCTCAAAAACACCATTAAAACAAGCGGTTCACGAGAAATTATTATGACTGTCGGGGTCGTACTGATTGTGCCGATGAATCAGTTCGCCACCCCGTAACTCCCCGATCGGAAGTCAATGGGAGTTTCGCAGGGCAAGGCAACGCCGGGGGATCGGCAAGAAGGAAGCCACGATCAAGTACGGATGTCAAATGACTCCGTCACGACAGGACACACGGGGGATCACGGAATGCCATTCTCGTTTCAACGAGGAAGATGGCTGCGCACTGCACTGGCGGGCGCGGCGATCTGTCTCTCGGCAATCAGCATCGCTGCGGCAGAGGATCTGGATTTGACCGAAGCGGTGGCCCAACTCAACTCGCGGACTTCCGCTCGAGAATCGGCCACGAAAGAATCCGAACAGGACGAACGAGCCCAGTACCCGGGGTTGACCGTCTTGAAACCGGGGATGTCGACATCGGCTGTGCGCAAGTTATCGATCGCCGACTTGAAATTAGAACGGCTTTCTCCCGACGCACAACAGAAATCGCAACTTGTTTTAAAAAATCTCGGGATGTTTCGTCGTCTGCCCACCGTTTCGTTTGAGTGCGATCCGGCGGTATACGACTATTTTGTACGGAATCCGGATGTCGCAGTCGCGACATGGCGCGCTATGGATATCTCACAATTTCAGCTGCAACAAACGACCGAGAACAAATATCACGCGGATGCAGGAGACGGATCCGTTGGAGATGTAGAACTGTTGCTCCACACCCCGACAGATACCATTATCCATTGTGATGGTGCTTTCAAAAGCCCCCTGCTTCCCAAACCGATTGTGGCTCGCTCACTGATGCGACTGCAAACGTCGTTCGAGAAGGACCAGGAAGGTCGAATCATCGGCACACACACCGGTGATGTGTTTGTCGAGTTTCCCTCACACGCGGTTGAAGCGGCTGCGCGAGTCATCGCTCCGGTCAGTCACAGCATCGCGGATCGCAACTTCAAGCAGATGACGCTGTTCGTCCACTTGATGTCGCAGGCCATGGTGAAACATCCTGGCTGGGTTGAGCAAACCGGGAATAAACTCGATGGAATTTCGAAACAACGAAAACAGGAATTTTTTGAGGTCTCGGCCCGCAGTTGTGGCGAGGCTCGCAAACGGTTTGCCACGGCCAATTCCATCCAGCCGTTTTCACCGGACGACGTTCTCACTCCATTTCGGAATTTTCAAGAACCAGGGACAGGCCCCGCTTCCACCCGACCTGATACGGGAAGTCCCGTCCTGCGGTCTGCAGAACGAGCGACGCCACTCACCCCAACCACCTCGCGAAACTAAATGAGATGGATGTGATTGATTCGTGGCGGAGCGACCCGGCCCACCACGAAACCTGGCAACCCGATCCCCCTTGTGCGGGTCGGGTTGTCTGCGTGTTATCCGTTAGAAACGATCATGAGCGGTCAACTCATTCACCAGCTGAAATTCACCCTCGTT
>Ga0114978_10002303_pt1 | contig 15697 bp, 12 predicted proteins | sample S_140212_EF_Meta_FD_87027 | JGI IMG/M metagenome (GOLD analysis project Ga0114978, IMG submission 87027) | Freshwater microbial communities from Lake Simoncouche, Canada to study carbon cycling - S_140212_EF_MetaG | ecosystem: Environmental > Aquatic > Freshwater > Lake | place: Lake... | reverse complement strand
GACCCCGTCACACTCGGGGCAGTGGGCGCGTCCGACCCGCGCGTAGAGCACGCGGAGGAAATCGTGGATCTCGGTCATCGTCGCCACCGTCGAACGGGGGTTTGTCCCGGCCGACTTTTGCGCGATGGAGATCGAGGGGGAGAGGCCCGTGACGCTGTCGACGTCCGGCCGCGGCAGCTGGCCGAGGAACTGGCGGGCAAAGGTGGAGAGGCTCTCGACGTACCGCCGCTGACCCTCGGCGTAGAGCGTGTCGAACGCCAGGCTCGACTTCCCCGATCCGCTCACTCCAGAGAGGCAGACCAGCCGGCCGCGGGGGATCCCGACAGTGACGTCCCGGAGGTTGTGCTCGCGGGCACCGCGGACCACGATCGGGGGAACTTGCATGGGAGGAGGCCGGGGGGATGGCGGGGAAAACGGCAGAGCGGGCGCCATTGTAGCGCCCCGGGACCGGCAGGCTGGACATCGCCTCCGGGCTGCCATACCATCGGATTCCCTGGTGGGCGCCTCCGCAGAGCCGCCCGCCTTCGACGGGGCGGTAGCTCAACTGGGAGAGCGCGGCGTTCGCAATGCCGAGGTTGGGAGTTCGATCCTCCTCCGCTCCACTGACTGTCGGCTCGGGTCAACCTGGAGGCTCAGGTCAACCCTTAGGCTCAGGTCAATGGTGTAGGTTCAGGTCAACCGTGTAGGTTTAGGTCAACCGTGTAGGTTTAGGTCACAGGTCAGTCGTCCACGAGTGCCCGGGTGCGGCAGTCGGGGCGCGGGTTCGAGCTCGCGAAAGCTCCCCGGTGGGGATGCTCAGGGCTCATTGGGGCTGGGATTCGTTCCATGGCCACCTCGGCTGATCCCTCCGCCGACCTCATGCTCCGGGTGCAGGCCGGCGATGCCGAAGCCTTCGAGCAACTGGTCACGCTCTGGCAAGACCGGCTCGTGACGCTCTTTCTCCACCACACCGGCGACCATTCCACCGCCGAGGATCTCGCCCAGGAAGTCTTTCTCCGCGTCTACCGGGCGCGGGAGGGATATCGGCCGACGGCGAAGTTCTCTACCTGGGTCCACACGATCGCCAACAACGTGGCTAGCGACCTCCGGCAACGGGCCTACCGGAGGAAGGAGCATGGCGTGGCCCCTTCGACGTCGTCGTCATCGAGTGCCGTCGGCCTCGAGCAGATCGCCATCGCCGCCAGCGGCGAACGGCCCGCCCGCGAGGCCGATCGGCAGGAGCTCCAGTCGGTCGTCCGCGACGCGATCTCCTCCCTCAACGACAACCAGCGGATGGCCGTGCTGCTGGCAAAGTTCGAGCACTGTTCGTACGAGGAGATCGCCACGGCGATGGGGTTGTCGGTGCCCGCCGTGAAGTCGCTCCTCTTCCGGGCCCGCGACCAACTTCGCGCCACGCTCGAGTCGTATCAGCGCGATGGCGTCCGCGCTCCGGCCGCCGGAGAGCCCGGCGGAGCGGCGCCATGAGCCGATCCGCCTCGACGCCAGCCGACGCCGTTCCCCCACCCCGACCAGGGAGCGACAGTCCTGAGGCTGATCCGCTCGACGACATCCGCCTCCTGCTCGACGGCCTCGCTCCCTCGGCCGCCCCCTCGAGCCTCGCCTCGACCACCATCGAGATGGCGGCCGTCTCGGCGACCGGGCGCAGCGCCCCCCTGACGAAACCGAGCCGGACGCTGCGCCGGTCGTGGTGGGGGCCGGCGGGATGTGTCGTCGGGGCCCTTGCGATCGGATTGGTCGTCGGCAGGGCCACGACCCCCGATCCCGACGAGCGAATCCTCGAATACCTCCCCGTGGTCGAGCACCTTGCTGTCCTCCAGGAGGCGGGCTCCGTGGCGTTTCTCCAGTCGGTCGCCGAACGGGCCTACCCGCCTCCGCGTCGGTTCCCGTTTGGCCGGCCCCCCGAAGAGCGTCCGGCAGACGGCGAGGCACGCCACTCGCCTCCGGCTCCTCCGGACGACGATGACGACTGGCTCCAGCTCAACGACACGCTCGAGGCCCTCCAGGACGGGCCGTTCGGCCCCGAGACCCCGGCCGGTGAACTCGACGCGCGTCGCGAACGTGTCGAGGACCTCGACGCCGAGGCGCGCCGCCGGATGGCTGATGCGGCGGCGGCGTTCCAGGGGTTGCCGCTCGCTCGGCGCCATGACGTCATCGAGCTTGCCCGGGCGCTGGGGGAGGGAGATCCGGACGGGGAGCTGGACACGCTTGTGGACGCGGCCCGATCGTGGCACCGCTGGCTGGCGTGGCGCGATCCTGCCGATCGCCATTCGATCGTGGCGCTTGAGGCGCATGAACGGCTCGAATGGCTCGATCGCTACGCCCGGTTCAATGCCCGGCCGAGATTTCCGCAGGCGCCGCAAGGGCGCGGAGAAGCCGGTGAGCCGCCGGGGCGGGGCTGGCCCGGGTGGTGGGGGTTCGGAGGGGATCGGCCGGGATCGATGCGCGGCAACCGCAACGGTTCGGATCAGCGTGGGGAGCGGGGCCGCGGGGGGATGCCCCGTCCGCCGGCGAGCGAGCGTCCAGCGGAGGATCGCCCCGTCACGGTGCCCCCCGAGGGCGCTGCGGAGACGCCGTGACGACCCGCTTCCCGGAGGAACTAGACGACCCGCTCCCCGAGGAACTAGACGACCCGCTCCCCGAGGAACGAGACGACCCGTTCCCGGAGGAACGAGGCGAGTCTGGCGTTGAAGGCGGCCGGATCTTCCATCGGCGTCATGTGGCCGCAGCCGGGAAACGTCTCGAGCTCCGCTCCCTCGATCAACGCTGCGGCGCGCTCGAGGCACTCCGGCGGCGTGATCATGTCCTCCGCGCCGACGACGAGGAGCGTTGGCAGGGAAAACCCTGCGGCGGCGGCGGTCATGTCGGGCCGATCGCCGAGCGCCTCGAGCGCCGTCTGGATCGTGGCCACGGCCGTCCGCTCGATCGTGCCGCGGAGGCGGGCCTCGATCGGGCGGCGATCGGTGCCTGGGCCCCGCGCGAGGAGGCGGGGGACCATGGCCTCGGCGGCGAGTCCTGCCCCCAGTCGGCCGACGCGCTCGGAGAGATCGACGCGGCCGGCCCGCGCTTCGGGGGTGTCGGCTTCGAGTTTCGTGTCGACGAGCACGAGCCCACGGAGGCGGGCCGGGTGGCGGACGGCGAGATGCTGGACGACATAGCCCCCCATCGAGAGGCCGCAAGCGACGACCGGCTCCCGGCACTCAATGGCGTCAAGGATCGCCACCACCTCGTCGGCCATGGCGGCGATCGACGACGACGTCGGGCCGTCGCTGCCGCCGAATCCGGCGAGGTCGGGAACGATCAGCCGGGCGACTCCGTCGAGCTGTCCCCCCGGCGCCACGAGTCCCCACTGCCCGTCCCACATCGAGTGATCGAGGGGAAATCCGTGGAGGAGGACGACCGGCAGTCCGCTTCCCGCCTCGCGGACGGCGATCCGCCGGCCATCGTGCAGTGTTGCCAGCCGCGCTTCCGGCACTCGGCTGGCCGCTGCGGGGGAAGACTCGGTCATGGCTTCGTGGCCGCCTTCGCCGCCATCGCCTCGAACCGCTCGAGATTCTTCTCGATCGTGAGGTTGTGCGGTTCATGACGTCGCGCCAGGCTCTGCCAGCGGACGGCCCCGGCGAGGTCGCCGGCCGCGGCCCGGCAATGGGCGAGGGTGTCGAGATAGCTCGAGTTGTCGAACGACTTCACCAGCGACTGCTGGGAGTAACGCGTCGCCTTGTCGGCATCCCCCTCGGTGTTGGCGACGAGCCAGGCATATTCGTTGTAGCCATTGGCGTCGTCAGGAACGCTCTGGATCTCGTTTTCGATCTGCCGCAGCGCCTCGTTGATGCGGCGGACGGCGTCGGATCGCTGGTCGGGGGTGTTGTCGGGCAACTGGTAGAGGGCGATGAGGGAGTCGACATCCTTGCCGAGGGATCGGAGGGCGGTCTCGAGGAGCCGGCGCCGTTCGGCGGCGTCGCCGCGGGTCGCCGCGGCACACGAGGCGAAGAAGTCGGCCCGGGCATGAGTGGCCCGATGGTCGCGGCCGAGTTGGGCGAGCTGCTGCTCGACATTGAAATCGCGCCGCGGAGGGTTTGGTCCGAACAGGCGCCCGAGGCACGCCGCCGCCTCCTCCTCGCGGCCGAGTTCGTGGAGGTATTCGGCGGCCAGGATCGCGGTGTAGCAGTACTCGTAGGGCAGGGACTGCGGATCGTCGAGAACGGCCGTGTAGGCACGCATCGCCCAGTCAACGCATCCCCACCGCGCCATGACCAGGCCCGACTGCATCATCAGCCGGCTGTTGCGCCCGCCCCCCTGGGTCTGGATGGCTGCGAAGGCGGCGTCTGCCAGGGCCGTCGCCCGGCCGAGATCACCGCGGGTCCGTTCGGCGGCGGCGGCGGCGCAGGCCACAAGCGGATTGGCAGTGATCAGGTCGGGACGGGCATCGTGGATCTGGTCGACGATCCCCGGGATGCCAAGATCGGTGCCCCACGTGAGCGTCTCGATCGTCCGGGAGGAGATCTGGGCGGCGGGGACACCGTCCCACTGGGCGGCGAGCAACGCCTTGCCCGCTGCGATCGCTTCGTCTTTCCGGCCGGCGGCGAGGAGCATGGCGATCCGCGTGCGGGCGAAGATCCTCCCGACCTCCGTCGCGTCTGCGTTAGAGCGTCCTTGATCGCCGTCGTCGTCCTCCTCCTCATCGGCTCCTTCCTGCTGGGGGCCGTGGTCGCCGTCGGTGCGTTCGAGGTGCGCCAGCGCCGTGGCTGCCGCCGCGAGCGCCGCGTCTCGAGCCGTGGGCGTCTGCGCTGCGGAGAGTTCGATCACGGCCCGCGTGAAGGCAGCCGCCGGCCGGGCGCTCGACCCCAGCCCGGCGGTCGCGCGGGCGGCGATCGCCGGCCACCAGCGGTTGTCCGCCTGCCACTCCCGCACGAGGAGCGCCGCTGCCACGCGCGATCCCTCCGGCGAGCGCTCCAGGCGGATGATCCGCGCCAAAGCCTCGATGCCGGCGTCGTCGTCGACGCGGAGGAGGCGGTGCATGACACGGACGCGTCGGGCGAAGTCTCGCTGCTTGTAGCTCTCGAGCAACCGCGTCACCTCGGGGGGATCGTGCGGCATGCCGAGGGGGATCGTGTCGACGAGCCATCGGGCCCGCAACGCGACCTCGAGATCGCGTTCGAGTTCGGCGGCCGCTAGCAAGGCATCGACCGCCGCGGGGCCGATCGCCTTGAGCTCGGCCGAGGCTGCCTCCCGGCGCTGGAAGTCGGTGTCTCCCAGCCGGGCGATGAGCGCGGCGATCGCCTCCGGCGCGGGCTCGGCGGGGGGGACGCTGGTCGTTCCCGCCAGTGCCGGCCCGGTGGCGAGCAACAGCGCGACGAGCAGCCACTCGGCAGCCATCCCCGATCGCCTGGCAGAGTGATGCATGGTGGCACCGTGGAAGATGGAGGGAGTGGGGGGCATGCGCTGCAATCCTCCCGTGAACCACGGTCGCCGAGGTAACGGGCCCCGGTCAGGTGGCGTCGGGCTCGATACCCAGATCTCGGATCGTCACGATCGCATCGAGGGGGATGCCGCGGGCAGCGAGCGTGTCCCCGGCCCCGGCGAGCCTGTCGATGACGGTGACAACGCGCTCGACAACGAGGCCGAACTCGATCGCCCGGTCGATTGCCAGCAGCGAGGATCCCCCCGTGGTGGTCACATCCTCGACGATCACCACCTTGTCGCCAGGGGCGACCGGACCCTCAATGTAACGCTTCGTGCCATGATCCTTCGGCTCCTTGCGGACCATGAATCCGCGCAGATCGAGCCCGGCGACCCCGGCCATCGTGACGACGGCACTGGTCACCGGATCGGCCCCGATCGACATCCCCCCGACGGCGGCCGGCAGGGGGCCGTGGGCCCGGAGGATTTCGAGGATCGCCCGGCCGACGAGCATCGAGCCGCGGGCGTCGAGGATCACCTGCTTGGCGTCGAGGTAGAAGCTCGCCTCCCGTCCGGAGGCGAGACGGAACGTCCCGCGGCGGAGGGCCTTGGCGGTGATCAGGGGGACCAGTTCGGCAACGATTTGTGAGCGGGTTGTGTCCATCCCGGGAGTATAAGCGGTGTGGGCACGGCGGGGATGGGCCCGGTTTTTTTGACTCCGCCGGGGATGGCCATAGAATTCGTCCGTTGTCGCCCCCCGGCACCTGAGGACGGTCATGCCATTCAATGCCGCGACACCCGACACTCTTTGGACAGGGTCATCCCCGGCCCTCGTCCACGCCAGTGACGTCTGGGAACGTCAGCGACGCTCCCGGGCAACCGTCACCGCCGCGCGGCGGGCGATGGTGGCGCTCGCGCTCCTCGTCGCGACGACGCTAGGCACGGGGGCTGGCGGGGCTGAGCCTGCCGACCCTCCCGCCGATCCTCCCCCCGATCCGGCCAAAGCCGTGGTCGATGGTGGGGGCGCGGCTGCGCCCCGCGACGTCCCGGTGGCCGTCGTCCCCCTCCGCTTGCCGATCACCGGCACCCGTGACACGCAGGTCGAGGGGACGGTCCTCCGCACTCTTGATCGGCTCCTCGCCCGCCCCGGCGAGCGCGGCGTGCTCGTGTTCCGCTTTGACGGCGCCGACGATCCGGGCGCGGGGGCAAGCGACTTCGGTCGATCGCTGGCGCTGGCCCGCTTCCTCGCCGACCCGCGCCTCTCCGGCGTGAAGACGGTGGCTTGGCTTCCGGCGGGGGCCCGCGGACATGCCGTCCTCGTGGCGCTGGCCTGCGAGGAGATCGTGCTCGCCCCCGACGCCATCTTCGGCCCGGCGAACGCCGACGAGCCGTTCATCGACGACGCCATGCGTGCGGTCTATGCCCAGGTGGCCGCCCGACGGAAGACCGCCCCCCCGGCGCTCGCCCAGGCCCTCCTCGATCCCCAGGCGCGGGTCGTGCGTGTGGCCACCGACGATGGCGACCAGCTCGTGACGGCTGCCGAGGTGCCTGCCCTCCGCGATCGGGCCGCGATCCTCGATGAAGAGGAGATCGGGCCGGTGCCCTTGGCGCTGTCGGGGCGGCGAGCGCGGGAGTTGGGGGTGGCACGGGCGCTGGCGCGGACGCCCGCCGAGGTGGCTCGGAGTCTCGGCCTCAGCGAGACGGCGCTCGAGGCCGATCCGACCCTCGATGGCGGCTGGAAGGGGGTGCAGGTGGTCCTCTCCGGCGTGATCACGGCCGACCTCGTCGCCCGCACGCGGACGCGGATCGAGGAGGCGATCGCCTCCGGACGGAACTTCGTCTGCCTGCGGATCGACAGCCCGGGTGGCGAGCCGGAGCAGAGCCTCGTTTTGGCGGCCTACCTCGCCAGCCTCGATGCCACGCGTGTCCGCACCGTGGCCTGGGTGCCCCGCGAGGCCCGGGGCGATGCGGCGCTGGTCGCCACGGCGTGCGACGAGCTGGTGATGGGAGCCGAGGCCGTCCTCGGCGGCGAGGGGGCCGCGGCGATCGACGGACGCTGGGCCGAGGCGATCACGGTCGCGTGGCGCGAGGGGGTGGCGAAGAAACGGGATCGGTCTTGGTCGCTGCCGGTGGCGCTGGTCGCTCCGGGGATCGTCGTCCGCCAGGCGACCCGGCCCGCGACGGGACGCGTCGGGTATTTCTGCGAGGAGGAGTTTGACCGGCTCGACGATCGCGAGGCGTGGCAGCTCGGGGCCCAGGTCGGCGTCGGCCCGTTGGTGCTCAATGGCAAGGCGGCCGAGTCGCTCGGTCTGGCGGCCCATGTCGTCGAAGGGTTTGACGCGGTGGCCCGGACGTACGGTCTCGAGGGGGACGTCGCCCTCGCCGCACCCGGCTGGGCCGACACGCTCCTCGACGCCCTGGCCAGCCCCGGCATCGCCTGGCTGCTCCTCGTCATCGGGGGCGCGGGGCTGTACATCGAGCTCCACACTCCCGGGATCGGCTTCGGGGGCTTCATCGCCATGGTGGCGTTCATCATCTATTTCTGGAGCAATCATCTCCATGGGACGAGCGGATGGCTCGAGGTGATGCTGTTCCTCGCGGGCCTGATCTGCCTGGCGGCGGAGATCTTCGTCCTCCCCGGATTCGGCGTCCTCGGGCTCGGCGGAGGCCTGCTTATGGTGGCGTCGCTGATCCTTGCCAGCCAGTCGTTCGTGCTCCCCACCAACGCCTATCAATTCCGGCAACTCCAGTGGTCGCTCCTCGGCATTCTCGGCGCGGCCATCGGCGTCACGATCCTTGCCGTCGTTGCCCGGCGCTGGCTCCCCGAGTCGCGGCTCTTCCGGCACGTGCTTCTTGCGCCTCCCGGCGACAGTGCGGTCGACCTGATCGATGATCCGCTCGAGGCCCTCGTCGGCCTCGAGGGAGAGACGACGTCGCGGCTCGCGCCCGCCGGCAAGGCGCGGATCGGTGAGGAGATTCACGATGTCTCGAGCGACGGCCAGCTCGTCGAGCCGGGGATGCCGGTGGAGGTGGTGGCGGTTCGCGGTGGGCGGTTGCTCGTCCGGGCGATCGATGCCGGGGAGCGGGGGACGCACGGATGAGCCCGGTTGTCTGGGTCGCTGCCCTGTTCCTCGTCGGCATCGGCGTGATCGTCCTCGAGGTCTTCGTCCCTTCCGGCGGGGTCCTCGGCTTCGTCAGTGTGGCGGCGATCATCGCCGCGATCGCCACCGCCTTCCTCGAGCTCGGCGTCGGCGCCGGCACGGCGATGATCGCGCTGTCGGTCGTCGTGGTACCGGTGATCCTCGGCTTGGCGTTCCGCTGGTTTCCGGAGACGCCCCTCGGTCGGCGCGTCCTCCCGGCTCCCCCCGAGGCGGCCGATGTCGTCCCCGACGCGCCGCGGCGGCGGCGGGCCCGCGATCTCGTCGGCCAGCGCGGGCGGACCACGAGCGACCTCCTCCCCTGGGGAACGGTGGAGGTGGGGAGCGAGTCGCTCGACGGGGTGAGCGAAGGGGGGCCGATCGATGCCGGCAGCGAAATCATCGTCGTGGCGGCCCAGGGAGCGGCCGTGGTGGTGCGCCCGGCCCCGGTTGCCGCGGCGCCAAAACGTGCCGCTGAGCCCGTGGCCGAACCGGAAAAACCGGCAGCCCCGGAAGCCCCCCGGCTGTCGCCGACCCTCGAGAACTTCACCTTCGAGTCATTCGAGCCCCCCGACGCTTGACTCGCGGCGTCCGCGGAACAACGCTGGAACTGTCCCCTGCCGTGCCCCGAGGCCCCGGCCCTGGGTCAGCGCCCCCGTCCGGAGCCACCGATGCCCCCGTTTGTTCTGCCGGTCGTCCTGCTTGTCGTCCTCGTCGTCGGCCTTGGCATCGCCGCCATGCTGGCCCGCTACCTGCGGCTGTGGCTGCAGTCGTATGCCTCGAGCGCCGGCATCGGGCTGTTCGACCTCGTCGCCATGAGCTTCAAGAAGGTCAACCCGAACGTCATCGTTCGCAGCAAGATCATGGCGGTGCAGGCCGGACTCGGCGATTCGACCGGGATCACGCGGCAGGCCCTCGAGGAGCACTCGATGGCCGGCGGCCGCGTCCCGCTCGTGGTGCAAGCGCTGATCGCGGCCAACAAGGCAAAGATCAAGGAGCTCAACTGGAAGCTGGCGACGGCGATCGACCTGGCCGGACGTGACGTTCGCGAGGCGGTGCAGACGAGCGTCTATCCGAAGGTCATCGATTGCCCCGGCCGGAACAGCGGCCGCGAGACGCTCGACGCGGTGGCGAAGGACGGCATCCAACTCAAAGTCCGGGCCCGCGTGACGGTGAGGACGAATCTCAATCAGCTCATCGGCGGTGCCACCGAGGAGACGATCGTCGCCCGGGTTGGCGAGGGGATCGTCTCGGCGATCGGTTCGGCCGAGCGCTACACGAGCGTCCTCGAGAATCCCGACGTGATCTCGAAGACGGTGCTCGCCCGCCGCCTCGATTCCAACACCGCCTTCGAGATCGTCTCCATCGACATCGCCGACATCGACGTCGGGGCCAACATTGGCGCCCGCCTCCAGGCCGACCGGGCCGAGGCCGACACCCGCGTCGCCCGGGCCAACGCCGAAGGGCGGCGCGCGATGGCGGTTGCGAAGGAGCAGGAGATGATCGCCGGGATCGAGGAGAGCCGGGCGCTGTTGGTGGAATCGGAGGCCGAGGTGCCGCGGGCGATCGCCGATTCGCTCGCCAGCGGTGGGCTCGGGATCGTCGACTACTACAAGATCCGCAACCTCCAGGCCGACACCGACATGCGGCGGACGATCGCCGGCGTCGGCAACGGGCCGGCCACGGCGACCCATGCCGTTCCTTCCGGTCAGTGAGCCCACGTCGGTCGCTCCACCCATTCAATCCCCATTGCGGAACCCACCCCGATGCCCGCGTTTCCCGTCGTCGCGTGCATGGTCTTGCCGCTGGCCGCAAACGATTGGCTCGAGGGGCTGGTCCCGTTTCTGTTCTTCGTGATCTGGATCGTGTCGCAGGTTGTGGGAGTCGTGCGGCGGATCGGCGGCGGGGGAAAGGTCGCGGGGGGTGATCCGAATGCCGGCCGGACGGTCGGCCCGGCGCCCGGTCAGGTGCGGGAGGTGCGGCCGCCGGTCGTCCCCGTCGGCGAGCTTGACCGCCGCGCTTCCGAGCTTGACCGCCGCGCTTCCGAGCTTGACCGCCGCGCTTCCGAGCCTGACCGCCGCGCTGCCGAGGATGATCTCCAACGTCAGATCGAGGCCTTCCGGCGCGGGCAGGCGGCGGGGGGGATTCCCGATCCTCCGCGCCGCACCCCCTCAAACCCACCGGCCCTCCCCAAGGCCCCACCACGGCGCGAACCGGTGGCCGGGAAGCCCGCTGCGCCGCGCGGCCAGGAGGGGGGCGTGCGTCGATCCCCCGCGCCGACGGCGAACCGTTCCGCTGCCGTACCGGCACGACAGGGAACGCCGCCGGCGAACAATCCACCGCCGATTCTCGGTGGCCATGGCGGCGAGATCGGCCGGCATGTCGACGGCGCGTTCGCGCACGATCTCGCCCACGCCGGAATCCGTCCCGGCAGCAGTGACCAGTCGGCGGTCGCCCCGCAGACAGTGCCGACGGTCGCGCACGAACTCGTGGCGATGTTCCGCGATCCCAAGACGATCCGTCAGGTGATCCTCCTCCGCGAAGTACTCGACCGACCGATCGATCGCTGGTGAGCGGGGAGCCTTGTCGGCAGAGGTTGGAGACGTAGGATCCTGCCATCGACAAAGGCATCTGCGACTCGAGGAGACGATCCCCATGCACGGCACGCAAGGACCAGCCCCGGCGGCGACATCGGCCGCTCTGGCCGGATCACCGGCCGTGGCGCGGCCCGGTGTCACCCGGCTCGGCTGGATCGGCACCGGCGTGATGGGACAGTCCATGGTCGGTCGCCTCCGCGATGCCGGCTTCGACATCCTCCTCACCACCCGTTCGCGATCGAAGGCCGAGTCGCTCCTCGAGCGCGGCTGCCGGTGGGCCGATTCGCCGGCGGCCGTGGCCGCCGGGGCGGACGTCGTCTTCGTGATGGTGGGACATCCCTCCGATGTGCGCGGGGTGGTCCTCGGGGACGAGGGCGTCCTCGCGGGGGCCGCCCCCGGAGCGATCCTCGTCGATCACACGACGAGTGCCCCGAGCCTGGCAGGTGAGATCGATGCGGCGGCTGCCGCTCGGGGGCTATGGAGCCTCGACGCACCGGTGTCGGGAGGCGACAAGGGCGCCCGCGAAGGGACGTTGACGGTGATGGTCGGCGGGGCGGATGCCCCGCGCGAGGCGCTGGCGGCGTGTTGGGCGGCCGTGGCCGGCAGCGTGGTTGCCTGTGGCGCCGCCGGTGCCGGGCAGCGGACGAAGCTCGTCAATCAGATCGCCATCGCCGGCGGCATGGTGGGGATGTGCGAGGCCCTCCTCTTCGCCCATCGGGCAGGGCTCGATATCGAGACGACGCTCCGTGCCATCTCCGGCGGGGCCGCCGGTTCGTGGTCGCTCTCTCATCTGGCGCCCCGGATCGTGCGCGGGGATTTCGCGCCTGGCTTCATGGTGGAGCACTTCGTCAAGGACATGCGGCTGGCCCTCGACGAATGCCGCCGCCTCGATCTCCCCCTGCCAGGGCTGGCGCTTGTGGAGTCGCTCTACACGGCCCTCCTCGCCCACGGTCGGGGGCGCCTGGGAACCCAGAGCCTCGTGCTGGCACTGGCGCAGCTTGCAGGTCATCCCTGGCCAACGCCGCCGGCTGCCCAGGTTTCCTGAACCTCCCCATCGGGCCGCGATCCACTCTTTGGTGGGGGGGCTTGGGAGGCGCTGACAGGTGGGAAACCGGGAGTTTTTGCGGCCTCGGTGAAATCCCGAATCGCGACTTGAGCGGCGCTTGCCGGTGGACTACAAGACCTATGGCGGGCCGTCTCGACGGCCTGCCCACAGCGCGTAGACGAGGTCGCCCAAGCCTCGTCTACGCGCTTGCGTTTCGGCACGATCCGCGGCGGCTTTCCGCACGGCAGGCGATGGATCGCCTGCGGGGAATGCCACGGTCCACAGGCGGGTTTCCAGGGAATGGATGCTCACGCCATGGCGATGCCCGCCAAGCCCCCGATCGCCCTGCCGTGGCGGAGTGCCGCGGGGTCGCCGCATGCCCCTGCCGGCCGGCCGGCCTCGTCTTCGATCGCAGGTGTGCTGCTGATCGTGCCGGTGGTGCTTTCCGCCTGGCTTTTCGTCGCCGGGAGGGAGATCGCGGCGCAGCCCCCGACGGACACCGGCGAGGTGTCGGTGCTGCGCGAGGCCGATCCCGGGGATCAGCCTGTGCCGGCTGACGACGGGCCGCTGCCGATGGCGGTCGAAGTCGGGGTGGAGCAGGCTTATCTGCGGGCCGGCCCCGGCGAGGACTACTACCCCACCGAGCGCCTGGCACTGGGGCGATCGCTCGAGGTGTGGGCGATCGACCAGCGTGGATGGTGTGCCGTCCGTCCCGTCACGGGGAGTTTCAGCTGGGTTCGCGCTGCCGACATCGATGACGAGGCGGCGCTCGAGCCTGCGGCGCGATCCGCTGTCGGCGGAACGGGAGCCGGCGTGGGGGTCGTCGTCGCCGATGGTGCCGTGGCCCGCGTCGGCTCGCAGCTCAACGATCTCCGCCATGTCGCCCAGGTGCGCCTCGAGGCAGGGGAGCGGGTGCGCGTGCTCGAGCGCGTGCGCATCGACCGCGGCCGGCATGCCGGCCTGTGGGCACGGATCGAGCCCCCGTCGGGAGAGTTCCGTTGGGTGCGGTCCACCGATCTCGCTGCGTCGCCATCACTCCGTCAGCTGGCACTCGATGCGGGCGTGGCGCCGGCCGGGGGCCGCGGGGACAGCCGCCGCGATGTGGGAGAGGTGATCGGCCAGCTCCGTTCGACAGGGGAGGCGATTACGCTGGCGGCGAATGAAGCGCCCGCGCCGAGCGTGGCCCCTGGTTTCGTGGCACCTGGCCCCGTGGCAGCTGGCTCCGCGGCACCGCCGCAGCCGCTCGGAGCGGTGCCGCAGGCGAAGCGGATGATCGCCGGATGGCTGCCACGCGGCACCGGAGTTTTCGAGGCGCCGCCGCCGCCGGTCGCGGTGGCTGCGCCCCCCGTCTCGACGGCCGACGAACTGGCCGACATCGACCTCGCCCTCTCCGTCGCGGTGGCAGGCCCCCCCGACACCTGGAACCTCCCTCAACTCCGCGAACGTCTCCGCCTTGCAGCGACGCGGTCGAACGCCAATCCCGATCGGCTCCGGGCCGATGCCATCGACGCCCGGATCGCCCGTTTCGAGGCGATCCAGGCCAAGCAGCAATCGCTTGCCGCTGGACCGCCGGCCGACCCGTCGCCACTCCGACTGGGGAGCATGTGGTCGAGTCTCGGTGGGGTCGGGTCGCGGCCGATCCGCCCCGGTGTCCTCCCCGGCGGCGCTTCGGCCGATGGCCGCCCCGGTTGGACCCCACCGGATACCAGCGAAACGACCGGGAGGCTGGCGACGGTCGTCTCGCGCCGTCCCGATGCACCGCGTTGGGCGCTCGTCGACGGGAACAACAACGTCCTCGTCTTCGTCAACCCGCAGCCGGGGGTGAATCTAGCGCCCTTGGTGGGGCAGCAGATTTCGGTGCGCGGGGCCCGCGGTTACATGCCGGAGTACAAGCGGCCATACCTCGTGGCCACCGAGGCCCGTCCGCGGGTGGCCCAGACGGCGCCACCGCCCCGTGCTGATCTGACGCGATGACAAAGGCCGTTTCCCGTCGGCCACGGCCGGGACGCCCCCCGGTATCCCGGCCGTGGCGACGACGAGTGCGGAAGCAGGAGTCGGCAGGACTCAGCGGATCTGTTCGCTTTCGAGGTGCCGGGCCGGGAGCCAGCGCGAGGCAAGCTTCGCCGGAAGTTTCTCGGCGGCGATCGGGTCGAGGGCGATGCTGCCCCCGCGCCCCGCGTCCCGGGCAAGCGATGCGAAGGTCTGCCGGTCGGCCGGGGTGATCTTCGCCATCCGGCCTGCCAGCCGCGCCACCCCTTCGGGATTCTCGGCGGCCGCGCTTGAGAGCGACGCCATGAATTGGCAGATCTCGTGGAGGTTTGAGGCGCTCGAGCGGACGATCAGCGGCTGGAGCGTGCGGGTGACGATCTCGAGCCCCACGCCATCGGCGTCGAGAAAGGCATCGACCTGCATCGCATGCTTGGCGGTGCCGTTGGCGGCGGTGCCTGTGGGACGGTATCGAACCAACAGGAGGCACGATCCCGACAGCGGCTGCGGCGAGAGTGGGCCCGTGTAGCCTCCCTGACCGAGGAGCACCATCGTGCCCCCTTCGGCGGTGCGGTCGTGATGGAGGAGGCGGAGCGTGCCCTCCGTTCCCCAGCCGTCGCTCATCTGCCACTGGCCAGGCGCCGTGAGATCGAGCGCGACCTTGCTGATCCCCAGCACCCGCCAGATGTCGACGACGATCTCCGGATGGGTCAGGGAGAAGTCGAGAAGGGCCCGATCGCAGGTGAATGACTCGACGGGGAGGCGGCGGTAGAGCGTCGGGTTGCGGAGGACCTTCTCCGCCGCCCGCCGGTCAGCCTCGGCCATCCGGTCCAGAGGCATCGCCTTGCTCGCCGACTTCCGGGCATCGCGGCCGGAAGATCCGCCGTCGCCAAACATCGTCGCCAGCGACGAAGCGCCAGCCACGGGTTCAACCGCCAGGACGGTGTCGACCGTCCCCCAGGCTGCCAGCAGCCCGAGGGCCGCAGACAGTCCCCACATTCGCGCACGCATGAAACTTTCCCCCCGGAAACTTCCTGCCGGTGACCCGCCCCGGCCACCCTGCAGGGAGAGTTTTCGGCCTGGGAAGCCGGTGCGGCCAAGCATTCCCCTTTCAATCGGGAGAGTTTCCCCAGACGCTCTGAATTGCCAGATTTCGCATGAATTGTGGGTTGGCCGTGCTGTGCAGAGTCCCTACTATCGCCCGCCCCCGGAGCCAATGGACGGCCACCGGGAACGTCGCCAGGGAAGGTCAACCACCGCATGCGCCAGGACGATCCCATCGATCGCGCTTCGGCCCCTGCCACCGCCGCGGTGCTGACCCCTGCCCATCCCGGGCCGATCGGGCGGGCGCTCGTCGCCTGGACCCATCTTTGCCTCCGCGCCGGCTGGACGATCGTCGCGGTTGCCGTCGTCACGGCCGTGCTTTCCGGTGTCTGGACGGCGCAGTACCTCGGGTACAAGGTCAACCGTACCGATCTCCTCGATCCGCGCAGCGACTACAACAAGCTGTGGGTCGATTACGTCGCCGAGTTCGG
>Ga0114978_10002302_pt1 | contig 15705 bp, 12 predicted proteins | sample S_140212_EF_Meta_FD_87027 | JGI IMG/M metagenome (GOLD analysis project Ga0114978, IMG submission 87027) | Freshwater microbial communities from Lake Simoncouche, Canada to study carbon cycling - S_140212_EF_MetaG | ecosystem: Environmental > Aquatic > Freshwater > Lake | place: Lake... | reverse complement strand
CTTGGTTTACAGCGCAAGTCGCTTCGAGTTACCAGACCGAATTCTGCAGCGAGCGATCTGGCTCTTCCTCCAGATTATTGGTTTTATGGCGATGGTGTTCGCGGTGTTGTGGTTTTTGTCCTACAAGATGTAGGGGAAGTTAGTTTTCAGTTTTCCGTGAAGACTTGGAAGAGCTTTGAGTGTGATTTTTGCGAGTTACCTCATTGTGGGTAATTCAGGCACCGACTTTGATTGAGCGGTTCTGGCAATCACGAACCAAACGAGGATTCCACTTCCGAGCGCAAACGAAAATTGCTCTCGCAAACGAAAAAAGCCCGCCCTGCTTTTGCAGAGGGGCTTTGTTTGGAAATTTGATAATCAACACGTGTTGGTCACTAGGCAATGAATACCAGACCACGACCAAAGTCAATCGCTTGGTGTCGAGCCAAGTTGGTCACTTAGCAACACCTCAGACCTCGGCCGATACTTGGCCTCAGTTCATTACTTGGCGGCGGGTGCCGAAAGCTTGTTGACCAATTTCATCAACCGGGACTTGTCACGGGATGCTTTGTTCGCATGAATCAAATGCTTGGCAGCAGATTGATCGATTTTCTTAATTGCAAGCTGGAGCACGGTTTTCGCGCTTTCAACATTGCTGGCGCCGGTCGTCACCGCAGCAGCGGTCACCCGGACTTTTTTCACGGACGTGCGCAGAGCCGACCGTTCATTTCGGTTTTTTACGCGGCGACGTTGCATTTTGCGAAGGGCGCGTTTGGCACTGTCTGTATTCGGCATTGAGTCGGAACCACAAGGATTGTCTGTCCGTAGCGTAGATCAGGAGGTCCTTCCGCGCGCTACGGCACCGTGGAAGGGATCCAGAGAGTAATCGTTTTCCTGGAAAGAATCCAGTGTGGCTACCAACCGTTTCCCCGAAATTCTTTGGTTGGGCCGTTTCGGCAATATCAGCCGATCCACTTCGCAATCAAATATGCGGCGGTGGCGGCTAAACCACCAACAATCACCGTCTGCCAGGCACTGCGGAAGGGGTGTGTCGTCGTAAACCTCCCCTTAATATACCCGAAAATGAACAGCGCCAGCAGCGTAACGATGACCGATCCAATCAGACCGTCATGTGCCGATTTCGAGAAAAAATAGGGGGCCAGCGGCACCATTCCCCCGGCGATATACGAAATTGCAATGGTTAGGGCGCTCTGGGCGGCCCGTTTGGGGTCGGGTTCATCGAGTCCCAGCTCAAAACGCATCATGAAATCGACCCAGCGTTTGTCGTCGGCACAGATCGCCTTCGTGACCGCCATCGTCATCTCTTCGTTCAGGCCATAAGCCCTGAAAACATCTGCCACTTCGGCAATTTCATGCTCTGGAAGCTCCTTGATTTCCACTTCCTCACGATGACGCTCGGAAACAAAGTGTTCGGCATCGGTTTTGGCGGCTAGATAGCCCCCAAGCCCCATCGCGATCGATCCTGCCGCGACTTCTGCCAAACCCGCCGTGATGATGATGCCAGTGGCATCCACGGCCCCCGACAATCCCGCCGCCAGGGCAAACGGCACGGTCAGTCCATCTGACATGCCAATCACAATGTCACGGACAACTTCCGAGGAAGTAAAATGTTTTTCGATATGTGGAGTCTGCGGCATGACGCGTTGTTTCTGTGTCGCGAGTACGAAGAAAAAAGATTTCGACAGTCTGAGTAACGATATCGTATTCCACGGTGCCGAATAAAACCAAGGGGGACATCGCAAACGGACTGCCGCAGGAATCTCCGTTTCAGTCAAAATCTGCTCGCCAGAGCTGAACCGCTCGACGTGCCAAACGCTCCTGACGAGCGTGAATCTGTGCAATCGTCCACTCTTCGGGGGGTTCCTCGACAATTGCCTGGGTCAAGGCGTAACGACTCGTCGCATACAGTTTCACTTTTTCGGGAAAAAGCGAATTTCCGATCTCGCGATTGATTTTGGCTTCCAGTAAAGTCAGATTCCCGATGCGACAGACCTGCTTTAGCCATTCCTCTTCGCGAATCGATTCCTCCCAGGCGGCCAACGGATTTTCCGGCAGGATGTGCTCAATCGAGCCTGGGTCGGTCTCAAAGTTGACATCCCGTTTGCTCAGATCTTTTTCCAGTCGGCACAAAATGTATTTGGCCAGATGTTTGGACGCCCCCGAGGTGGAGACCTCGAAGACCTCAAAATCTCGCTGAAATCGTTCATCACTCACGTAGCTTGGCCGCAAAAGCTCGAACACCCCCTTGGGCGTTTGGGCATCTCCCTGAATGATCCCCTTTGCCACGCGATGGTACAGCGGCTCTAATTCATTGGTGTTCAGGCCACACACCGAGGTGAAGCGAAAGGTAAAAACGTTAATCAGCCTTAGCACCTTGTGAAAATCTTTTTTCTTCAATTTTTCCCAAGCGGCAAACAGCAGCGGAACCGATTGTTGATCTTTCAAAAGAATCCGCTCGCGAATAAACGGCTTGCATTCGGGGTGTTCAATCCAGAACTCATGTTCGGCGTCGCCGAGTGCGGAAAAAAGTTCAGCACGATGATCCAGCTCGTTCATCAACTCAAACACCTGTTCTTGGGTTTGAACTTGATCGCGGACAATTCGAAAGAGACGGTTGGATCGGATACTGGAATGTTCGCACAACAGGTGGTACCGCAGAAACTTGGGAAAGTCCTCTTGGCGAACGGTGCCGAGCAACTGTTGCCACTGCCGCTGCAATGACTTGAGATCCAGCTTATGCTTGACTCGCGAAAAGAGATAGTTCTTCAGCAGGTCGGTTGAGGAAAGCTCGATTCCTCGAGCGTTCAGAGTTTCGAAAATTGTATAGGCATTCAAATCGTCATCGACCTGGATCAGGATAAACAAGAGCTGTCGTGCGATCGTCTCGCTCAGGAGTTCGGCAAGTTTTTGGCCTTCCAAGTGACCTTCGTCGATTTTTTCCAGTTTGTCACCAAACCACTTGAAACAATCCCATAGTAGTCGATTCGAGCGAGGGAGTTTTTTCGGATTCGGCGGCGTACGCAACTGAACGAGATAGTCCTGAAAGAACGGATTGTCGGTCTCGTTGAGCCCCAACTTGCTCTTTTCCATCAAAGAGGCAGGATCCTTTTCTCCAATAAATCGGGCTCGCAAACTCACCGCTCGCTCTCGATTCGCGCCCCGATCCTGTTCATTTCCAGGGAGCAATTCCAAGCGTTGAATAATCGCGAGCGCCAAGATGCTCAGTGTTGCCAAGCGTTGTTGACCGTCGATCACCAGGAAATCCCGATCACTGGTCGCCTCAACCACGAACGTTCCCATGTAATGGCGTTCTTGGGGAGCAGCCCGCAAGGCGAGAATGTCATTCCAGAGGTCATCCCATTGCTCCTCGACCCAGGAATAATCTCGCTGGTACGGGGGGATGGTATATTGCCTCCCATTTCCGAGGAGCTCAAGGAAATTGATTGTCCTCGTGTTCAGCGTGATCGATTTGGACATGGGCGAGTTGACTCGAATTCATGTAAGAGAGACGCGATTTGACCTGTCACATTCTGATCATGGATCATAAGACAAATCCCACCCGCCGTCATTCTTTCCGTCAGGCCACCCCGGAATTTCGTCCGTCGCAGTCTGATTTCGCAGTCAGATGTCGTAATACATGGCAAACTCGAACGGATGTGGTCGTTGCCGCAGGGCGTCGACTTCCTTTTCGGTTTTATACCAGATCCACGTATCGATCACGTCTTCGGTGAAGACATCCCCCCGCAACAGGAACTCGTGGTCCCGTCGCAGTGCTTCGAGCGCTTCTTCAAGCGACGCCGGGGTTTTTGGCACATCCTTCAATTCTTCCGGGGCCAGGTCGTAAATATCCTTATCGAGAGGACGGCCCGGATCGATTCGCCGCTGAATGCCATCAATCGCCGCCATCAACATCGCGGACATTGCGAGATATCCGTTTGATGAAGCATCGGGGCAGCGAAATTCAAACCGCTTATTTTCGGGGTTGGGGGTATGAACCGGGATCCGAATCGCCGCAGACCGGTTGCGACTGCTATACGTGAGGTTGATCGGGGCTTCAAATCCGGGAATCAGCCGCTTGTAGCTGTTAGTGGTCGGGCAGCAAATTGCCATCAGTGCAGCCGCATGCTTCAAAATCCCGCCGATGGCATACATGGCGATGTCGGACATTCCAGCGTAACCCGATCCCGCAAATAAGTTTGCACCGTTTTTCCAGAGCGAAAAATGCAGATGCAATCCCGAGCCATTGTCGTTCCAGAGCGGCTTGGGCATGAACGTCGCTGACTTACCATGCCGAGCTGCCACATTTTTGACGATGTATTTGTAGAGCAGCAAATTGTCGGCGGTATTCACCAGCGAGGCGTACTTCATGTCGATTTCGCACTGGCCGCCGGAAGCGACTTCGTGGTGCTGAGCCTCGACCTCGACGCCGCAATCTTGCAGCATCAGCATCATTTCTGTCCGAATCCCCTGCAGGGTATCGGTCGGAGGGACCGGGAAATAGCCTTCTTTATGGCGAATTTTGTAGCCACTGTTTCCCGACGGCTCTTTCCGCCCCCGGTTCCACTGCCCCTCGATGCTATCGACGTGGTAGTACGCTTCATGCTCGTTTTGATCGAAACGAACATCGTCAAAGACAAAGAATTCCGCCTCGGGACCGAAGAAGGCGGTATCCGCCAGTCCGGTCAGCTTCATGTAGTTTTCTGCTTTCCGGGCAACATTGCGCGGATCTTTGGCATAGTCTTCCCGCGTAATCGGATCCTGGATATTACAGGTCATCACCAAAGTTTGAGCCATGAACGGATCAACGAAGGCGGTTGAAGCGGCTGGAACAACCAGCATGTCACTCTCGTTAATCGATTGCCAACCCCGAATGGACGAGCCATCAAAGCTGAAACCTTCCTCAAAACTCTTCTCGCTGAGGGCGGTCACGGGAATGGTGAAGTGTTTCTGAGTTCCCGGGAAATCCATGAACCGCAGGTCCACAGCCCGAATATCTTTTTGCCGGCAAAAAGCCAGCACCTCACGAGGGGTCATCACATGCACAAGCAAAATCTCCGCTGAGCGAACGCGGTTGTCTCGAAAACGAGGAATACCACAACACGATATGCAAACCTAATGCCATCAATCAAGCAGACCCCGGAATCCTTGGCACATTCCCCAGAATGGATTCAAAGCAAGGCTTGAATCCAAGTGTTTTTGTCTCTTTATGTTGCGCGACTAAGCGACTCGCTGCAACGAATCGGCACTGGCCACAAATCCGACTCGGTAACTCTCGATTTTTGTCAATACATCCCGGATCTTCGGACCCGAGGGACGCCGAACCGTGAGTCGAGCCCCAAAGGGAAAGCAAGCGGCCACACGGATTTCGAGACTCGCCCCATCCACGTCTTCCGTCATCACTTGGGGCGTGCGGGAAAATGGGGGACAGAATGCAAGATGGATGGTCGCGTCCCGTTGTCCAGCGGCAAATTCGACACGAATCCCCCCTTTAATCTGCTCAACCCCAGCGGATTGTGATCGAGTCAGCCACTGCGTGACATCGGACGCAAGGGTATCGAAAATCAGGGGTGATTCATCTGCAGATTGTTCTTCATCCGCCGCATCTTCTGCCAACGGATCTTCATCCACTGCATGATCCACGGCCAATCGAACCGCCGTGACCCCGTCACGCTGGAACTTGTTGACTTCAATTTTTACGGCCACTTCCACTTCGGAGCGGGGAATTTCCCCTCGATCGGTTTCCGCGACCAATGGCCGCGTCGGGGGAATCTGCGTGGAAATCCGAGGTCTGGGGAGTGCCAAACGCTGCGCGACAGGAGACCGGATCAGAGCAAACCCGATCGAAAAAACCGCCATGACCGTCAAGCACGCATTGCGAAACATTGAAACCTGGTCGCCAAGGAGGATTGACCAGCTGACCAAAACCAGTAACGTGACAACCAAGGGGACACACTTCCCCCAATGGGAATCCGAGAATTCCGGAAACTCATACGAATCAATGAGCAGCAGTGCCGCACTACTCAGGATTGACAGGCAAAACATGATCCCCAAGGCAGTCACCAGCCCGGTCGGTGCATCCCGATCTGACCACGGCAATCCCATGGCCAACACCTGCAATGACCAGATCGCCACCGCCAGCGGCCTGCGTGAGCGATGATTTGGTGAACCGACGGGATTCATGACGACCCTGTAACGAACAATTTCCGCGTCAGACGCAACAATACCGCATTGAGTCTAGTCGAGAACGGTATGAGCGGCGAGAGGAATCTGGCTCTTCCTGCCCCCCCCGAAATCTCCCCCGAGACCCCCAATCCTGATCCCAATCGCTTTTGACGCGGAAAGGAACGAAAAGCGAGCTGCGGTCTCATTCCTGCTCGCTCCGACTTTTCCTGCGGAGGAAGTTTCCAGACCAGCAGGAAAGGTGTGCGGGCATTTGGTACAACCAACGCCCTGATATGACCGTGAATCCCCTGCAGCAAGGTTTTCTGTTCCGTGACCGCTCCAGACCAGCCTCAACCCAGCCGCTATGTTGTCGGACTCGACCTCGGGACGACGAATTCGGCCATGGCCTATCTCGATACCCTCCAGCCAAAACGACGTATTCAGACTTTTCGCGTCCCACAGATCGTCGCACCGGGGGTGGTCGAGTCACGAGAAACATTGCCTTCGTTTCATTACCAGCCCGCGACGGGCGAGTTTGCGGCGAATGCATTGCAGCTTCCCTGGCCTGAAACGGGTGGCTACCTCGTTGGTCAATTTGCCCGTGACCATGGAACCATGGTGCCGGGACGTTTAATCGGCTCGGCCAAATCCTGGCTTTGCCACAGCGGTGTTGACCGGAATGCCAATCTGTTGCCGTGGCAGGGAGCCGAAGATGTCGAGCGAGTTTCGCCGGTGGTGGTCAGTTCCCGCTATCTGCAGCATTTTCGCCAGGCTTGGGATGCTCAGTTCCCGTCACATCCCTTGGCAGAACAGGATTTGATACTCACCTTACCCGCCTCGTTCGATGAGGTGGCGCGGGAGTTGACCATCAAGGGGGCCAAGTTGGCGGGCTTGCAGCGTGTCGTCTTGATTGAGGAACCGCAGGCCGCATTTTACGCCTGGATTGATAAACATGCTGACCGCTGGGATCAACTTGTCGCGCCTGGGCAAACGATTCTCGTCTGCGATGTCGGGGGAGGAACAACCGACTTCACGTTAATTCGGGTCCGGTCGGGAGCCAGCGGTGCCGTTCAGTTCCACCGGATCGCCGTCGGGGAACACCTGATTTTGGGAGGAGACAATCTGGACCTCGCCCTGGCTCATTACCTTGAACAGCGAGTCAAACCGGGAGGCCAGCTTGAGCCACGGCAATGGGGAGTGCTGGTGCGCAGTTGTCGTCAGCTCAAAGAAGTTCTGCTGGGTGAAAATCCCCCCGCTCAATCAACGCTCACTCTTCCCGGCAGTGGTTCCAAACTGATTGGCGGGTCAATTCAGATCCAGGTGGAACGAGCCGATGTCGAATCGATGCTGTCGAACGGTTTTTTCCCCCAGATTCCGCTGGATAGCAAACCACTCGCCTCACAATCGGGTTTTCAGGAGTTCGGCCTTCCCTATGCGGCGGATGCCGCCATCACGAAATACCTGGCGTCGTTCCTGACGGCTCATCGTCTTTCTGCCGGGGAAGATCTTGTCTCGTCAAACGGTCTTGTCTCGTCAAATAGTCCGTCCCCGGAATCGCTCGCAATCCGACCGGATGTTTTGCTGTTCAATGGGGGCGTCTTTGCTTCACCCCTGTTTCGAAATCGGCTGATTCAAAGCCTCGAACACTGGTTTCAACATCCGGGGGATCCCGACTGGTCACCCGTCGTGCTTGAGAATGAACGGCTGGATCTTGCGGTGGCCCGTGGGGCCGCTTATTACGGGATGGTTCGGCGGGGTGAAGGGGTCCGGATTTCCGCCGGACTGGCTCGAACCTATTACATTGGTGTCGAAAATTCTGAGAAGGGTGTCGAAAATTCGGCGAGGGCGAACGAGGATTCCTCGATGGTGCATCCCCCGGTGACCGCTGCCGCGACTACGGCCGCTAATACAACCACCGCCGAGAAGTCGAATCTCAATCCCTCATCCGCCTTTTGCCTCATCCCTGCCGGGATCGAGCCGGGGCAAGAGGTTGACCTTTCGCAGCATCAATTTCAATTGCTGGTGTCACAGCCGATTGAATTTCCGTTGTTTGTTTCCAGTACCCGACTCACCGATCGACCTGGTGAACTGGTGGCGATTGATCCCGATCAGATTCGGTCGCTGCCACCGATTCGGACCGTCCTCAAAACGGGCAAATCCAAAGATGCCGCTGCCGTGGCAGTGATCCTCAAAGCCAAGTTGACCGAGATCGGAACGCTGGACCTTTGGTGCAGTGAAGTCGGGGGCAAACGATCCTGGAAGCTGTTATTCGATGTTCGTTCCACAACGCAAACCGATATCGCTGCTCACGACGCAACGGGCGAGCAGCAAGGGGTGCTCGACGACGAGTTGCTGCAATCGGCTCGTCAGGTGATTCAAAGTGCCTTCAGCCTTCCTGGGGGGGCCGTCATCACGGCGGGGTCCGCTGGGTCGGTTGGGCTAGGACAGCCAGACAAATCAACCACTTTACCGCCAAGCCCGGCGGACCGTGCGAGTTCTCCACGATCTTTCGATGCGAACCCCATTCCTGTGACCGCTGTCACCAAGCGGTTGGTCGAGGTATTACAGCTGGATCGTGACGAGTGGCCGACGTCTCTGCTGCGTCAGCTCTGGGAAGTGTTGCTGGAATGCGAGCCGGGTCGACGCATCAGTGCTCAGCATGAAGCACGGTGGCTGAACTTGGTCGGGTACTCGTTGCGACCTGGATACGGCTTGGCCGTCGATGATTGGCGCTGCAACGAAACATGGAAATTATTACAGGGAAAGCTGGCCTTCGAGACCACCGCGTGTCAGGCCGAGTGGTCCATTCTCTGGCGGCGTGTCGCCGGTGGATTGACCGCCGGGCAGCAGCAGTCGCTCGCGGCCCCCCTGCTGAGTCAGATTCGGCAAGTGGTGCGACAACCCGGTTCCAAAGGAAAAGCCAACGACTTCGGCAACAACATGCACGAATCGGCCGAAACGATTCGGCTGCTCGGGGCTTGCGAACTTTTGCCACTCGCGATGAAGCAGGAATTCGGTGACCTGTTACTGGAAATGCTCGAACGCCCCCGGTTTTCGGCCCTGAATGCTGCAGGATTTTGGTCACTCGGTCGGGTCGGTGCACGCCGTCCGGTATATGGTCCGCTGAATTCGGTCATTCCTCCCGAAACCGCCTCACGCTGGTTGATGCGTCTGTTGAAGCTGGAACTGATCGATCCACTCGCCCCCTTTGCAGCCATGCAGCTGGCCCGTAAAACCGGGGATCGTTATCGAGATATTGATGAGGCAACACGAGCACGGGTCCTGAAAGGGATGGAGCGTGTGGCGGTGACGGGGCACTATCGGGATCTGGTGACGACGGTGACCAGTCTGGAATCCGAGGATCAGTCATTGATTCTGGGTGATGTCCTGCCGAAAGGGCTGAGAATTCGCTAGCAGTCTGTTGAAAAACGGGGATTGGCTCCGACCGAAATCAAAAATCCACTGGAATGATACGCAGTGCGAGGTGCCTGTTCCCCTTTTTTAGCAGACTGCTAGGGACAAAAGGGTTGAGGGGCAGAGTGGCTGATGAGGGAAATCATGTTACAGGTCAAATTATTTGCACAGGCGCGTCAATTGGCGGGAAGGACGCAAATCGAACTTCCCTGGTCGGATGGCCAGAACGTTTCACGACTGAAAACCGAACTCGGCCAACGATGTCCGCCGCTCGTCCCCCTCATCCCCAGCCTGCTGGTGGCGATCAACAATGTTTATGCGGCCAATGAAGCGGAAATCCGCTGCGATGACGAGGTCGCCTGTTTTCCACCGGTCAGTGGTGGATAGTTGTGAGATACGAAAAAACTGAAAACTGAAAACTGAAAAATTCCTTTTTTGATTTCCCCCATGATTTTACTCACTTCAGCTCCGATTGATTATCACGCACTCACCGAATCTGTTCGGTCACCTGCCTCGGGGGCAGTGGTGTTGTTTCTCGGTACAGTCCGGGAACTGACCGCAGGGCGACGGACTGTGGCGCTGGATTACGAAGGTTATCCGCAAATGGCAGAAGCCGAACTGGCGAAACTCGAATCGCAAGCCAGGTCCCGCTGGCCGATTGATCGCGTCGCGATTGTCCACCGCCTGGGACGACTGGAACTGGGTGAGATCAGCGTCGCAATTGCCGTAAGCTGCCCACATCGCAAGCAGGCGTTTGAAGCGGGGCAGTTCTTAATCGACGAATTGAAAGTCTCGGTTCCGATCTGGAAGCAAGAAAATTGGGATGACGGGACCACCGAATGGGTACACCCTGGCAACGACGGCACTCCCGCGACAGAATCGACAGCATCGAACGATTCGACCGACTCAACAAAAACGACAGAATAAAAAAACCGGTTGTTGACGCGATGGCGAGCGGAAGCCGGTAGAATCGCAACGCGAACCGTTTTTCATACCGCTGTGATTTTCAGACCGCAAGACCATCAGGTCTGGCACTCCCGTTTGTGATGACCCATGCTCCCAGAATTGCCACTCATCGATTCCTTCGGCCGACTGCATAACAATCTGCGGATCAGCGTGACCGATCGCTGCAACATTCGCTGCTTTTACTGCATGCCGGCAGAAGATGTGCAGTTTATGGAGAAATCGGAGTTGCTGACGTTCGAGGAAATCGAACGTTTTGTTCGCGTGGTCGTTCCGCTGGGAATCGATAAACTGCGCCTCACCGGGGGTGAACCGCTGGTCCGCCGCGAACTCCCTACGCTGGTCCGAAAGCTGGCCGCAATCCCCGGCGTGAAAGATATTGGACTGACGACCAACGGAATTCTGCTCGCCGACCAGGCCGAACTGCTCTTTCAGGCGGGCTTGCGACGGATCAATGTCAGCCTGGATGCGCTCTCGCCCGAAAAGTTCCGCAAGTTCACTCGTCGAGAGGGATTCGAACAGGCCCTCGCCGGGATCGAGGCTGCACAACGAGCGGGCTTCGATCCCGTCAAAATCAATGCGGTCTCGGTACGGGGCTTGACGGAAGAAGAACTGGTCCCCTTTGGTCATTTTGCCCGTAAAACCGGTGTCGAAGTTCGCTTCATCGAATACATGCCGCTGGATGCCGACAACACATGGGAACGGGGCAAAGTGCTGTTTGCTCACGAGATTATCCAGACCCTTTCGTCGTCAATCATGCCGCTGATTCCCGTTGCCGCCGAGTCCGCCAAAGGACATGGCGGGCCCGCGACCGAATTCGTCTTTGCCGATGGCATCGGACGAATTGGCTTGATCGCATCCGTCAGCCAGCCCTTTTGTCTGAGCTGTAATCGGATTCGCCTGACCGCCGATGGCAAACTCCGCAACTGTCTGTTCAGCCTCGAAGAGACCGATGTTCGCGGACTCTTGCGTGAGCAGGGACACGACAATGAACTGGTTGCGGCCGTTCGTGCAAGCATTCTCGCCAAAAAGGAAGGGCACGAAATCAATACCGCCCGGTTCATTCAACCGACACGACCGATGCACTCAATTGGGGGCTAACTCGCCAAAAGGTTTTTCCCACTGGCACCGCCCCCTTTGGCCCATTTCCCTCTAGCCCATTCCCCCGGGCCACTTACTGCAGCGGTTGGAACTGACGGACCAGGACGCGTGCCGATCGAAGTCCGTCTACCGCCGCACTGACAATCCCGCCAGCATACCCGGCCCCTTCACCGACTGGATACAGCCCCGCGATGTTCGGACATTGTCGTGTGATCAAATCGCGATCAATACGAATGGGCGAGCTCCCTCGCATCTCGGGCCCCACCAGAATCGCCTGCTTCAGAAAATCGCCGCGTAATTTCTTGTCCATGATCGGCAGACTTTGGCGAATGGCGTTGGTCACCACGGGAGGAAGCACCTGATCCAGTTCCGCAGGCTGCACGCCGCGCGGGTAAGAGCAATCTAGTTTCGTCGCAGGGTTCGTGGCTCGCCCTTTCAAAAAATCCCCTGCCGATTGGATGGGGGACAAATAATTCGCGCGGCCCAGATGAAACGCGATCGATTCATACCGCTGCTGCAGATGCATCCCGGCCAGCGGATGCGAATTTCCGAATTCGTTCGGTTCGAGTGTCACCATCACCCCGCTGTTGGCAAAAGGAGTGTCGTGTCGTGAGTTACTCATTCCATTCGAGCAGAACATTCCAGGTTCGCTGATGCTCGGCATGATGATCCCCCCCGCACACATGCAAAACGTGAACACATCTCTGGTGCCGCGGGCCTGCAGGGTGTAGTCCGCCGCTCCGAGAATCGTTTCGTATTCAGGCCGTCCGTATTTGTGATGATTGATTTGCGATTGTGGTTGTTCGATCCGTAGTCCGAGTTGAAAAGCTTTTTGCATCAGGGGGACACCCAAATCATATAACATCTGATAGGTGTCACGCGCACTGTGACCGATACCAAGAATCAGCTGACCACAGGGAAAATACCCCGAGGAAGTCTGGATGCCGACCACTCGTCCGTCTTGAATCTGAATCCCTTCAAATCGACAGCCAAACTGATATTCGCCCCCCAAAGCTTCAATCTTGCGGCGATAATTTCGGCAGATCATCGGCAATTTGTTACTGCCTAAGTGGGGACGATTCTCGTAAATTAACGAGGGGCGGCCTCCACATTCGACAAAGCTTTTCAAGACCCATTCCACATCGGGTCCTTCCAGCCGACAGGTCAATTTCCCATCACTGAAACAGCCAGCCCCCCCTTCCCCGAAGAGATAATTATTCTCGCGATCGAACTCGCCACCCCGGTCAAATTCCCGGACCGCCGCCACCCGATCCTTGACCGCCTCGCCCCGTTCCAAAATGAGCGGACGATACCCTTTCAGCGCAAGATAATAGGCCGCCAGCAACCCCGCTGGCCCCGAACCAACAATAATCGGCCGCTCGGGTAGCGGATCCGGTCCCGGAACGGCATCGTCAAACACGAGTGGTTCGAAAAACTGAATTTCCGGGGTGGGGACAAAGGGGACGCGTGAACTTTTCGTCACTTCTTCGGGAAGTTCGACCAGCGTGGTGTACACAAACTGCAGGTCATGCGACGACCGGGCATCCAGACTTTTCTTGAGAATCCGCCACCGCGACAGATCGGCGACACCCAGCCCCAATCGGCGCGCCAAATGATGCGGAAGATCTGCCTCGGGAGCAGTGACAGGCAAACGGAGATTAGAGACTCGAATCGGCATGCAGTTAGGCCATCAGCAGAATAAAAGTTTTTCGTAGCACGTCCCGTCAACAACGCCCAGCGTTCCTGCGGGATTCTCTTCAGCTCAAAGGCAGGTCCATCGGCATCGGTTCACGGGTGGGGACTTTCAGGAACGGCTCGAGGATGCTCATGTTCGAGCAACTCTTCCAGCTGTTCAATAATCCCCGGTTCCAGTACATGTTCAATCAGATCCGCTTCCCGGTCAACGCGCCCCGGTGCGACTTCAGCAAAGTGAATCAAGTAAAGCTCCCACAAACGATGGTTTCTGACCGCTCGGGCCGCAATGCGTGTTCCAGCCAAAGTAAATCGGTATTGCCCATCCGAATCCTGCCGTAACCAGCCTTCGGCAATCACAGATCTTAACAGCTCGGCAACCCGTTTGGAGGACCAACTGCGAGCAGCGACCAAAGTTTCACTGGTCAAGGGAAACGGAGTCAAATCGGGCAGCTCACGCGTCGTGGTCTTGCTCGCCAGATCGGCAGGCGCAAGTCGGTCTTCCAGCGCCTCGTAACCCGCTCGTAAGAGGTCGAGCTGACCTTTGTGGCGACTGGCAATTCGCTGCCGCTGCCATTGCCAGAATGTTCCGCCAACCGAGCCAAATACGAGGCTGATCCCAAACAACAAGGCACTGATCAGCACAATGGTCGGCCCGGCAGCAAGTTGCTTGATCGACGCACTCAGCAACACGCCGATCGAGGAACTCGCTCCCCCAATCGCTCCCGAAATCAGTACCATCGGCCCCAGTCGATCGCTCCAAAATCGGGCCGCTGTCGGGGGAATGACCAGCAGGGCCACCACCAGTAACAGTCCGACACTTTGCATACCAATCACCGTGACACCGACAACCAGCGCCGTCAGTAACAGATCAAGACGCTGAACAGGCCAGCCGAGCGCCCTGGCATATTCCTCGTCAAAACAGAGCACGGCAAATTCCTTGAACAAGGCCAGGCAGACGAACAAGACCACACTGCTGGCGGCAGCGATCAGCAACACATCTGCGGCCGTCATCGCGGCCGCTTTCCCAAAAATGAAATCATTTAATCCCGCCGCGCTGCCGGTTTTCATCCCTTGAATGATCGTCAGCAAGACAATTCCGGCACCGAAAAACAGGCTGAGCACGATTCCTAACGCCGCGTCTTCTTTGATCAGCCGGGTTCGCTGAATCAAATTGGTGACGATCACTCCCCCCGCTGCAGAAAGCGAGGCCCCCACGAGCAACCAGGGCAATGACTTTCCCGCACCGGGTGAAAACGCCTCGACCACGAGGTAGGCAATCCCAATTCCCGGCAGTGCCGCATGGCTGGCAACGTCGCCAACCAACGCTTTTTTCCGCAGTAACATGAAAACGCCAACGACGCCGCTGCACATCCCCAGCAGCAAGGTGCCAAGCATCACAATCCGCGTGTTGTAGGGGATTGTGGTTGCCGGAGAGGCCAGACTCAGGTCGATCATCACCGCCAGCAATTCCATCACAAACCTATCATTCAGGTCTCTCCATGCAATTCGCATGATTCTCCTCAAACAGAACGTTCATCGTCATCGATTTGTTCTGTTCGAGATTCGTTCTCGATCATTCTCGACACTTGACTTCACATCCGGCAAGTCGGATGATCAAATTAACGGAGAACCTTTGCGGTTCACAGCGAAAAATGGCCAACAACAGCAGTGATCGATTTCGAATAGGAACCTCAAATGGCAGACGCAAAGCCCCGCTTGGATCTCGATGATATTGGTGACGTCACCGTCGCGACCTTCATTGATAAAAAAATCCTTGACGAAGCCAACATCAACGAAGTCGGAAAGCAGCTGTTTGCTCTGATCGATGAAGATGGTCGCCGCAAGATCGTGCTGGACTTCAGTGTCGTGGAATATCTCTCCAGTGCGGCTCTCGGAAAACTGATCACCATGGACAAAAAAGCGAAGGGGGCCAAATCCAAATTGCGGCTCTGTTGCATCAAGCCCGATATTTACGAAGTCTTCGAAATCACGCGATTGAACAAGATTTTCGACATCAAACCGACGCTCGAAGAAGCAGTGAAAGGTTTCTGAGACGTGAATTCACCGCACAATCATTTTGAGGTTGTGATTCCCAGTGACTATGAATCGGGGCAGGCGGTCGTCGAGCAAATCATGCTCGATGTCGCTGAATGTGGTTTTTCGTCTAGGGATCTTTTTGGCGTTCGGCTAGCTGTCGACGAGGCTGTCACCAATGCAATCAAGCATGGAAATCGCCTCAGCCCCGATAAAACCGTTCGAGTTCTTTTTTCCCGGAATCAATCCCGAATTCGGATCGAGGTTGAAGATCAGGGGGCCGGATTTCATCCTGAGGACGTTCCCGATCCGACTGCGGATGAAAATTTGGATCGG
>Ga0114978_10002301_pt1 | contig 15713 bp, 15 predicted proteins | sample S_140212_EF_Meta_FD_87027 | JGI IMG/M metagenome (GOLD analysis project Ga0114978, IMG submission 87027) | Freshwater microbial communities from Lake Simoncouche, Canada to study carbon cycling - S_140212_EF_MetaG | ecosystem: Environmental > Aquatic > Freshwater > Lake | place: Lake... | reverse complement strand
TGAATTAACCAATAAGCGAACTGATTTTGATGATCAAAGATCGGTGTTGGATAACTTAAGACAACAATACCAACAAATTCAACGCAATCAATTTGATGCTGAAAAAAAAGTAGCCGTTGCTGATACGTCAATTCAAAATATACAAAGATCACAACTTCAGTTGGAAGAGGAGCAAGGACAACGGTTGATACAAATCGAAAGTATAACATTGCAATTGGCTGAAAAGGAAGCTGCATTGACATCGAATAAATCACATTTGGCTGAATTGCATTTGCAACATGATAATGCAAAGGCGGGTATTTTTGAAACACAGGAGCAATTAGAAAAATTAAGATCTCAATTGGCCGATGAAACTAGAATATTAGATGCCAAGAAGAATGAATACGATTTATTGAAAAGTTTAGTAGACTCCATGGAAGGATATCCTGAGAGCGTTAAATTTTTACATAAAAATACAGGGTGGAATCATAGCGCACCCATCTTATCCGACATTTTATACGTTAAGGAAGAATATCGTACCGCTGTTGAAAATGTATTAGAGCCCTATTTGAACTATTATGTTGTCAATAATTTACAAGAAGGTTTGCAGGCGATTCAACTCTTAGACGATAATAAAAAAGGGAAGGCTAATTTCTTCTTGCTTGATCAGCTAAAGGGCATAAGTGCAGTTAGTGCTCCTGCAAATACGATTGCTGCATTGTCAGTGTTGGAAGTAGATAGTAAATATGCTGCTTTGGTAAGTCAATTATTGGGTAATGTATTTATTGCTGAAAATGAGCAAGCTTTACAAGCTGAGTTTGACGGAGTACTTTTAGAGAAAACAGGTAAGTACGTTAAAGGCAAGTATACCTTGACTGGAGGAAGTGTTGGTATTTTCGAAGGTAAAAAAATTGGCCGTGCAAAAAATCTTGAAAAATTATTAGCCGACATTCAATCACAAGAAAAAATTGTGAATGAATTAAAGGAGAAAATTCAAGTAAAGCACAATGCTGTTTTAGAATTTAACGAATTGTTGAAGGAGAATGAAATTAAAGCCATTGAGCAATTGGTGAATACTTTAATCAACGAAGTGTTTGCAAATAAAAATAGATTAGAAAATTTACAATTAGCCCAAACTTCTGCTGCTACTAAGCTGAAGGAATTTGAAGATAAATTACAATTTGAACATACTGCAATTTCGGATACAAGAATTTCTTTTGAAGCTTTAAATATTTCCTTACAGGAAACACAAACTAAATTAGAAGCAATTGAGTTGGCTTATCAAGCAGCTGAGCAAGCGTATCATTTAGCATCCGGTGAGTTTAATGAGATGAATCTGCAATTGACGAAGCAGCAAAGTAAAATTGAAGCTTTGCAACAGGAAGTTTTATTCAAGGAGAATCAATTGAATGATTTACATGCGCAAATTCAAACGAATAGTGTTCAATTAACGGAAGCTTCTGCGGCTATTATTGAAAGTAGCCAACAATTAACTTCTTTACAAGAAGGTTTGGTTGAATCCATTAGAATTAAGGAAGAAGAAGAATCAAAATTAAATGAAGCAGACCAAACGTATTATAAGTTAAGAAATGATTTACAGGAAAAGGAAAGCGCATTGAGACACTTGGTGAAATCAAAGGAATTGGTAGATCAATTAATTAATGAGATTAAGGATAAGTTGAATAATTTAAAATTACAATTAGCAGGAACTAAGGAACGATTGAATGTTGAATTTAAAGTTGAAATTGAGGATATCTTAGATGAAGGTCGTTTTACAGATACTTCTTTAGATGAATTACAAGCCAATACGGACAGAATGAAAAAGCGTCTGGAAAATATGGGTGAAGTAAATCCAACAGCCATTGAAGCGTATACGGAGATGAAAAAGAGATATGATTTCATTTTGGAGCAGAAGAATGACTTAGTAACTGCTAAGGATAGCTTAATGTTGACCATACAGGAAGTAGAAGCTACTGCAAACCAGGCATTTTTGGCCACCTACAATAAAGCGCGTGAAAACTTTCAAAAAGTATTTAAGGCCTTATTTACAGAAGAAGATTCTTGTGATTTAATATTGGTGGATCCAGATAATTTAGCTGAAACTGCCGTAGAAATTGTCGCACGTCCTAAGGGTAAAAAACCATCATCTATTAGTCAATTGAGTGGAGGGGAGCGTACTTTAACTGCAACAGCTATGTTGTTCGCTATATACTTAATCAAACCAGCACCATTCTGTATTTTGGATGAGGTGGATGCGCCATTAGATGATGCGAATGTGGGCAAGTTTACACAGATGATTAAAAAGTTCAGTGACAACTCACAGTTTATTATTGTAACGCACAACAAACAAACCATGAGTGCAGTGGATGTTATTTATGGCGTTACCATGCAGGAGCCTGGGGTAAGTAAATTAGTTCCTGTGGACTTTAGAAGTTTGAATAACTAGTTACGCTCGTTTAAAATAATTAAAAGGGGTTGCTTCAAAATGAATGCGCCCCTTTTTTAAATTCAAAAATTAATTTTTACAGTGCTTAAATCAGCGATTATATTATTTATTGTATGTTTTTTATTATACCTGCCATTTAGCAGACAGCCTGATTATTTTGATAGTGAAACTGCGCCTGCAATGATTAAAATGAAATCAGGTTTGATGGTTGCAGAATATATGGAGTATGGGAAATATTATTCCATCAAAGTGGATTCAGTTAAGTATCAAAATAGGATAGGAGCGCGTGTGGAAGTGATATATGAATTACGCGAACCTGCGCATGCTAGATTAAATCAAGCTTGGGGATATTGGTTAATTCCTGAGGAATTGGCATGGTCTTTTGGCGCATTTGTAGTATTACTTGGCGTTGCTTATGCAACCACACATAGGCCGCATCCCAATGCCATTGCAGAGCAATTAAAAGGAACTGATGCGCCTAAGAAAAAGTACGAGTAGTTAAAAAATATTAAAAAAAGAATAAATATATTTTTTAAGCACCAGAGAATAAACACCTATTCCTCGGCTCTCAGATCGCTTCGCTCACAATGTTCGCTCGACATAGCATTTATTCATCTTATGCTTCAAAAAATAATAAAAGGGCAGGGCAGTAAAGTTAGCGTTTCAGTAGGCGTTTTATTTCCTTATCAACATCGCGATTCTTGATGGTTTCTCGTTTGTCAAATTCCTTTTTACCTTTTGCCAAACCAATTTCAACTTTGGCGTATCGCTTCTCATTAAAAAATATACGTAGTGGGATGATGGAAAAACCTTTCTCTTTCACCTTGCCTTCTAATTTTTCAAGCTCTCTTTTATTTAATAGTAATTTGCGATCGTGTACTTCAATGTGGTTGTTTTTATTACCATGGGTATAGGCATTAATGAATAAACCCCTTACCCAAAGTTCTCCTTTGTCAAACATGCAAAAAGAGTCATTAAAACTCACCTTGCCCTCCCTGATCGATTTTACTTCAGTGCCTAACAATACAATACCCGCCTCATACTTATCCTCGATGTGGAAGTTAAAATAGGCTTGCCTATTATTGAGTTCGGTTTGTTTCACCACTTTTGCCATAAAAAATAATCCCGGTCTCGTATGCTAGGGACCGGGAACAAAAGTAATATAAGTATTTTGTTTTTGAATTAGAAACTTAAGCTACTGGGTATTTAATTTCTAAAAAGGAAGGCAACTTCAGAGAGTTTGTTTTTTAACTCCTTACGATCAATGATAAAGTCTAAAAATCCATGTTCTAATAAAAATTCACTTCTTTGAAAGCCAGGAGGTAAATCTTTTTTTATTGTTTCCTTAATGACCCTTGGGCCTGCAAAACCTATTAAAGCACCAGGTTCAGCAATATTAATATCACCTAGCATACCAAAGCTTGCTGAAATTCCTCCAAAAGTAGGATCGGTTAACAAGGAGATGAATGGTAATTTAGCATCACTTAATTGGGATAATTTACCACTTGTTTTTGCTAATTGCATTAAGCTAAACGCACTTTCCATCATACGTGCACCACCACTTTTACTAATCACTAAAAATGGATGTTTGTGTTGTATACAATAATCAACTGCACGACTAAATTTTTCGCCCATCACACTGCCTAAGGAGCCGCCGATAAATTCAAAGTCCATACAAGCAACTACGATGGACTCGTCGTTTACTTTTCCAACAGCAACACGCATGGAATCTTTTAAATCTGTTTTTGCATGAATTTCATCCAATCGTTTTTGATAATTTTTTAAATCAGTAAAATTTAGGGCATCTTTACTTTTTATATTATCAAATAATTCTGTGAATTCGGCATCGTTAAATAAAAGATTAAAATATTCATCACTACCAATGCGGTGATGAAAATTACATTTAGTACATATGTATAAATTTTCCTTTAGCTCGGAACTAGTACATATGTGATTACAGGAGGGACACTTAGTCCATAATCCTTCAGGTGTTTCTTTTTTATCAGCAGTGGAAGTAGTAATCCCTTTTCTTATTCTTTTAAACCACCTGGATTTACTAGCATCATTGCCAATAGTTTCCTCGCCAGTTAGGTTTACTTCGATATCTTCTTCTCTGTTTTTCATTAGCATCGATTTAAAAAAAATACGCACGGTCTTTAATAGCTGTTGTGCTTATGCAATCGGTTTCGTTATTATGAAGTTATAAAAAAATAAACAGCCACCTAAATTTGGGTTAGTGTGGCTATGTTAAAATTTTGTTTAAGCGTTACGGTTAATACAATTTAAGTCGTTAAATGCAATTTCTAGACGTGAAATAAAGGATTCTTCTCCTTTTCTCAACCAAACTCTAGGATCGTAAAACTTTTTATTGGGCTTGTCTGACCCATCAGGGTTTCCTAATTGGGTTTGCAAATAGGCTTCATTCTTAATATAATATTTCAAAATACCTTCCCAAAAAGCCCATTGTAAATCGGTATCCAAATTCATTTTAATTGCACCATATCCAATGGCTTCTCTAATTTGATTTTGAGGAGAACCCGAACCACCATGGAAAACAAAGTAAACGGGTTTTGCTTCTGTCTTTAAATGGTTTTGAATATATACCTGGCTATTGTTTAAAATATCGGGTCTTAATTCAACATTGCCTGGACTATAAACGCCGTGTACATTTCCAAAAGCTGCTGCAACAGTAAACATATTGCTGATTTTACTTAATTCCGTATAAGCGTATGCAACGTGTTCAGGTTGTGTATATAATTTATCATTTTCAACACCACTATTATCAACCCCATCTTCTTCACCACCCGTTACACCTAATTCAATTTCAATACTCATTCCCAATGGCGCCATTCTTTTAAAGAAGGTAGCAGAGGTTTGAATGTTTTCTTCCAATGACTCTTCAGATAAATCCAACATATGTGAACTAAACAAAGGTTGTCCTTTTTCCTTATTGTATTGTTCTCCAGCGTCAATCAGTGCACTGATCCATGGAAGCCATTTTTTTGATGCGTGATCCGTATGTAAAACGACAGGAACCTTATAAAATTTTGCTACCTGATGCACATGTAATGCGCCAGCGATGGCACCTTGAATATTTGCTTGCATATTATCGTTCGGCATGCCTTTTCCAGCAATGAATTGTGCACCGCCGTTTGAAAATTGTATGATAATAGGAGAGTTCACCTTTGCGGCTGTTTCGATAGCTGCATTAATGGTATCTGTGCCTGTTGTGTTTACTGCTGGAATTGCAAAATTATTGGCTTTGGCATCCTGGTATAATGCTTCTAATTCTTTGCCAAATAAAACGCCTGAAGGATACTTACTCATAGTTTAAATATTGAGATGCAAATATACAAATTCTTGTCCAAACAAAGGTTAGTCTAATAGGGGATGGACGCGCTACAATTCCTAATAAAATAAGGAAAATTGGTTCAAAAATTATTCCAATGGTGGGAAAATTCTCGGAATAAGAATACGGTTATAAAAAGCCCTTGCTTTTCATCCAATCGTCATTATATACTTTGCCCACATACCTGCTGCCGTGATCATGAAATACACAAACCGCAACATCGGTTGGCTTCAGCTTATCTTTTAATTGTAGTAAACCTTGCAAACAACTACCAGCGCTATAACCACAAAAAAGGCCTTCTTCTTTTGCAATTCTTCTTGTCATTAATGCACCATCCTTGTCATTCACTTGTTCAAAATGATTTATGACCGACATATCATAATTTTCAGGAACAAAATCTTCTCCAAATCCTTCAGCAATATAAGGGGCTACTTTAGTATGATCAATTTCTCCAGTTTTAAAATAATGTGTTAATAAAGAACCAACAGGATCAATAGCCCAAACCTGAATATTTGGATTTTGTTCTTTTAAAAATTTTGCAATACCAGTAATGGTGCCACCGGTTCCAGCAGTACAAACTAAATGAGTAATTTTTCCTTCCGTTTGTTCCCAAATTTCAGGACCTGTACTTTCATAGTGTGCCAAGCGATTCGCTAAATTATCATATTGATTTACAAAAAATGAATTGGGTATTTCTTCTGCAAGTTTTCGTGCCACTGAATAATAACTTTTTGGATCAGTAGGTTCCACATTCGTAGGGCAAACAAATACTTCAGCACCCATGGCTTTTAATATATCCATTTTCTCTTTACTCTGCTTGTCGGTACTAGTGAATATGCATTTGTACCCTTTTACAATTGCTGCTAATGCTAAACCCATTCCTGTATTACCACTTGTACATTCAATGATCGTCCCACCTGGTTTTAATCTTCCGTCCGCCTCAGCCACTTCAATCATTTTTAAAGCCATCCTATCTTTTATAGAGTTTCCTGGATTAAAATAATCTACTTTGGCAAGTATGGTCGCGGGAATGTTTTCGGTTATTTTATTTAAACGAATTAAAGGAGTGTTACCAATGGTTTCTAATATATTATTTAACCACATAGGATAATTGATCAATGTTGATTTTGTAAAATTAGCTTAAAAATTAGAGAAACTAAGAGATGTTAGTAATTACTAGAGATTCGCAAAATTCGATGTGATAATATCGCAGAATTTTGTAGCCACCAATTTTTCCCCCAGTGCAATCATGTTAGAGAATGCTTTTGCATTACTAATGCCGTGTCCAATGATGACAGGTTTGTTGACACCTAAAACAGGGGTGCCGCCATAGTTTTCAAAATGAAAACGACCAAAGAAGGAATCCTTTTCCAAATTTTGATGCATCGCTGCATCATACATCGCCTCAGCAGTTTTTAGAATGACGTTACCTGTAAATCCGTCACATACAATTACATCGGCTTTGTCATTGAAAACATCTCTGCCTTCTACATTACCAATAAAAAGAATTGCTGTATTTTCTTTCAACAAAGGGTAGGTGGCTTGCGCTAATGCATTTCCTTTTCCTTCCTCTTCGCCCATGTTCAATAATGCAACAGAAGGGTCGGTAATATTTAAAATATGCTTTGCATATAAATTGCCTAAAATACCAAATTGATTTAATTGCTCAGGTTTACAATCTGCGTTCAAACCAACATCCACTAATATACCCGTTTGTCCATTTAGTTTTGGTAGTAAGGTGGCAATGGTGGGTCTTAAAACACCACTAATTGGCTTAATACTAAACATGGCTCCAACCAACATCGCTCCAGTGTTTCCGGCACTTAAAAATGCGTCAATTTCACCAGCAGCTAACAATTTAAATCCAATAGCGATGGAGGAGTTAGGTTTTTCTTTTAAGGCTTTGGTTGGATGTTCGTGATACCCAATTACTTCAGGGGCATGTACCAAATGCAAAAATGGTGACGAAAAACCATGATCCTGAAATAATTGTTTCAGTTGTGTTTCGTCACCAATGCAAAATATGTTGTTATCGGAATTGGTAAGATATTGTTTTACGCCTTTGACAGCTTCTAGTGGTGCAAAATCACCACCCATCATGTCAATACCGATATTCATTAAATTTTTATTTGAATTACGCTTTTAATGGCGCTTTTTCAGATACCAATTTACCTTTATAATATAATTTACCTTCTTGAACATGCGCGCGATGACGAACATGGATTTCACCAGTTGTGCCATCTTTGCTTAAGGTAACTTCTTGAGCTACGTAGTGAGTTCTTCTTTTAGCACTTCTTTGTTGGGAGTGTCTGCGTTTAGGATTAGGCATCTCTTATGTTTTAATTAGTTTATATTTATTTTACTTTTCTACTTTCTTTGTTCTTTTTTTCTTCTTCTTCTTCCTTTTCTTCCTTATTCGTTTGTTCCCTATTTTATTCCCCCAAGTCTTTAAACTTATCTAAATCTTTCCAAATTTTATTGTTTGGAATTTCATTAGGGTTTGATCTAAACTTTTGCAACTGATCGAGTATTTCCTTATTGCAAGTGGATTCTCCTTTTTCAGTTTCCTTACAAACCTTTTGCAATGGGATACTCAAATTTATAAATTCAAAAATCCAAGCTGCAATTGAAAAATGACTTTCGTGTCGATCAATATAAAATATGTCCGGATCCTCTTCATTGCTGTTCATGGTGTCAGGGTCGTCCACTAATTTTACAATCAGATTAAACTCGTCCCATAATTGAACCGTTAGGGGATTACCACAACGATCGCATATGGTTTCCACCTTGCCATCTACATCAAAATGTAATTGCATAAAACCTTGGTTCTTCTCTAATTTGAGTTTAACCAATGTGTTACAATTTTCGAAATCCTGCGGTCCGAAACTAGTAAAGAACTTGTCCTCAATACGGTATTCTAACTCGTGTAAACCGGGTATTAAACCCACAAATGCTATTTCGTAAGCCCTGTTTTGGTTCATAACCGTACTTATAAGGGTGGCAAAGTTAGTAAAAACCAACCAAAAGACAAAGTTTATCCTAATTTTACCCTATAAATAGTTCCAACTTGAAAAGGGGTAGTAAAATAGTTAAATGGGGTGCAAAATGGATATGGCAAATAGTTGCCCTATTGCTTGTTGTTTGCACTTTCTTCCCTGAGTTGGTACAATTGACCTACACCAAGTTGGTATTTAAATGGGGGGCCATGGGGTTGCGGATCATCACTGGTACGATTCGTTTTGCCATTGGAGAATATTTGTATATAATATTAATTATATTATTGATTTACAATTTAATATATAGTTTATATAAATTAAAATATCAATTTAAATCAGCCATTTTTACTACAAATACCTGGTATACAGTGAGTAAAAATGCTAGCGTTATTTTTGTCATTTTTGAGCTTATCTGGGGATTAAACTATCATCAAATAACTCCTGCAAAGGATTTTAATCTTCAAGTACCCAAAACTTATACAGAAAGGCAGATGGATTCCATGAGCCTTTCCTTGATTAGCCAACTCAATAATACGAGGTCCATCATTTCAGATAGCCAATTAAAATCGGTTAAAGGGGACAGCCTGATAAAACAGACATTACATCATTATGGGGCTATTTCAGAACAATATTCCTTTTTAAGCTATTCCTACCCTAATGTTAAATGGGCGCAATTACCAAGATTAGGAGATTATATTGGGTACCTGGCTTTTTATCATCCAATAACGGGTGAGGCAATTGTAAGGGCTGATTTGCCCATTCTAACCTTGCCATTTACAATTAGTCATGAAATAGCACATCAATTAGGTTACGCATCTGAAACGGAGGCTAACTTTATTGCGTATGTAGTGGCTTTAAATTCAAAGGATCCATTGTTTGAATATGCGATGCAGCTTCAATTATTTACGTACAGTCAGGAAGCACAATTATTTATGATTGCTAAATCGGGCAACTTTAAAAAATGGGAGGCAGTCGTGAAAAGAAATAAAGCACTTTTATCACCCAAAGTATTGTCCGATCGTAAATTGATTCGGGATTTCTTTATATCTAGACAAAACCAACGACTACCAGGTAGTGAAAAATTGTACGATCAATTTTTAATTTGGAACAAACAAGCTAACGGTATTAATAGTTATAACGATGTGCTATTATGGGCTTTGGCTTATCAAAAAAAGTCAGCTTAAAACTTATTCTTCCACATCATACTCTCGATAGGCTTATCAGGTTGGCCGCTATATTTAGCGTTTGCTTTTTGATTATAGCTTACTTCAATTTCACCCTCTACTGGGAAATAAATAAGTTGTCCAATCGGCATGCCTTTATAAATTTTAACTGGTTGCTTTACTGAAATTTCAAGTGTCCAGTTGCCACAAAATCCTACATCACCTTTTCCTGCTGTTGCATGAATATCGATGCCTAGTCGTCCGGTTGATGATTTACCTTCTAAAAATGGAACATGCGCATGTGTCTCTGTGTATTCTAAGGTTACCCCTAAATAAAAGCCACTTGGTTCTAAGACATAACCTTCTTCTGGAATTTCAAAATAGGTAATAGTATTATGCGCTTTTGCATCCAAAACATTGTTGTCATAAGTAGCCAACCATTTTCCTAAATGTACATCATAGCTATTGCTACCCAAGTCCTTTCTGTCGTAAGGTGTTATTTTTATCGTTCCTTTTTCAAGCTCTTCTAAAATGCTCTTATTATATAAATTCATCTTTTTTTTTTTATGCCTTTCTTTTATCAACAAAATATCAACGACACAACCCATTTGGCCATTTGGGCGATACGGGAGCCACTTTCGTTTTTTGAGGAAGGCATGCAGCTAGCTGTCCCAATACAAAATGAAGAAAAGCGCATTCAGCATTTAGCGGTGCGGGTACTGTTCAAATTAATGATGCCCGAAATTGATTTGGCAGATTTGATACTGGCAGATAATGGAAAACCCTATTTAAAAGGGGTGCCGTTTCATTTTTCCTTTTCGCATTGTAAAGGATATGCAGCCTGTGCTGTTTGCGACAAAAGTCCAATTGGAATTGATATTGAAATAATTCATCCAAGAATATTGAAAGTTGCCCATAAATTTTTGAATGACAAAGAAAAGAATTTATTGGTGGGTTTGAATGAAGAAACAACTTTGCATCAACTTGCATTTTTTTGGGCAGCCAAGGAAGCCATGTATAAGCAACATGAACAATTGGGTATTGATTTTAGTAAGGATTTTTATATCCCTACTTTAACAACAAACAAGAAGGGGAGTATGTCGGCTTTTATATTACACAAAGAAGCGAACAAAGAAGTAACATTAGATTATCATTTTGGAGATGACTATGTTGCAGTTACTTGCTATGTTTAATTAAGCGGCGCGTAATTAATCTTCGAGTGAGACTTGCTCGTCGTCTTCTAGTAAATTTAAATTGATAGCATCGGCACCTGCGATACCTTCAATAGATCCTTTGATATGCATTGCGTTTAATAAAACTTTTTCTAATTGTTTTTCACGGGACTTCCATAATTTTTCCATCGCATCACGTTCTCTTTGTATGCTTTGTCTCATTTGTCTAAATCCTTCACCCACCGCTTTCCATTGTTCTCCAAATTCATTGCCTGTTAAGTAATCATACAATAAGCTCATTTTATCCCCCTTATTCACCTGGTTCTTTTTGGTGTCGTATATTTTCAAGATCGCGTTTCTTAATAGGAGGGCGACACTTTTTACTTCCTGGAAGGAACAGATATATACACCGTCTTTTTCACCGAAACGATCCATGTCTTTTGGAAAAGTCTGGGTTACAATGACTGCGATGTCAGCACCTTGGCTACGCATATCAGCTTTTAATTTTTCAATCCATTCTTGTGAAAAAGCAGTAGTACGTTTACTTTCATAAATAATTTTTCCTGCTTCTTGTCCTAGATTATTTCTAACAGTTTGAATACAATCAGCGCCACGAACACCCTTACCTACTTCTGAAATTTGATCGAAAGGAAAACATGATTTCAATAATTCTTCTAATAATAATTCCTGCACTTCGCCCTGCATTTGCATACTACCTTGATCTGCTTTGCGGCGCATTTCTTCTGCCAACTTTTGTTGGTCCTCTAATTTCTTTTCAAGTTCCTTAACTTTTAGGGTGTGTTCTTGTTCTTTTATGGATAAGCGTTCCGCTTCTTCTTTTTGAATTTGTACTTTTAAGCTTTCTCTTTCTGTATTTAACTTTCGTTGTAGTTCAATTTCAAGTTCGGCTTCCCTGGTTTGCATGGCTTGCTCTTGTTTTAAATAAGCCAATTCCTTTTCTTGAAATTCTTTTACTTGCTTTCCCATGTTTTCCTGTCCTTCATGTGCAAGCTTTAATTTGTGTTCGTATTGTTCGGCTAAGTTCTTTTTTAATTGTTCCGATAATTCGCTTTCAATTTTTAATTTTTGATCAGCCAATAGTTGATTGGTTTCTTCTTCTTTCTTTTTTTGCCAATCGGTCATTTTACCCCTTAATTCTTTTTCCACTTCCTCACGGATAGCATCAGTTGGCTCAAAGCTATGGTAGCATTTGGGGCAGGAAACGGTGTAATTTGACATAAGTGATTTTTTACTGTTACAAAGATGCAAAAAAACAGGGAAACAAATAAGGAAAAAGCAAGCTTGCGACCTGCTCCTCGGAGATTAGCTCACTTCGTTCGCTTGACTCCGAGTGGGTGCGTACTCAAAGCCCTTTAAAAAATAACGTTTCACGTGATTTTTTGCTTTTGTTTATCCTCACGCTTTCAAGAACAAGTTCTTGACGCGTTCGGTTAAACAAAAGCCCATCCAGATAAATCTGGGTGGGCTTTGTGCGGAAGAGGAGACTCGAACTCCCACGCCCGGTTTATGAGCGCTACCACCTCAAGGTAGTGCGTCTACCAATTTCGCCACCTCCGCTTGTGTCTCACAAAAATAGTTAAAAAAAATGAGCCTCCGTTGGGAGACTCATTTAATAAAGTTCGAAATATTGGATTATAAACCTATTAATACTTCGTTTGCAGAACGGATATAGTCATCATTCTTTGCATCAGTCGCTAATTTAATACAGGTAGTTGCACTTTCTTTAGCACCGGCCTTATCACCTAAAGCTTTTTGTGCTTTTCCTTTTAATAAAAACAACCAATATGCTTTTGCATTTGTTTCAATTGCTTTATTCACATTGGATAAAGCTTTTGCGTAATCTTTATCCATGTCGAAATAAAAATTAGCTGCAGCTGAATAAGCATTTGAATTTACAGTGGTAGCTGCAAGTGTTGCTTCAACTTGTTTGCGAACAGTTGATTTAATATCCGTAGTTACTGGGATATTCACTAGGACTTTACCCCATTTCAAACCAATGGTAGCAGTTTCAGGCGTTATGTTTCCAACACCAATTGAGAATGTTTCGGTTGTATTACTTGTGATTTCAGGCTTAACTGTTAATCTTACCACATCTTCTGCTTCTTTGTAATCAAAGCTTCCCCAACCTTTTGAATTGGTATTAAAAATAATGGTCCACTCATTTTCACCTGGGATCGTAAATAAACCATACGGACCAGCTGGTAATAGTTTGCCACCAATCGTTACTGCATCAGAAAAAGTAACCTTTGTTGCACCATTTGCACCTGTGCGCCAAACTTGACCATAAGGAGCTAGCAAACTGCCTTTACCAAAAACAGGGCGTCCCTTTAGGCTTGGTCTTGAATAAACAATTTCAATTTTACCTAAACCAAAATCCTGAATTAATGTTTGTGTTGGGCTAGGAGCGGGCATTTTTACTTGTGCGCCTGCCACCAAACTCATAAAAGTTCCAATAATAAAAAGTATTTTTTTCATCGTTATAATTTTAGATAACAAACCTAGATATTTTTTTGGGAATTATATGTTATTTTTTTTAAATGCTGGATGGAATCGATCTAGGGTATCCCTTAAAAATTCTCTATTTAAATGGGTGTAAATTTCAGTAGTGGTAATACTTTCATGTCCTAACATCTCCTGAACCGCCCTTAAGTCAGCACCCCCTTCCACCAAATGGGTGGCAAAAGAGTGACGGAAACTGTGTGGCGATATGGACTTGGTAATACCCGCTTTCATAATCAAATCTTTAATAATATAAAATATCATGACCCGGCTGAGCGCTTTACCACGGTTATTTAAAAATAATACATCCTCGCTGTCCTTTGCAGGCGTTTGATGCACCCGAATGGTATCCTTATATAGCTTAATGAATTTAATCGCATCTGAACCAATAGGGACCAATCTTTCTTTATCCCCTTTGCCAATCACTCTTATAAAACCAACATCTAAGTATAAGCAGGAAATTTTTAGGTTTATAGCTTCTGTCACCCTTAATCCTGAACTATACATAGTTTCTAATATCGCTTTATTACGACCGCCTTCTGCCTTACTCAAATCAATTTGTGCAATTACTTGTTCAATTTCTTCGAAGCTTAATACATCCGGAAGTTTTCTTCTAGTTTTTGGAGAAGGGAGTAATGTGGTGGGGTTAATGGTGCAAATTTGTTCAAGCAAACAATATTTAAAAAAAGATTTAATGCCCGAAATTATTCTAGCCTGCGAAGTGGGGGCCATCTCCATTTCACCAATACATTGCATAAATGATTGTAAGTGTTGTAAGGTAACATCCGCCGGACTTACTTGGGCGTTGATGGATACTAAATAGTCGGAAAGTTTATCAATATCTCTTAAATAGGCTTCTACCGAATGATCACTTAATGATTTTTCAAGTTGTAAAAAAGCCTTAAATCCTTTTTTATAGACAGTCCAATGCATGATACTGATATAATAGATTTGATAGTTAAGTTATAATGATTTTATTTCGCGTCTGATTCCATTCCACATTAAACATTATATGAAAGTAAATTTAAGGTCATTTAAGCAGAAAGTAAGACACAACGGTAAACAATTAAAATCTTTTTTAACCAAAACAAGCAAGCACAATTCAAAAGCATGGGAAGCGAGTGCTGAGAAAATGAATAAAGAAGTTTGGCAGGAAGTAGATTGTTTAAGTTGTGCAAATTGTTGTAAAACAATGACACCCACTTTTACGCCTACAGATATAAAAAGAATTTCAGCGCATTTAAATACAACACCAAAGGAATTTAAAGAAAAGTGGCTTCATTATGATAAGAAAGATAAGGATTGGTTGAATAAATTAAATCCTTGTCAGTTTTTGAATTTAAAAACGCATAAGTGTGATATTTATGAAGTGCGTCCTGCGGATTGTGCCGGATTTCCACATCTAACCAAAAAGAAGCTGCCGGATTATGTGCATGTGCACAAACAAAATGTGGAATTATGTCCTGCCACTTACAAGATGGTGGAGAAGATGCAAGCCCTATTGCAATAATTGTTCCTTTATTGTCTGCCCTTAAATTCATTCATAGTGTTATGCATGCCAAACCATTTGCCTACAATGGTATCGAACCATCGCGCGGGTAATACACCTTTGACGAAATAAATCCAATTTACAATACCAGGCATACGAACATAAAGCCGATTGTTTTCAATGCCCCTAATTATTTTATTGACTGCGTTTTGTGGTTTTACAATAGGGACAATGCTACTTTTGACACCCTCAAACATACCTGTACTTATATAGAAGGGCGTAACTGTTGTAATTTTTACATTTGTTTTTTCTTTTTCCATTTCAAGTCGCAAGGAATCGCTCCAGCCTATCACGGCAAATTTACTAGCCACATATACACTCAATTTTGGATTACTGACCATACCCGCTGCAGATGCTATATTAACAATATGTCCTTGTTTTGTTTGCATCATGTCCCCTAAAAATTCCCTAGTGATATGCATCAGGGCATTGCTATTGATGCCCATAGTTTTGTCAATATCATCATGTGTGTGATCGATAAAATATTTTCCAACGACTATGCCGGCATTATTAATTAGTATATCAATGCCTCCAAATTT
>Ga0114978_10002299_pt1 | contig 15721 bp, 15 predicted proteins | sample S_140212_EF_Meta_FD_87027 | JGI IMG/M metagenome (GOLD analysis project Ga0114978, IMG submission 87027) | Freshwater microbial communities from Lake Simoncouche, Canada to study carbon cycling - S_140212_EF_MetaG | ecosystem: Environmental > Aquatic > Freshwater > Lake | place: Lake... | reverse complement strand
TTCACGGCCAGCTGGATCTCACTCACGAAGTAACCATTGCCGTGAAGGGTCGCTCCTCCAAGACCAACCTCAGTGGCGTCTTTGCTGCGGGAGACGTTATCGATCCCACCTACCGTCAGGCCATCACGGCTGCCGGCAGTGGCACCGTCGCGGCTCTCGACGCAGAACATTTTCTCTCAGCCCTCCCTGTCGCGGTTCTCGCGCAGGCCGAAGTCCAGTAAGACAACCAAGAAGGAGATCCCCATGTCAGCTGCACCCGCAGTGACCGATGCGACTTTCGCAGCCCAGGTCCTCGCCAGTTCCAAGCCCGTTCTCGTTGACTTTTGGGCGGAATGGTGTGGCCCCTGCCGCGCTGTCGGCCCCATCCTCGACCAGATTCTGTTGGAGAACGGCGACAAGATCGACATCGTCAAGCTCAACGTCGATGAGAACCCCCAGACGGCGGCTTTGTACCAGATCACGTCCATCCCCGCGATGAAGGTGTTCCAAAACGGTGAGGTCGTCAAGACCATCATCGGTGCCAAGCCCAAGCCCGCCATTGAGGCCGACCTGGCAGCATTTATCGGCTAACACGTTCGCCGTGTGCCACCATGAAACCGCTGAGTCCTTGGGCTCGGCGGTTTCGTCATGTGGGCCCTGTTTAGACAACAAATTTTGGCCCGTGGTTTCCCCAACTATTATTGGGGAGTGAGCGAAACGACGGAATCCGGACAAGCGATCAACTTAGATCCTTGGTTCGGCCACTACGCAGAACGGGCTTCCGGCCTCAGTGCTTCTGAGGTGCGCGCGCTCTTCGCCGTAGCCTCGCGCCCCGAAGTTGTCTCCCTCGCGGGCGGTATGCCTTTCGTCCGTGCTCTTCCCGAGGACCTCGTCAACGGGGCGCTCGCACGCGTGATGAGTGAGCAAGGGCCCACGGCCCTTCAATACGGTTCCGGCCAGGGCGTCCCTGTTCTCCGGCAACAAATCCTGGAAATCATGGCGTTGGAGGGAATCTCGGCGAGTGTCGACGACATCGTCGTGACAACGGGTAGCCAACAGGCTCTTGACCTCGTGACGAAGCTGTTCATCAATCCCGGTGACGTCGTGTTAGCCGAAGCCCCCAGCTATGTCGGTGCCATTGGCGTCTTCCGCTCCTACCAGGCACACATTGAGCATGTTGCCATGGATAACGATGGCTTGATTCCGGATGCCTTGCGGGCTGCCATCCTGCGCATGGCCGCCGAAGGTCGCACAATCAAGTTCCTCTACACGATTCCTAACTTCCACAATCCAGCCGGGGTCACCCTCAGCGCCGAGCGCCGCCCGGAGATTCTCAAGATTTGTCAGGATGCCGGAATTCTTGTGCTCGAAGACAACCCCTACGGTTTGCTTTCCTTCGACGAAGATGTCCCCCCCGCAATCCGCTCCCTTGATGACGAGGGCGTCATCTACCTCGGGTCCTTCTCCAAGACGCTTGCTCCCGGGTTCCGGGTTGGGTGGGCCTTGGCGCCACACGCTATCCGCGAGAAGCTTGTTCTCGCGGCGGAGTCAGCCATCCTCTGCCCCAGTTCATTCAGTCAACTGGTCATCAGTGAATATTTGGCATCGGCAGACTGGATGGGCCAGATTCGTAGTTTCCGCGACGTCTACCGAGAGCGCCGCGACACCATCCTTTCGTCACTGGCAGAACACTTGCCGGAACTTTCGTGGACGGTTCCCGCCGGTGGCTTTTATGTGTGGGTCACCCTGCCCGATGCCTTGGATTCAAAGGCCATGCTTCCCCGAGCGGTCACCGAGCTCGTCGCCTACACGCCCGGCACCGCGTTTTACGCTGACGGAGGCGGTCGTCAGAACCTGCGGTTATCGTTCAGCTACCCGACCCCCGAAAATATCCGCATCGGTATTCGACGCCTAGCGACGGTCATCAATGGCGAACTTGATCTTCTGTCCACTTTCGCTGGCACCGGCTCGCTGACCGCATCCGCTGGCGAAGACAATGTCATTTCTCCGCCACCCGACATGAGTTAGCCCACGAGAGGCCCCTTTTACTATGAGCAATTCAAAGCCACTCACCGTCACCGTGCTCGCCGGAGGGATTTCCCACGAACGCGAGGTTTCGCTGCGTTCGGGACGCCGCGTCTCTGATGCCCTTCAGGGTCGCGGGCACAAGGTTTCTCTGGCCGATCCCGATGCTTCACTCTTTGCTAACCTCGTCGCGTCCACTCCCGATGTCGTGTGGCCTGCGCTCCACGGTTTCAGTGGTGAAGACGGCGCACTCTTGGGCCTTCTTGAGGTAGCCGGTTTTGCCTACGTCGGCCCCACTGCCGCCGCGGCTCGCCTCGCGTGGTCAAAACCCATCGCCAAGACGCTTATCTCCCGTGCGGGAATCGACACTCCTGAATCCATCACGCTCGCCCGTGAGGCGTTTCGAGAACTGGGCGCGGCCACCGTTTTGGGACTCATCTCTTCGGCCCTCGGCGAGAGCCTCGTGGTGAAGCCCGCATCGGGGGGATCCGCTCAGGGAGTGACCATTGTTACGCGGGCGGACCAGCTTCCCCGCGCCATGGTCGATGCGTACACCTACTCCGACGTTGCCCTCATCGAGAAGCACATCGCGGGGGTCGAGGTCTCCGTGACCGTCATCGACACCGGTGACGGCCCCCGCGCCCTCCCCGCCGTAGAGATTGTGCCCCTCGATGGCGTCTACAGCTTCGAGGCGCGCTACAACGCCGGGGAGACAAACTTCTTCGTTCCCGCTCGAGTGTCCGATGCTGTTTCCGCGCGCATCGCCGATGTGGCGGTGACGGTTCACGAGACGCTCGGCCTGGACTACCTGTCGCGCATCGACCTGATTATCGACGCGCTCGGAACGCCGTACTTCCTCGAAGCCAATGCCCTCCCAGGGTTGACCGAAACGTCATCGGCCCCCATCGCCATTGAGGCGGCAGGATTTGAAACGGGAGAGCTCTTCGAAGCATTGGCCCGCCGCGCCCACGAGGCAGGCGCCCGCAACTAGCGCACCATTTCCGCTGCGTGCTAGGGGCTCGCCTATAACGCGCCTTCGCCCGACTCTGTTCGCCGGATGACCGTCGCCACGTAGTCCTAGCCAGGGAATCCCACCCCAATGATGCTGGCCGGATACTCGCGGCCAGGTACTCGTGGCCAGATACTCTCAGCCCCGGCATTCTCCTCTGCGGGGTTCTCCCCGGCCCGGTAGGGTTATGCGCCGAAGGGCTTTTCGCCCAACTCCGTGAGGATTCGATTCAGGTCGGCGATTGTGGCAAATTCTATGCTGATCAGGCCTTTTTTCGCTCCGAGGGTGACCTTGACGCGCGTATCGAGGCGATCCCCTAGGTGTTCCGCGATCTCGTTGAGCTGGCCCATTCGACCGCCAGCGACAGCCTTGGGCTTTGCCTTCGTGGGGGCCTGCTGAGCGATCGCTTCGGCCGCGCGCACCGACAGTTCCTCGTTCACAATGCGGTCGGCGAGGCGTTGCATCGCCTCGGGATCAACCGTTGCCAAGATGGCGCGAGCGTGGCCAGCGCTGAGAACACCGGCGGCGACTCGAAGCTGCACGGCCGGCGGAAGCTTAAGGAGGCGAAGGGTATTGCTGATTTGGGGGCGTGAGCGGCCGATGCGAGCCGCGAGTTGCTCCTGCGTAATTCCGAAGTCGGCGAGCAATTGCTGATAGGCGGATGCCTCTTCCAACGGGTTCAGTTGCGAGCGGTGAAGGTTCTCCAAAAGCGCATCGCGCAACATGTCCTCATCGGCAGTATCCCGAATGATGACCGGGATGCTCTCGAGGCCGACCTCCTTGGAAGCACGCAGGCGGCGCTCACCCATGATGAGCTCGTAGGTGTCCTGACCAGGGATCTCGCGCACCACGATGGGTTGCAGGATTCCAATTTCACGGATGCTGTGAACGAGTTCCGCTAGATCTTCGGGGTCGAAGTCCTTACGGGGCTGCTGAGGGTTGGGAACAATTTTATGAGGGGAGAGAAAAGCGAGTCGGGCCCCGGGAACCGGAACGAGCTCGGGTCCCTCAGAGGACGCTCCCGAGGGACGAGACGCTCCGTTGAGAATCGAGCCCCGGGTTCCGGGCGCTCCGGGCGCGGTCATTCCGGTTGGATTGCCCGTGGCCCCAGCCCCAGTCTGGTCGGGGAAAAAGACGTCCGCGGGGCGAGCCTTGCCGTCGTCGCTACCCGGTTGCGTGGGAATGAGGGCGCCAATTCCGCGGCCGAGACCTGTTCGTTTTGGGGCGGCCATTATTGAGCTCCTTGCTGCGCGTTGACGGCACCGCGTTGAGCAATCTCAACAGCGGCTTCGATATAAGAAATTGCTCCCACAGACGTAGCGTCGTAACTCACGACGGTCTGCCCGTAGCTTGGGGCTTCCGAGACACGCACCGCGCGGGGAATTACGGCCGAGAGAACGAGATCGGGAAAGTGATTGCGCACATCCTCGGCAACCTCGTTGGCCAACCGCGTTCGAGCATCAAACATTGTCAGCAGAATGGTGGAGACGCGGAGGTGCGGGTTGTACCCATTGTCGACGACCAGGCCGATGGTTTTGAGGAGCTGACTTAGGCCTTCCAACGCGTAGTACTCACACTGGATAGGAATGAGTACCTCGCGGGCCGCGACGAACGCGTTCAGGGTAAGGAGACCCAGCGATGGGGGGCAGTCGATGAAGACATAGTGATACGGCGTTGCCGAGTCAGTGAGAAGAGTGTGAATAGCGGTTCGCAGAATGTATTCGCGGCGATCCACCGGCATGAGCTCAATCTCGGCCCCGGCAAGGTCTGGATTACTGGGAGCGCAGAAAATCTCGCCCTCCTCCGGGCTGGCCACAATGACGTCGCTCAGTTTGGCGCCTTCAATGAGGACGTTATAGATGCCGGGAACGCCGTCCAGGTGATCAATCCCCAGGGCTGTCGAGGCGTTTCCTTGCGGGTCTAAGTCAATGACGAGAACGCGAGCGCCGAGACGGGCCAGTGCGGCGGCCAGGTTGACGGTTGTTGTTGTTTTTCCCACGCCCCCCTTCTGGTTTGACACCGTGAGGATTCTCGTGAATGCCGGCAAGGGAGGCGCTTCGGCGGTCAAGATTTTGCGGCGGCTCGTCAGATCTGCAAGCTCGCGCGCCAAGGGGGAGTCGATTGCCCCGGACACTCCCGTGAGGGAATCATCGGAATGTTTCACGTGAAACCTTTACTTATCTCTGGTGGGGTGCGGGCTAGTTAACTGTAGCCCTCACGACACGGGTTACGTCGGTCAGAATTCCTTCGCCCAGGGTCAGAACTTCGACGTTCTGGAGGCGATAGGTGCGGATTTGCTTTGCAGCGGCCTCAATTTCAGCCTCAGCGGACTTGCCTTTCATAACGACAATCTCGCCTCCGGATCGCACAAGAGGCACCGTCAGGGGAATGAGTGTCTTCAACGCACTCACGGCGCGCGCCGTCACCTGATCAAAACCCTCACCAATCCGAACATCCTCAGCGCGTTCGCGAAGGACCGTGACGTTCTCCAACTCCAGCGCCGCTACCTGATCATTAAGCCAGGCCACCCGACGCTCCATTGGTTCAATGAGAACGAGTTCGACATCCGGCCGAGCGATGGCCAAGACCAGACCCGGCAGGCCGGCTCCGCTTCCCACATCACCAACAACACCGCCAGCTTTCAACAGTGGTGCAACGATGGCGCAGTTCAGGATATGACGAGTCCACAGTCGTGGGAGCTCGAGCGGTCCAATCAGACCCAGCTCTTCGCCTCGTTGTGCCAACGTGTGTGTAAAGAGCCGTGCGGTCTCTATGGTTTCGCCGAAGATCTGTCCCGCGGCGGCGGGTTCCGTTTCGTAAACCGTGGTCAATGTTTCACGTGAAACTATTTGCCGGCGGTAATAACGGTGTGACGATCCTTGCCTTCACCACTGGAGTTCGACACGAAACCCCGCTCCGAAACCAAGTCGTGAACGAGTTTGCGCTCGTACGAACTCATGGCAGGGAGAGCGGCGGAAGCCGAACCGGAGTCAATTCGACCGATTGCGGCGTCGACGAGGGCGGAGAGTTCCTGCTCTCGTGCCTGGCGTGACCCGCCGACATCAAGAATGAGACGGGAGAAGTCGCCGGTCTTGTTCTGCACCGCGAGGCGGGTGAGTTCCTGAAGGGCGGCGACGGTCTCGGGGCGGGACAGGCCCTTGAGCTTTCCCTCGTCTGACGCCGTTACGGAAACATAGGCGCGACCATTGCGGGCGTCAATATCGAGATCCCCATCGAGATCGCAAATATCCAGGAGCTCCTCAATGTAGTCCGCGGCGACATCACCTTCGTGCTCGAGTTGATTTACCGTGGGCATTTCGCCCTCGGGCTGCGTTGCCTCCGCGGCGTCGAGGGGTGCATCTTCGGTCTGAGTGTTGGTTACGTCAGTCACTATGAATTCTTCTTTCCGGGCTTCTTCTTGGATCTATTCTTTCCCAGGGGCTGCTGACGCTGCGTGGGCTTGGGCTCAAGTTCGATGATCTCCGGGCTGCCATCGGTGAGTTCTGCTTTACCCTTACGAGCAAGGCGCTCTTCACGAGCCTTAGCGGCTTGGCTTCCGGGCGTTGGCATGTTGCGAATAACAATGAACTGCTGACCCATCGTCCAGAAGTTAGAAACGAGCCAGTAGAACATAACGCCCAAGGGGAAAGTGAATCCCGAGAACGCAAACACGAGGGGAAGCAAGTACAACAAAATGCGCTGCTGACGGAACGTCGGGCTTGCCTTCGTCTCCTCAGACATGTTCTTCGAGACGATTTGAAGCTGCGTAATGAACTGCGAGCCCGTCATGAGGATGACCATGACAACGGCAATCACCATGACGATGACTTGCTGCGGGTCAGCGTTCGCGGCACTCGAGAAGCTGCTGTGCAAGGGGGCTACCCCGAAGAGTGAGGCGCCACCAAATTGCGCTGCGAGCTCCGTACTGAGTGGGCCCACACCGGCCTTGCTGTTTTGGGCCTCGTTGAGCACAGAGAAAAGACCGAAGAAGATCGGCATTTGCAGGAGAAGGGGGAGGCAGCTGCTGAGGGGGTTGCTCCCCGTGCGCTTGTAGAGCTCCATCGTCTCTCGGGACATTGCCTCACGAGAGAACTGGTCGCGCTTGCCCTTGTACTTGTCTTGGATTTTCTTCAGCTGGGGAGCAATCTCCAGCATCTTTCGCTGGCTCTTGATTTGCTTCACAAAAACCGGAATGAGTGCCGCGCGCACCACGATGACCAAACCAACAATGGCGAGCACCCAGGTTGCACCCGCGGTGGGGTCCATACCAATGGAGGTAAATACCCAGTGAAAGAAAACCAGGATGAGCTCAATAGCCCACTTGATAGGCCACAGAATTGTGCCGATAATGTCCATAGTTGTGAGCCTTAAGCCCTTCCCTCACTATTCATCACGACAAAACCGAACGTCGTGATGCGAAATCTTTGATGTCGTACCGGTGGAACGTCGTCGATGCCACCACGTGCCCACGGGTGACACCGTCCTAGCCTACGCAACCCGAGAGCCACACCGAGCACGAGACCTCGCTGTTGGATTGCCTGCAAGGCGTAGTGAGAACATGAGGGGTAATACCGACAGACATCCCCATATAAAGGAGAAATCAGTAACCGGTAACCCCGCAGGATGATCACCGCGCTATTTCTCGGCAGAAGAAAGAGAAACCCCGCGAGGTTCTTCACGGGGATTTCACCCCGAGAAGACGGTGGACTTCAGCACGAAGGTTGACCCAGCCCGCATCGGCGGCCCCGGGGAGAGCCCGAATCACAACGTCGCCCAGCGGTTCTGCCATGACTTCTCTGGCGATTTCCCTGAGTTGCCGACGCACGCGGTTACGAGTCGGGGCATTCCCCACCGCCTTAGACGAAACGAAACCGAAGCGAGACACCGGATGATTCCCCGTAGATGCAGAAGTGGCCACGGCATTATCCAAAGAAATGCTGTGGCACACCACGAAAGTTCCCGCTTTTCTTCGCCCTCGACGAGACACCCGAGTGAAATCACTGGGGTGCGTCAGGCGGTGTGCCCGATCGAGCACGCGCGGAACTAAGCCGAGAGTTCGATGCGGCCCTTGCGACGGCGAGCACCCAAAATGGCGCGGCCGGCACGCGTACGCATACGAAGGCGGAAGCCGTGCACCTTGGCGCGACGACGGTTGTTGGGTTGGAACGTTCGCTTGCTCATAAGTCAATCTCCAGGAAAACTGATGTTACGCGTCACGTCAGCGGCGCAAAACAAAGGGATGCACACATGGCATCAACCGATTAAATCTAAGGGGTGACGGGGCTTGCGTCAAACCGAAGCCGCCTCACGTTCCGAATTATCAACAAATTCATCCTCGAAAACCTTGAGCGACACACCGTGCATGAATAATTTGAGTTGCTGATATCCACAGATTTCGCTAACGTCTATAAAGTTATCCCCAGCCCTTGAATGCATGAATACAGGGATTCGTCCCTCTGTGGGGACTATTTCGGTGGATAACTTACACCCCAATTTTTAGGTAGGAATTTCATGGACGACGATGAACTTCGTTTTACGTGGTCCCAAATTTTAACGGCCCTGACGGCCGACCCCGGAGTGACGCCGCCCCTGTACGGCTTCGCTAGTTTGATTGAGCCCAAAGGCATCATGGCCGGAACAATCTATCTTGAAGTTCCCAACGACTTCACCCGCAGCATGATTGAACAACGCCTCCGCGCTCCCCTTCTCTCTGCAATCGGAACTCTGGGAATAGACACAACCATCACCACATTCGCGATTGTTGTAAATCCTGATCTCGGTGCTCCGGCTTCTCCGGAAGAACTTGCCCTCGAAAATGACTCCGAGATGAGGAATCCTCCGACGGCGCCGACCATCATGGGCGCTCCTGTCGAAACGGAGTCACGGCTCAATCCCAAATACAACTTCGACAGTTTTGTTATTGGGTCCTCTAACCGGTTCGCTCACGCCGCAGCAGTCGCCGTAGCAGAGGCTCCGGCGAAGGCCTACAACCCACTTTTTATCTACGGTGATTCCGGTCTAGGCAAGACGCACCTTCTCCACGCCATCGGTCATTACGCTCAAAGCCTGTACCCCACGATTCGAGTGCGCTATGTGAGTTCTGAAGAATTCACGAACGATTTCATTAACTCCATTGCCAATAACCGTGGTGCTGCATTCCAGTCCCGCTACCGCAATATTGACATTCTTCTCATTGACGACATCCAGTTTCTTCAAGGAAAAGCAGAGACCCAAGAAGCCTTCTTCCACACGTTCAACACCCTCCACGATCACAACAAGCAAGTTGTTATTACCAGCGATCTTCCTCCCAAACACCTCACGGGATTTGAAGACAGAATGCGAACCCGTTTCGAGTGGGGACTCATTACAGATGTCCAAACTCCTGACCTCGAAACGCGAATTGCTATCTTGCGAAAAAAGGCCGAGCGGGAGAAATTGACGGCGCCCGACGACATCCTGGAATTTATTGCATCAAAGGTCACCAGTAACATTCGCGAGCTTGAGGGCACCCTTATTCGTGTGACGGCATTCGCAACGCTCAACAGAGAGCCCATCAATCTTCCTCTCGTCCAAACGGTGTTGAAAGATCTGATCACTCTTGACGAGGACAACATCATTGCTCCCGTGGACATCATCAACAACACTGCCGACTATTTTCGGCTCGGCATTGATGAACTCACCGGCACGTCGCGTGCGCAGGCCATCGCTACGGCCAGGCAAATCGCAATGTATCTCTGCCGCGAAATGACGAATCTTTCTCTTCCTAAAATCGGCCAGCTTTTTGGTGGACGAGATCACACGACCGTGATGCACGCTTGTAAGAAAATTGCGGAACTTATGAAGGAGCGACGGTCGATCTACAACCAGGTAACAGAGCTCACCACCAAGATTAAACAGGGCACCGCCTACTCCTACAACGGCCAAAACTAAGGGTAAAAGACCCCGTTTATGCACCTGTGGATAACCGTGTGGATAATACTGAAACACGCCGCCCCGAGCTGTGAACAATTTTTCGTCAACTGTGGGTAAACAACTTCCCGACCGTCCCACACTGCAGGGGCAAACCACGGTCGCCCCCGCACTACCCACAACTTACAGCCGTGTAGTTCCTTTTCTTTTCCTCATTTCTGTGAGAGTTATCCACAGTATCCACAGACGTTAATAAGATTAAAAAGTTAATTAATAAAGAGATGACGAGAGGATGACATTTACGGGCGAGTACCGGACGCCCCTCATACATGTCATCCAAGACCGATAACATAAAGCTCACCCATCAGTGGGAAATAACAGGAGGTCAAGCAGGTGAAGTTTCAAGTCAATAGAGACGTCCTCAGTGAGGCGGTTTCTTTCGCCGTCAAGCTGCTTCCTGCACGAACCACCTTGCCCATTCTGAGTGGCGTTCTGATCGAAGCGTCCAGCGACGGTCTTGTTTTGTCGTCCTTCGACTATGAAGTCTCAACTCAAACCAAGCTCAGTGCCACGGTGGAACGGGAAGGACGCGCTCTCGTTTCGGGCCGCCTACTGTCTGAGATTGCCAATCGGCTTCCGAACGCCCCGGTCACATTTGAGACTATTGATTCTCGAATTCATGTCACGTGCGGCCAAGCGAACTTCACTCTGCTTTCCATGCCTGTTGACGAGTACCCCACAATCCCCCAGGTCGAGGGCGAAACAGGGTTGATTCCCGCAGAAGACTTTGCCGCTGCCGTTGCTCAAGTTGCCGTGGCAGCTTCCCGCGACGATGTCACTCCTGTTATCACCGGAGTGCAGCTAGAAATTTCTGGCACCAATCTTTCCATGATCGCCACAGATCGTTACCGGGTTGCCATTCGCGATATCCCTTGGGAGTCACGAAGCACCGAGGGTGAAATAACGGCCCTAGTTCCCGCTCGCACAATTCAAGAAATTGGCAAGACTTTTGGTCATGGCGGAAACATTTCGATTGCTATTACCAATAAAGACGACCGTGAATTGATTGCCTTCACTGCCGATAATAAGACGGTTACGTCTCTGCTCATAAAGGGAAACTTTCCTCCGGTCAAGAGACTCTTTCCTGAGACCGTTGAGAACTATGCCGTGGTGAGCACGAGCGATCTCATTGAGGCCACACGCCGAGTGAAATTGGTTGTTGAGCGTGAAGCCGCGCTGAGATTTACGTTCGAGAACAATTCGCTCACCTTGGAAGCCATTGGTGGAGAGCAAGCACAAGCATCCGAAACCATTGATGCAGCGATTACCGCGCCGGCTCAAGTGGTCGTTTCTTTGAAGCCTGACTTTCTCCTCGATGGTCTCGGAGCCGTTCATTCCGAATTCACGCGCATCGCTTTTACGTCGGTTGATAACCCCGGAAAACCCGGACCTGTTCTTATTACGAGCCAGACGTCTAAAGAAGGTAATTCGGAAAACCCGTACCGGTACCTACTGCAACCCAACCTGCTTCTGCGCTAAAAAAGCGGTTTGAAAGTTCTGATTTTTTAACATGCGGGTGAGCTCGATTAGCCTCCGGGATTTTCGCAATTATGCGGAGGCCGACATTGTGATGGACAAAGGGTCCGTTGTTTTGGTTGGCTCCAACGGACAAGGAAAAACCAACCTTGTCGAGGCCATAAATTTTTTGGCGACACTTGGGTCCCATCGCTCGAATAACGAAAGTGCGATGATTCGCACCGGCTGCGATGCAGCAATTATCAGGGTCCACCTCACTCACGAAGATCGCCAGATCTTGTTAGAGGCCCAGCTCAATAGAGATGCACCCAACAAAGCACAATTTAATCGCGGGGCCGCAAAGCTCCGAGATTTTCCCCGGTACATCGCCACGGTACTTTTCGCGCCAGAGGATCTTCTTCTTATCAGAGGGGATCCAGGGCACCGCAGAAAATTTCTCGATGAGCTCATTGTGACGCGTACCCCTCGATTGCAATCGGTCCTCAGCGATTACGAACGAACCTTGAAGCAGAGAAACACGCTCTTGAAGAGCGCTCGCGTGAGTGACGTGGCAGCGGGAAACTTATCGACCCTTGACATCTGGGACGAACGCTTAGTTTCCCTTGGCGCGGAAATAATGGTGGAACGCCGGCGCCTGGTTCAGGACCTCTCAACTCCGGTAAGTGCGGCCTATCAATCCATTGCCGGGAAGTCTCACCAGCCTCGACTAGTGATGAAGGAAAGTCTGGCGGCGGGCAGCGTCTCTGAGACTGTGGAAACAGAGAGCGAAGCGTCTCTTGACACAGAACCTCAGACGTCAGGAATTGAAGAGACCGCGGCCTCCTTCTTGGCCGCATTAGCGGGCGCGCGAAGCGCGGAGGTTGATCGTGGCATGACGCTTTTCGGTCCTCACCGCGACGACGTAGAGTTCTCCCTCAACGGTCTGCCCGCGAAGGGTTATGCCAGCCACGGAGAAACATGGTCCTATGCACTTTCCCTGCGCCTCGGCGCGGCACGCCTTCTCCGCTCGGAGTCAGTTCTCGGTGATCCGATTCTTATTTTGGACGACGTCTTTGCTGAACTCGACACATCACGACGTGAGCGTTTGGCAAACGCGGTGAGCGACTTTGAGCAAGTTTTTATCACCGCCGCCGTGCGGGAGGATGTCCCCGCCGATCTCCTCCAGCAGGTCTTCACTGTAGACCACGGAACAATCAGTCGGGCGTCCCATGAGTAGTCCCTTAGATGATGGTCATGGCCACCTTGATAATGAGGACGCCGTCGATGAAACCCAGGCGGCTGAACCGACCGACGCCTCCATGTTTCACGTGAAACAACAACCCGACGCCAATGAGTCGGCGACGATGTATGCCCGTTTGAAATCGAAGGCCACGGGTATCCCTTTCTCTTCGCGGCGTAAAGGCGGGCCGCGCCAGCGGCGCGATATGGATGCGCCAGGGGAGGCTCCGTTTACCCCAGGCCGCGATCCCCGCGGGCTCGGCGCCGTCCTCGACAACCTCACGGTTGATCTCGGATGGAGCTCCACCCTTGCGAAGTCACAGCTGCTCGTCTCCTGGGCCGATGTTGTTGGAGCGGACATCGCCGCGCGAACGAATCCTGTGGCAATCGAAGAGAACACTTTGACCGTCGCCTGCGAGTCCACCGCGTGGGCAACCCAACTACGTTTGATGAGTTCGGACATCCTCACAAAAATTCTCCAGCACTTTCCGGACGCGGATGTCTCGAGTATCCGCTTTCAGGGCCCTAACGCGCCCTCTTGGAAAAGGGGTCCCAGATCAATTCCAGGGCGCGGTCCTCGCGATACTTACGGGTAGGGACACAAAACAGGTCACCAGCCCATAAAAAACGTCTCACAGAGGCGTTTATCCCCCGCCGCGAGCCCCTCCGTTGGTAGACTGAAGGGTCATCAAGTGACGGATATGGAGCCACCGATATATATGTCAGCTGAGTCTGAGAAGGCCACTTCCGAGAGCGAATACGGCGCGAGCAACATTCAAGTTCTTGAGGGGCTCGAAGCGGTTCGCAAGCGTCCGGGGATGTACATCGGGTCAACGGGGCCGCGGGGTCTCCACCACCTGGTTTATGAAATTGTGGACAACTCTGTAGACGAGGCTCTGGCCGGTCACTGCGACAACATCCAAATTTTTATGCGCGCCGACGGCGGTATCCGGGTCATCGACAATGGGCGTGGTATCCCTGTGGACATCCACCCCGTCGAGAAGAAATCGACCGTAGAAGTTGTTCTGACGATTTTGCACGCCGGTGGAAAATTTGGCGGCGGCGGCTACGCCGTCTCGGGCGGTCTCCACGGTGTGGGAAGTTCCGTGGTAAATGCGCTGTCCCGCGATCTCGATGTCGAAGTTCACCGTCAGGGATTTGTTTTCACCCAGCACTACCAAAATGGCGTCCCGGATGCGCCGCTCGCGAAAGGCGAAGCGTCAGACCTTTCGGGAACCACCATCACATTCTGGCCCAGCCCAGAAATTTTTGAGACCGTTGAGTTTGATTACGAAACCCTCCGGGCACGCTTCCAGCAAATGGCGTTCCTTAATAAAGGACTGCGTCTCACACTCACGGACGAGCGTGAAGTCGACGACGAAGGAAACCACGTGGTCGTCTCCTATCTGTATGAGAACGGTCTCGTCGACTACGTGCAATACCTGAACGCTATTAAGAAGAACGACCTCGTTCATCCCGACGTTATTTCCTTTGAGTCAGAAGATAACGACAAGACGATGGCGCTTGAGGTGGCAATGCAGTGGACCTCGGCGTATTCCGAAAGTGTGCACACCTACGCCAACACGATTAACACGCACGAGGGAGGAACCCACGAAGAGGGGTTCCGTGCCGCCCTCACCACTCTCATTAATAAGTACGCGCGCGAGAAGGGCATCCTGAAAGAAAAGGATGAAAACCTGTCGGGCGATGACGTGCGCGAGGGCCTGACTGCCGTCATCTCTATCAAGCTGGCCGAACCTCAGTTTGAGGGGCAGACCAAAACCAAGCTTGGCAATACCGAAGCGAAAGCGTTTGTACAGCGCATTGCCACCGATCACCTCAATGACTGGTTTGGGCGCAACCCGATCCAAGCCAAAGAGGTTATTCGCCGGGCCTTGTTGTCGGCATCGGCACGGATGGCCGCGCGCAAGGCGCGTGAGACAGCTCGCCGCAAGGGACTTCTTGAGGGTGGCGGAATGCCCGGCAAGCTCAAGGATTGCCAGAGTAAAGACCCGGCACTTTCTGAAATCTTCATCGTCGAGGGTGACTCGGCCGGAGGTTCGGCCGTGCAAGGACGTGATCCTGAGACCCAGGCAATTTTGCCTCTGCGAGGAAAAATCCTCAACGTCGAGAAGGCTCGCCTCGACCGCGCTCTTGGAAACAATGAAGTCCAGGCCATGATCACCGCTTTCGGTGGGGGAATCGGTGAGGAGTTCAATGGCGAAAAAGTGCGGTACCACAAGATCGTTTTGATGGCCGATGCTGACGTAGACGGGCAGCACATCACAACGCTGCTGCTCACTCTTCTCTTTCGCTACATGCGTCCACTGGTCGACCTTGGTTATGTCTACCTTGCCCAACCGCCGCTCTACCGATTGAAGTGGTCGAACGCCGCTCACCAATATGTCTACAGCGATGAAGAGCGCGACGCGATGTTGGTAGAGGGCCAGAACAACGGCAAGAAGATTCCGCGCGACAACGGAATCCAGCGTTACAAGGGTCTCGGTGAGATGGACTACCGCGAGCTGTGGGACACCACCATGAACCCCGAGACGCGAACTCTTCTGCAAGTGACCCTGGCAGATGCCGCTGCCGCCGATGAAACTTTTTCTACCCTGATGGGCGAGGACGTCGAATCCCGACGCAACTTCATCCAGCAGAACGCGAAGGACGTGCGTTTCCTTGACATCTAGTATCGATAAGTCCACAACGACCGACGAGGCCGGGGGCAACCGCGTTCAGCGGGTTGACCTCAAGCTGGAGATGCAACGCTCCTACCTCGACTACGCGATGAGCGTTATCGTGGGCCGCGCGCTTCCTGACGTTCGTGACGGTCTGAAACCCGTTCACCGTCGTGTGATCTATGCAATGTATGACGGCGGATATCGCCCAGACAAGGCATTCTCCAAATGTGCTCGCGTGGTCGGCGACGTCATGGGACAGTTCCATCCCCATGGCGACAGTGCCATCTACGACGCCCTCGTGCGATTGGTTCAACCGTGGAGCCTGCGTTATCCCTTGGCTCTCGGGCAGGGAAACTTTGGC
>Ga0114978_10002298_pt1 | contig 15732 bp, 17 predicted proteins | sample S_140212_EF_Meta_FD_87027 | JGI IMG/M metagenome (GOLD analysis project Ga0114978, IMG submission 87027) | Freshwater microbial communities from Lake Simoncouche, Canada to study carbon cycling - S_140212_EF_MetaG | ecosystem: Environmental > Aquatic > Freshwater > Lake | place: Lake... | reverse complement strand
TTGTGTGTTCCATCACGAATTTTTTTATCATTCCAATCGTCCACGATAAAGATAAATATATCATCCAAACAATCATAATAATATTTAAGTGAATTATAATGACTAGTTTCTGTATGATTTCCATCATACATATATATATTAAATTTAGGCAGTTGTGAAATGTCTACTTTAAAACAATCTTGTTCTATAAATCTTGCATTATTCTCACCTTTATATTCAGAAAAATTTTTCAAGAAATCTTCCTTTGGTCCACCAAATTCACTCCAGTTATCAATACATACAACTGTTGCTTTATTTCCATACATTGCTGAACAAACAGAAGAACCTTTCCAAGTTCCTATTTCTAAATATCTAACCCCATCCTTATTTAAAAGGTTATTATAAAAATGTCTTGTTTTTTTCCCGGACATTCCATCAATATTCAATATTTCCTGTGAAATCTTTGATTCATATTTTTCGGCATTTTCAAAAGCAGTTTCTATATGCTCTTTTATTTCTGAAACCAACTGCATTATTTATACTAAAGAAATATAATTTATTTTTTTAAAAATAAATTTAATCTCTACGGCTTTAGAAGAGGTGTAATATGGGTTATACAGAATTTGTCAAACATTTAAGATATAAATCAATGTATAAAGAAAATGAATTATTCTGGGGTCTAGGTATAGAAGAAGAAACCTATTTCCAATTCACAAAACCACTCAATGTAGCCGCGCCCATTATTAAATCAGCTCACATGGCAGAAAGATACAGTGTCCCCTATTACAAAACATATAAGCCATCCTATAGACAGGCCTTTGAAAAGCTATTCCCAACCGATGGACCAGAGCGAGGGTTTTTCCAAATCCCCTTTCTCCTTAATGCACACGCCTTCAATAAAACAGATATTCGCGGCAATCACCAAACAACCTACCAGGTAAATCCCCAACCGAATCCCAAATTTTCTGGAAAAACCTTGTATGAAGAATTGTGCAACTTTCTCCCTAGCTTATATTACTGCCTCAGACCACCACGATTCTTAAATATATTCAATAAATACTGTATCTTTGATGGAGATTCCATAGAGTTCGTCACCCAGAACTTTTATAAAGCAAAGGCGGACTGTGTTATAGGGGAATTGGTTGATGCGAAGCGTGATTTACTCAATGCGATTAACACATTCCTAATACAAAGAGGCCTACACACAGAAAAGGGGCATCTCATGTATCCCACCGTAAATCACGGGTTCGCAGTACAGTATACAAATCCGAAAAATATATGCATGTTCAACAACGGCACATATCATATTAATATTACTCTTCCAACAATGCTCGGAAAGGCTGATAAGAAGAGAGTACCCTGTATAGAAAACTATGCGGAATTCAAGGAAAAACATAAGAAATTCATACGCTTCATTCAATGGCTAGAGCCATTTATCGTGGGAGTTTATGGAACTGCAGACCCGCTTTCTGCAGTTTCTCCACTGTACTCAAAGGCCTCCCAAAGAGGTGCCGTTTCACGATACATTGGCCTATGCACCTATGACACAAATGCTATGCCATCTGGAAAAATTGTTACAGTCCCTGTGAAAGATATTCGCGGAAGTGACAAGCCCTTCTGGTGGTATAAGGTCTTCCACTCAGAGTCTGGGTATAATGAACTGAATGAACTCGGGATGGATATCAGTTTCCGCAAGCATTACAATCATGGGGTTGAAATACGCTTCCTTGACTGGTTCCCTGAGAATATGTTAAAGGGGTTGCTGGAATTCTATGTTCGGCTAGGAGATTTGTCACTTGATTCTGGGCTTTTAATGCCTGGTGAGGCAATTATGAGCGAGGATTATAATAATTTCTTAGTCGGTGTTTTAAGGGAAGGGAAAGCTTATGTTCTTCCAGAAAAAATGGTGCACATCTATGAGGACTTATTAGGAATACCCATACGGACCATTCGGCCGACAGTTTCAAGAATTTATGAAATAATCTCCTCACAGATAATGACTAAATATAAGAATGGCGTGTGTGCAAAGCTTATGCTTTGATGCTTTGGATGCTTTGCGTGCAAAATAAAGTTGACTTTTACCCTTAGCTTTACTGCCGTAGGAAAAATGAGTCTTGAACTTATTATCGGGCCCATGTTTGCAGGGAAGTCTACTACAGTTCTTCAGCGTATTCGCAGAGCAAAGGTCTTAGACACAGAAGTATTTATCGTAACGAGTGCCCTTGATACTCGTTACGATACAGGTGGTTCTTCACTTAAGACTCATGATACGGAAGGAGTAAAAGCCTTTGGTACGAATGATTTGAAGAGCTTGCTCACCTTGGGGGAATTTAATAAGGCAGATCTGATTGTTATTGAAGAGGCACAGTTCTTTGCCGGATTATATGATTTTGTAAAGCTTATTCTGGAGACTTATAATAAGCAGATTATTGTGGTCGGGTTGGATGGAGATTCGGATCGTCGCCCCTTTGGAGAAATCCTTCAACTCATTCCTCTGGCGGATACTGTAACGCGGCTCACTGCATTGTGTAAGAGGTGTGGCGATGGGACTCCAGGGTTATTTACCTTTCACAAGGGGAAGGCTGTGCAAATTCTGATCGGGGGATCAGGTACCTACGAGGCTCTCTGCCGAAAGCATTATTTACAGTTGTCGCAGCCAATTGATCCTTATTGGAATTCCTAGGGGGCCAGGGGCCAAGGGGCCAGGGGCCAAGGGGCCAGGGGCCAAGGGGGCAGCGAGGAAAAGGAGAAGTAAAAGTTAACAATCAAAGATCATTAAATTTTACCGTGAAATAGGGTTCGTTATTTAACGAGCCATGGGGAAGCCCACTAGGTTCGCGCCGATACCGAAGCCCGCACCCTGGCGCGCCGTAACGCCGATTGAGGGGGAGAAGATATCGAGGACCGCGAAGACCGCCGCCGCCGCGATCGTGACCGTGAGGATCTCATCAAGGGGGAGTGACTTCCGGGGGATGAAGACAAGCGCGAGTGCAACGGCAACGCCCTCAACAACATACTTTATTAGGCGGGTAAGAAGATCATTCATATCCATCTTATCTATATTCGTTAGACAGATTTTTTGCTGGCCTGGGGATGCGGTTTATTCGGACAGTTTAAAGTTAAGCGTATATTCAGAAATAGAAATGAGTTCTAAGAATCAGGAGCCAGTTGAGGACTTTCTATCAGAGGACCCTGAGATATCAAGCCAGAAGATTGTCCTGCTCAGTTTTTTAAGCCCTGAGAAGATTCTAGCGCAAAAGGATGTATTCTTTTTCCAGAAGTTCTTGGCTGACTACGAGATGCAGTGGAAGACGAGCAAGCTTGAGGCATGGATGGCGGGGCAGCTGCAGGCGATCAATCAGACAATTGACACAATTGCCGGTAAGTTAGACAGACTGGATCTCAGCGGGTCGCTAGTCAAGGAAGTCCGCGATTCAACCCTGCGCGTTGACAGATTTGTGGAGGATTTCCAGGAGTATGTTCGTAAGAATCTTCGTGAGATGAAGGAGTCTACGCTCAAGCAGGAGTATGAGGACTTCCTTTTCAAGAAGTCTGCTGAGCTAGAAGAGGAGTTTTTTAAGCTCAATAATTTCACCACCACCATTCGGGGAATCAAGGTCCGGGGAGTTTTTTCATCGGATGTGGAGGCCTCGGCAAAGGCTAAGAAGCTGCAGCGCGCCGACCCAAATTTCAATATTTACATGGGCTCTGTAGGTAAGTGGATGGCCTGGGAGCCAGACCCGAGCAAGGTCGGTGAGCAGGAGTATGCGAACGACCAGCTCAATAACCTCATGAAGAAGTATCGCGAGAATGAGGAGAACCGTGACAACTTTTACACGGAGCAGAAGGCTAGACGCATCGGAACGGCTCGGACGCGCGATTCTGGCGTGACTGAGTCAACGAAGGTTTCTTCTTCTGATGCAACAGCAGAGGCAGAGGCAGCTCCTATGGGCGGCGCGTATGAGGCCATGTTTTCTGGGCCTGCCGACTTAGCGATTGAGAGAAAGATGCAGAAGCCCGAGTAAAAGGCATTGCCGTTGCTGTCAAATACAAAATTTAAGAATATCAATAATCTTAAATTTTGTTTTCTTAGGTGGGTTACTCATTCCCCGCCGGCACGGCATTCGGATATCTTGTGGCAACATTTAGGCACTGATTCTTCTGGCAGAACTGCCCCTCTCCACACGTAACTCCAGTGCAATCTAGATCACGAAATCCAGAAACACTAGGGAAATACTCAGGCGCAAATGCCTTTAGCATAGGAAGAAACGCGACGGCAATAAAAAGACCGAGTATACCATACCATGTGACTGTCTTTATATTTAACTTAGCCATTCTAACGTTAAGGAGGGAATTTATCCTAAGCCACGTAAGGAAACTGATCACCTACCTCTAACACACTCACTGGGCTCTTCTCATGCAATGGCACCGTCTCTGTCTTAGCACAGAAACCATTGATGCACTTTAAGAATCCGCCGCAAGGAAGATCCACTCCACACCGCTGTGCCTGTGATTCAAAGCCCTCGCTTAGCGGCTTCTGTAACAAAACAAGGACAAATCCGAGAACGAATATAAGAAGTAGTGTGTACCCAATGTCGTTATAGTCTAATTTCGCCATTTACTACAACTCTACACCTTACTGAGGATATTTACGAACTGAAATCTGCGGCCCCTTCAAGCGTTTCGCAGCATTCGCGTCGTATTCATTCCGATCGTCCTCACCGTCCTTTGAATTTGCACTCGCATGATTCCAGAATTCCTGCGCACCAATCCGAAACTCTCCATGCATCTGAGCCTTGTACCAAAATACAGTATCTTCCAACTTATTACTCTGTGAATTGTTGTTCATGACAATACATTCATAGTTCTGAGTGCACTGATCCATCACTTGGCAGAAAAACTCAAAGCTCGGGAAGGCGCTGCCGTAATTCTCAAAAATTCTCTTACGATTTGTCACATATGGTTCTCTCAAAATAAAGCAATAATCCACATTTGTTCGGAGCATAGGTGGAATACCAAGAGGATACTGCATAGTAATTATAAAGAACACCTTCAACCAGCGACCATTCAAAAAAAGGTATCGGATGTTTCTGTCGTGCAACCATGAATCATCATACAAACAATCGTCCATAATCAAGAACGCCCTCGGATCAGTTCTCTGCGCACCCAGCTGTTCAATCTCCTTCTGAATCTTCGCCATAATCACCTTCTGGCGCTTGCAGAAGTTGGCAATGACTGCAGCACTGTAGTCTCCGTGAATAAAGAGAGGGGGGATGAGTTTCTTGTAGAACTGATTTGATTCCTCAGTTCCACTAATCACTGTGCCAAGAGGCATTTCTTGATGGTGAAAGAGCAAATCGCGTACAAGCGTGGATTTTCCCGTGCGTCTTCTTCCAATAAAAACACATACGGCATCTTGCGGAATCATTTTCATATCAAACTTCCGGATGCCGACATTTACTGCACTGGTGTCACCCATCGTTGTATTAGTCCTTATGAAAATACTTATAATCTATTCGCGCGCATCGTAACTGCGTGCGTTATGGTAACCTCAAACCCCGAATACGGGATAGAATGGATGCATGTTTAACCCAACAAATACCTGTGTCCCTTCCAATTTGGAGGAAATACTCAAAAGTCCCAAGCATTAAAGGATATTCCCAAATAACCTCTCTTACACCAATTCTTGAAGAGTTTTTAGGCACCTTACCAGATTCTGAAGGACAACTTAATTCTGATGAATTATTCGGAAAACTAGTGGCTTTTGAGGACTCTAGAACCTGTGTCATAGAGACTGTTGATAGGAAACGGCACAAGAGTTATTGCAAGGTGTCTCATCTTCTTGATCCCACCCGCACTCTCCAAGATTACTACATACATGAGAAAAAGGGTGAGAGGCGCCGACTCAATAAACTAAATAATCCATGCAATCAAGCATATGTTGATACTTTGGCGAATTATTTACTGGGACAGCTGAGGGAGCGGAAGATCTCTCCCCATTTCTGCAAATTTTACGGAGCATTCAAAGGAGTGGCTGATACCTATAGATACGATATAAGTGAGGAGTTTGAGAGTTACAGAAAATACCGAGATTTCTGGGAAAGAAGACGCGAGGGGAAGTTTAAGTTACACATCGAGAGAGAGGACTGCGAATCAGTTGGAAGTGATGCATCTGAGATTTTTGGTACACCGAAAAGTTCTCTGAGATCTACCGCCTTTTCATACACAACGGAGTCTGAAGATTCTGAGTCAGAGGGATCTTATACTTCTCTCCCTGAGGGCGAAAACATTGTTGTTCAGAGCTTGGACGATCTTAAAAGCGTTCATTCATTTACTTCTGGCTCTTCTTCGAGATCCGACGACTCTTCCTCTTCGAGCTCTGATAACATGTACTCGGTTTACGCGGAGCTCAGCAGTTATCCCGTTATGCTGATATTCCAAGAAAAGATGGAGGGTGTCTTGGATGATTTGTTAGAGGAGGATGAACCAGAGGTATGTTGGACCGCATGGACATTTCAGATTATTGCAGCCTTATGTGCAGCACAGGGAGTCTTAGGATTTACCCACAATGACTTGCACACCAATAATATTGTATGGGACAAGACGGAAGAATCTTGGCTATTTTACAAGTCGCGTGATGGTACCGTATGGCGTGTACCGACATATGGCCGAATCTTCAGAATTATTGATTTCGGTCGCTCAATCTTTCGGGTAGGTGAAAAATGGTTCATCAGCGATGATTATGAAGAAGGTGGTGATGCTGACGGGCAGTATAACTTTGGAAAAATTGCAGTTACTAAGAGACCCAATGTTTATCCAAATCCGTCGTTTGATCTTTGCAGATATTCTGTTAGTATAATTGATGCACTCTATCCTGAGATGCCGGTTGAACGCCTTGATGGATTAGTCCTGTCAAAGGAAGGGGATTGGGTAATAAGGGAAACTGAGTCGCCGCTTTGGAATTTGCTTTGGGAGTGGCTGGTAGATAAAGATGGTAACAATGTTCTGAGGGATGAAGATGGGACTGAAAGATTTCCAGATTTTGATTTATATCAGCATATTTCTGAGAATGTTAAGAGCGCTAAGCCTCAAGATCAAATTCATAAGAAAATCTTTGAATCATATAAGGTGCCTTCTTCGGATATCGGATCTTGGGAGACAGTGTATCCTTTGTTTTGTTAACGTCTAGTTCTCTAAACATAAAATTCAAGAAATGTATTTTTTGAATTTTATATCTGCAAATGCTTTTAGAATCTAGCAGGTCCAGTCTGAAGCTCAATATCATTCATCTCGCCGGAGGGGACTTTTATTGAAGCAAATAATTGCTGTATTGAGTCTGGGATGAACATGTAGATTACCGAAGATAAGAAGGCTCCAATGAAAAAATCGCGTATCACTGGCTTTACCTTAAATTCTGAGTATGGGTTTTTAGGATCATTCATGTACTGTTGGCCGGCACTTAGAGCCGCAATTAAAAGTCCGCCGACTAATAATGCAATCCAAAACCCACGGTCGGTGTCCATTCTAAGGCGCGGGGATTTTTAAGCCGCGTGAATACAACCGCAGACTTGCGTTATGACAGTTCCTCGTCTGCATCCATTGTGAGTACTTCGTCTGTGATAACGAGTGTGTCTAGATCTTCATTTTCGTCGTAATCAGGGAAATCGTGAATTTCGTTGTTTTCCAAGTTTTCTGAGTCAAACATGACGTTCTGGTTGGAGAATGTTACAGATGGCTTTGTGTCTATGTAAATTGTCGGGGCCTTTACTTCCTCCTTTGGTTCCTTCACTTCTTCCTTTGGTGCATCCGCATCCTTCACTTCATTCACTTCCTCCTTTGGTTCCTTTACTTCTTCCTTTACTTCCTCCTTTACTTCTTCCTTCACTTCTTCCTTTACTTCCTCCTTTACTTCTTCCTTCACTTCTTCCTTTACTTCTTCCTTTGCTTCCTTCACTTCTTCCTTTGGTGCATCCGCATCCTTTACCTCTTCCTTTGGTGCATCCGCTTCCTTTGGCGCAACCGCTTCCTTTGGTGCATCCGCTTGCTTCACTTCTGTCAGTATTTCAGCATCCTTAAGACCTTCTGCATCTACATCTCCATCTGCATCATCATCGTCATCATCGTGTAAATATTCACGAAGAATTGACTTCACAGGCAATAATCCGCGAATCGCCTGTAACACAGATTCATGTAAAAGTCCAGAAACTTGGCGCAAGTTCTTCTGTCTATCAATGCTATTCGCATCAGCAAATAGGAAGGCGTTTGTCCAAAGGGTTCTAGCTGACTCAGAAAGAAGACGATGTATGAAATGATCCACCTTCGGTATAGTAATCTGGAGCTTCTTCTGCTTTGTTGTTAAACGGATTGCAGAAAGAACTTTCGTGTGCGCAATGAAAACCGCCGTCAACAGTTCATCTAGGTAATCACACTTACACTCCTTCTGTATCTTATCCGTTTCTCTTATAACTTTATCCTGATTCCAATCCGGGATACCCTGCAGAAGTGTCTGAAAATTCCATAATACCTTTGTGGGACTTGAACTCTGAGCTTTTGCATCATTGAGAAGCTCTAGAAAATATGTCTCTAGACACGGAACTAAGAATACACAGAGCTGTCTTGTATATTCTCCCTTTGCTTCTCCATATACGGAAATATCCGAATTCTCCATTCTAAGTTCATGCACATTCATTTATCTTGATAATAACCGCATCTAAGCACTCTGCTTGACATTGTACAAATGAGCCCACGCCGAAGAGCCATTGCCAACGTTTTTAAGAGCTATGAGGGCCTGTTCCCACAAAGGAGTTTTCAAGTATTCTTGTAAATAAATAATCGGTTGCTGTGAAGCCAAGAATAAGTCGCGTGTAGAATCATCAATTGGGCGAGTATTATCTATAGATCTGTCAGCAAGCTTTGAAATCTGCATCTTCTTGCGAAATGAACTAAGATTACTGCACTGTTTCCATTCGCACCGCGATTGAATCGCCGGCGTAATGCGCTGAGGATCGCGACACTCCAAGATACATTGAACCGGTTGAGAAACTGTTTCCAAGATTCTGCGCAAAAATGCCTGCGCCTCAGGTGTTAAATCATCTGCGCCTTCAATCCAGACAAAAAGAGGTTCCTGGCTACGAACCTGCCGATGAAGATTCTCACGTCCCTCTCTCAAGGTGCGATCTGTTCGCGCATTCCAATGGTATAATTTGTGACGCGCCTGTTTTACTTGTGAAAGAATCCAGGTGGTTTTTCCACAACCTGGTGGCCCATAAACTAGCCAAGCTGGCTGAGGCATCTAAACATGTGTTAAAGTGATAAGTTTAAATGGAAGGAAGGGCAGAAACAGGAGTCACAGGAACAGGAGTCACAGAAACAGGAGTCACAGGAACAGGAGTCACAGAAACAGGCGCTGCAGAAGCGGTTGCAATTACACTTGTAGGCGGCCTGGGGAATCAATTGTTTCAATTATCAGCTGCGTACATAGTGTCAAAGAAGCATCGCATCCACCTTTTACACAGCTCCCCCAGGGCAAATCTCCACAATAAATTCGGTCATGATTATAATAAGACAGTATTCAAGCATTTGACCAAGCACTTTAAACCAATATATAATCTAGTTGGCTACACTCTTCCACCAAGACCTTATTCGCGCTGCTATCTTCCATATTCTCCAGATGATATAAAAGCCGGTTCAGTAATGATGGATTATTACCAGTATTACCCCCCCATGAAACCGTATGAGAATGAGATTCGAGAACTTTTAATAAAGGGTATTCGTGAATTTGGAAGACCACTTGAAGCAAAGGTCCCTGTATTCATGCATATTCGTCGTGGCGATTATGTTGGGAAGGCTCATATGCATTTTCTACAGCCAATCGAATATTACGAGAAAGCCTATTCGATTCTTACTGAAAAAGTATGCCCAGACGCATTATATATAGTATCTGATGATATTGAATGGGTGAAGTCCCAGCCTTTTTTTCTTGGATTGCCTAACAGAATCTTCTGGGAAGAGCCAGACGAACTGAAAACATTGGCCCTTTTGTCACTATGTGTAGGAGGTGCAATTTGTGCAAATTCTACATTTAGTTGGTGGGGTGCATTCTTAGGTGCACACGGGGAAAGGAACCCTGTGATAATGCCCAAACATTATTTCATTGACGCACCGATTGACCTTTTTCCTTCTGAGTGGATTGTTATCTGAATCCAGAGAAAATATAGGTCAAGTAAAACCAGGGATCTCCATAAGAATTATTGGGCTTAATAATAACCGCCGTATCAGCCCTGAGTATCCTACAGAAAATATCTTGATCCTTTCCATGTATGTCGGCTGCAAGAGAATCAAGATAATTCTTGGAAAATATCAGCCACGCGTCTTTATCGCCTGCTAAAACACCTCCACCAATCGTACATCCCATGTCCAAGCATGTTATTTTACCAGGCTCTACGTAATTATGTGTAAAAGAGAAGTTGCCTGGGCGTAGATTACGAAAGCATCCAATGTCGCACCAAACATAGGTAGAGTAATCTGGACTCAGATGAATAGCCTCTCGAACAAACTCCTGCTTGGCCGCCCAAATTGCATACAGTTCTGGAGAATGTATATGCGCCTCTGGATCTTTCGGATACCACTCGTACCATTTACGCATTTGATCAGCGGACATCATTTGAAAAGAATAAAAATCCCTTATAACAAATGTCACATTCCCCTTTGACAACGACCTAAATTCATCTTCCATTTCTTGTGGACAAAAGCATATAACTGGGGCTGTAACACAATTGAAAAAAATCGTATACCATTCTTTATATGAACTATGCGAACGTTTTGCCTTTGTCAGAGGATAGTATGCAGTTACAACGCATGTTTTAGGCGACATTAAATAATTTAAGATATTTTTGTTTAAGCAAGGTGGTATCTGCGGTTTTTGTGTTAAAGAATGATTCTTTATAGAGGCGATGTTTCACAAGAATTTCTGGAATATTATACATTTTCACATGTTGAAGATCTAATTGCAACCATAGATCATAATCTTCATATCCCTCACTTGCTAACAGCTCATCCCAGGACGCATATTTTGTTTTAAATAAGACACTGCTATTTATAATAGGATTATAATTTAATGTTGACCGTCGAGGAATTAGCCCCAGTGGTAAAGATGGCGAACCAGATCTTTGTCCAAAATATTCACACTGTGTCCCAATTACTTCACAGTCCGTTTTATTTATAATGTCTATTTGACGTTCTAGCTTCTTTGGAAGCCAAATATCATCTGCATCTAAGAGTGCAACCCATTCTGTTGTTACCATCTTAACCATATGATTTAGACTTTTGGATTTGTTATTTATTTCTGGGGGTTGAATGATAACTATAATACGCGGATCTTTTGCGATCTCTTTTGCTTTTACTGCAACATCTCCACCTGTAGGCCCATGTCCATTAATCCCTATTAATACTACCCAATCGGTGTATGTTTGAGAAATGATAGAATTCAAAGCCTCAGGTAAATACTCAATTCCATTATATAAAGGTATTAGAATCGTTATCATTCTATCTTACAATATCTCCTGGTCTTAAGCTTTGCCTTGGAGTAAATAGAGATGCCTACCCTATACAGAGAAACCCTCCCTTCAGGAAAATATGACCTGCTTATTGTGAGCCTAGTACATCAGGGTCCTGATATGCTTCATTATATTGCAAATAATCTTGAGAAGTATGTAAAAGGTAGCTTTCTATGGATTGCGCATTATAATGGGCCTGATCATGATGAAAACACCTTACCTCCATGGGCGTGGCTAGTTCGTGATACACACGCCACTTCGCCATGGCGGCGGTCAATCTCGTTTGGGGTTATTAAGGCTCTCACCTTTGCGCTAGAAAATGGAGTGCAATTTACAAATGTTCTCACCCTCTCTTCTGGCTCAGCCTTTTACAGAGAATTTCAAGTTCCTACGAGACCGCTTGTATGTCTTGATACATATGAGCGGCAAATAGATCCTACTGCTGATCTATCCCATGTAGAAGCAATTCATGTAGCACATCTAGGTAAATGCGCAAATTACTTAACATCCATTGGTTCCATAGGGTGGCAGTACCAACTCGGTGGTGATTCTGACACGGAATTTCATAATCTAATCTTGGCCAGAGGATTTAAGTATATTAGAGGAAACCAATTCTCTGGTCAAATGTGGCCATATGAGGTGGCAGTTATGTTAGAGAAGGATATAAAAACATTGTATAATTCGCATGTAACAACATATTATGTTACTGAAGAAATATACTTTTCGACGTATGCATATAATTATGCGAAACTGAATAATATTCCTGTGGGATCTTCTGTAGTTATGATTAACTGGGCAAAAGGGTATGCTGTTGATAGTGTAGAGCGCATTACATCGTTGCGGGAAGATCCACGATTTAATGGACCTTCTGGACCTTCTGGGTCTTCTGGACCTTCTGGTCCTTCTGTCCCATATGCCGCATGTAAGTTATCGGATAATCTATCAGATCCTGTGCGGGTATTTATAAATAAGGCATAAAAAATATTAGGTATTACTTACAGATGCAGGTTCCGCAGGTTCCACAGGTACCGCAGGTACCGCAGGTTCCGCAGGTACCGCATGTATCTCAAGCAGCCGCAGATTACACTTACTTATTTTATACTCTTACAAATAATGATTACACAGATAATTTCTCAATCGATCTAACCTCTTATAACCCACTCTTCAAACAGGCCATTGAAATGATGTCTCAATCTATAATAGACGTCGCGCTTGGAGATTTCATAGTTTATAAGAAGGATTCTTCAATGATTCTATATAAAGTAAATTCAATAAGCGAAGATTCTAGTTGGTTTACTGTGTCAGAATGTGCAAGCCACAAGGCTGTATTTTATCATAAAGATGATATACTATTCTGTAGATCTCCTTCATTAAAAAGAGATTTTTACTCAAGGATAAGTATGAAGGATATTCTGAGAATTCTAAAACGTATTAAAGTTCGCGTGGATCAAAACCGCGGAATAACGGAATCTATATTAGTTGACTCTGACACACTCGTTATAAGAAATGCAGAAGAAGCAAAGGCAGTGAAATGCATCACATGTTTCAAGCGTTAAAGCCAATAATAATGAATCGGATGCTCTGCCCAAGTGGTTTCTGTTATAACGGTCTCCAGATGAATAGCCCTCTCAAGAAATACGAGTGAAGCCGGCGTTCTGTAAGTAATATACAAGCCCTTGAATTCATATGCAATCTTCTCCTCTAACATATCTGCTGTTGAATCGTCCAAACACAGATTATCTGCATGCAGTACATTATAGGGGCGGAAAGACTCCTTTAACATATCCCCCTGCCATATGCACACATCGCGTATCTGCTGATCCACACGATGTGCGCTTATCTCAACTCCCTCCCAGCAAGAATCGGGCATCGCCTGGCCAAGATGCCAAATGAGTTCTCCATCGCCGCAGCCGAGATCAAACCCGTATACCTCCTCTTCCATAACACGATTTATTGTAGCCACTGTCTTCTCAAGCCCGCGCATGGTGAGAGAACCATACGTGAGAGCTTGAAGTCCATTCTGCCGTATTTCTGAATGCGGTAGGATGAAAAGGCTTGGATTCATAAGCATTGCAACTGTTTTCCCTGATGGGGGTTGCGGAAGGTAATTCAGGTAATTCAATTTTTTATTTAACCACTTTATTCAAACATGCCCGAGTTCTGCATCTGCGTCGCAAGGCGCGCATCATGTTCAGCATTTCTCTGAAGGCTCTGCATAAGAGGATTAGACTCTGTCGCACTAATAATCTCACGCTGAATGCGCTGCTCGCCAATATTCTTTGGCACAGCACGATACTTCACACGGCCAATGTCAGCAGACCCTGGTCCAAGATCTAAGCTGCGATTGATCGCAGGAGCACGGTCATTGATAACATCAATATCCAGCTTCTTTGAACTCACATTTGGCTCATCTCCTTTGAACATCTGGATATTTCCACCCGCGAGGCTGCGGCCCTTGGAAATCTGCTGCTTATTGGGATTGAGGCGCATATTATACGCGGCGGTGTGGTTCATGTGACGCTCGTGTGCAGCCTTTGGCCCACCTGTGTAAGAACTCTTCGCAGAAATCTGCGCCTTCTGGGTGGGGCGTGCAATGTCGGCCGGGTCATAGACCTTGAGGCGAGTCGGCCCATCTGCAGGAGCAGCAATGCCGAATCTGTCAAGTGAAATGGTCCCCTCTTTCACCGTCGTGCGTGCAATATCATTCGGATCCCAAACTGTAATGGCCGGCGCACCCGCCGCATATCCAGTTGCCACACCAGCCTGCTGGATATTTCCAATTGTCTCTCCGCGGCGAGTGGGGCGCGATTCATCCTCAAAATGAGTTGTCACCGCCCCCGCCTCCGCGGGACTGACGTTCAACCCCTGACCTCTTTCGTTTGTGTAAAAGCGTTCGTTGGGGCGAATTTCAATTGAACTCTTGCCAAAGTCGTCATTCTCCGCTTTCAGATTGTACATGCTGCCATCGGCATTGCGGTAGCCAGCTCCACCGAACTGGGCCGCCATCGGCTTCCTGTAACTCCCCACCACGTAGTTGAGTCCGAAATCCTGACTCGCGCCAGGGCCCTTGTATTCAACACTCGTCTCGGCGCGAGCAGTATCGGGCATGACCTGAATTGGGCGAGTGGCCTCCTTCTGGAAAGCGCCCTGTCCCGCAGGTCCGAAGCGCTCGCCCGACTCGTCAATATAGAAGCCATCTGGACGATATTTACGGACTTCTCCCGGTGTGTCCATGGATTTTCCGACGAATTGCTGACCAGGCACAACAGGTGTGCTATACGTAAGCTTGGGGTTGGATGCGATACGTAGATCATCTGTGCGTTTCATGTTCTTTATCATGATGTCATTCACCTCAATTTGCTGGAATCCGCCCTTTCCTGTGGAGCTGAACCCTTCGCCTACACCTGGGGCCACACGAACCGGCTCAAACGGCTTCTCTCCCGCACGGTTACGCGGGTCATTGATGCGGCTCTGAACAAAATCTGACGACGATTCCATACCATATACATTTCCAAAGGCCTGCTGAGTATTATCAAACATTTGTTCCACCTCTTTTTTTCTAATTTGAAGAGATCCCTGGCCTGTGTAAGCATCAAGATAACTGGAATTTGCGGCAGAATCAACATTCTGTTTTACACGCCCTCCAAAATAAGGCTGCATATTGTTGTGGACAAAGTCAGAGCTCTTCATCCGCTGACCAGAGAGAACACTTACAAGTTCCTCGCCATCCACGTATTTCGGGGGCTCTTCAAGGCCAGCGGGATTCATCATAACATCTGGGGTGGCGGATGATACACTCTTTTGATAAACTGCCTTCATGTCGCCGGGTGATGCGCCTGGCTGTACGTCAAATGGTGGCTGGCTCATTAAATCATTGTATCTCAAATCCAACTGGGGATTGGATCCGCGGAGACTTGTTTTTGGGGGCTCTTGTTTTGGAGAAGTAGAAAATCCCTCTCTTCCTATGGCCTTTCTTGCAATGGGATTGGGTGTGTTACAGGGTTGTTTCTGAGGTGCTGTTTGCCTTGCTAGAAGGAATCCAGCGCTGCCTAAAAGAGCTAATGCAGCTAACTCCATACTACCTTGTATGTGTTAAAAAGGGTTCTTAAATCTAAACTCTCATTATTAACAATGACAAGAATTTAGATTTGTAACGGCTAGTGCTTAAGTTAAGTACTCCCCATGGATAAGCCGACAG
>Ga0114978_10002296_pt1 | contig 15736 bp, 6 predicted proteins | sample S_140212_EF_Meta_FD_87027 | JGI IMG/M metagenome (GOLD analysis project Ga0114978, IMG submission 87027) | Freshwater microbial communities from Lake Simoncouche, Canada to study carbon cycling - S_140212_EF_MetaG | ecosystem: Environmental > Aquatic > Freshwater > Lake | place: Lake... | reverse complement strand
GGTGGCGACGGCGGTGCGGGCCCAGGCGATGTCGGTGAGCTTCGCCATGAAGGCGGGGAGCGGGATATTTTTTTCCGTGAGGATGAGGGCGAGGTGCGACCAGAGTTCGAGCGGGGTGGCGGGCGGGCGGGCCCAGCGGTGATCGAAGGGATTCTGGTAGTAGTTGGAAAATAGATGTCGATGGGTGGCGGGCAGGAGGTTTTGGAGGGCCCGATAGTCGAAGTAGTGACCGGCGCGGAGGCTGCGGTGGAGCTCGAGAAGGCTGCGGAGAAACGTGAGTTGCTTGCGGTCGGGGTCGGCACCGGTGGCGGTGGTGAACGTGGCGACGAGGGAGGATTCGTCGGTCGGCGGGGTGGATTTTGGCGGCGGGGAGGGGGCGAGCGGTAGGGGCTGCTCGAAAGGTTGGATGGTTTCAGCGGCGAGTTGATTGAGGAAGGCGGTGCCGGCGGCGTAGAGGTGTTTGCATTCGTAGCCGACAGGGCAGGAGCAATCGCCGTCCCACCCCTCGCCGGGGGTATGCGTGAACGAGCATTCGTAGATTTCGCCGCCCCGAACGGCGGCGAAGACGGTCGTGGTGAGCGAATCAATCATTTGTTCGAGGGAGCCGACGTTTCCCCGAGAATAGTAATCGCGGCCCTTGGTGCGGTCGGCCATCGCGAACTCATTCAGCCAGCCCGCGAGATCGATCCGGAGTTGGGAGGGCGGAGGCGGTAGGTTGGACATGCGGTCAACGAACCACGGGAGCGCGGGGTCGTCACGGTAGAAGTAGGCGGGGAATAAAAAATACGCGGAAGCCAGATTACGGCGCGCCGGCGAGCGGCGGGCGTTACTACGATTGAGCGCTCGGGCGATCCGTTGATGACGTTCGAAATCGTCGTGGCCAATCCCCCGAGGGTGAGGACGATTACGCCTTCATCACCCCCATGATTGAGACCGCCCGCGAAGGCACCGGCCGCGTTGGCGGCAGCGTCACCGGTTTGCAGGCAAATGAAATTCGACCACGTGTTTACGAGCTTCGGCTGGGGGCGGACAATTGCGTTGGCCTATGCGTCCGCTATGGCGTGATGTCCGGACAATCCCCGTCCCCATGATTACCTCGTTCCTTCGGCTGATGTCGGTTGCTTCGATCATCGTGGTTGCAGCGGCGTCCGTCGCTGCCGCCGCCACCGGCTCCATCACGGGGCGCGTGCAAAACGTCGTCACTGGTCAATATCTCAACCAGGCCCGCGTCACGCTGCGCGGCGGCGATCACGTCACGTTTACCGACAACTTCGGCACTTACCGGCTCGTCGGCGTCCCCGCCGGCCCCGCGGTCGTCGAATTTTTTTACACCGATCTCGATCCGGTCGTCGTGAATCTCATCGTGCCAGCTGGCGGCGTGATCGAGCGCCACGTCGATCTCACGAGTGCCCAGCGCTACGGGCGCGATGCGACGGCGGTGAAGCTCAACGCATTCGTCGTCGCCTCCGACAAGGAGACCGATGCGCAGGCGATTGCGACCAACGAGCAGCGCTTTGCGCCCAATTTGAAAAACGTGCTCTCGACCGACGCGCTCGGCGATGTGCTCGGCGGCAGCGTCGGCGAGTTCTTGAAATTCATGCCGGGCCTCACCGCCGATTTTGACAATGCCGACATCGCGGGCGTCTCCGTACGCGGCCTCGGCGGCGCGATGACCTCCATCACCTCCGACGGCGCGCCCGCGACCAACATCTGGACCGGCGCCACGCGCACCGTCGATGTGCGCTCGATGGCGCTCAACGACATTTCGCGCATCGAGCTCTCCAAAGTCCCCACGCCCGCGAACCCCGCAGACTCGCTCGGCGGCTCCGTCAATCTTGTCAGCAAGAGCGCCTTCGAGCGCAGCGGACGACAGCTCCGTTGGGGCGTCAATGTCGTCGGCAACCACGAGGCACTCGCGTTCGGTCGCACGCCGCACTCGCAGCGCGATCAGCTCGAGCACACGATTCTTCCCGGCGCGAATTTCGATTTCACGTGGCCCGTTACGCGCGACTTCGGCGTCGTGATTGCCGGCACCACCACGGAAATCTACAACGAGCAGCACTTCGCGCGCACGACCTGGGCGACGGCGGGCACGGGTGGCGCCCTCGCCACCGCCTCGCAGACGAATCCCTACCTCCAGTCTTTTTTGCTGATCGACGGCCCGCGCAACATCTCCCGCAATTCCTTCAGCGCGAAGGCCGACTGGCGCGTCATGCGCCACGGCGTGCTCTCCCTTGGCCACGTCCTCAACCGCTCCACCACGCGCATCGGCGCGCTCCAGCTCACGTTCAACGCCGGTGCCAACGGCACGCCGACGCCTGCCAACGCCTCGCCCAACGCCACGTGGGATTCCACGTTTTTCTTAGGCTCCCTCGGCCGCGCCACGATCACCAACAACGGCACCGCGCAGCTGGCGAATCAGAAGAGTGATAACACCAACCTCACGTTCCGCTACGACGATGGCCGCTGGCGGCTCGAGTCCGGTCTCAGCCGTTCCGAATCGCGTTTCAAGCGCCGCTACTGGGACGGCGGTTTTTTCTACCAGACCATCGCCACCAACAGTCGTCCGATCCGGATCAACTTCCTCGACATCGCGGGCGACCAGCCCGGCCGCATCGAGGTGTTCGACGCCGCCAACCAGCCCTTCGACTGGCGCGACCTCTCGAATTATCGCCCGACCACGACGAACGTGGCCGACACCAACACCATCAACCTCGCGGGCAATGGCTACGTGAACGTCCGCCGCCGTCTCGATGTTCTTCCGTTCCCCGCCGCGCTCCAAATCGGCGGAGCCCAGCGTATCCAGCGCCTCGACACGAATCCTCAGGCGATCAACTTGACGTTCAACGGCCCGGCCAACGCCACCGCCGAGCCTTATGGGATGCAGGTCTATCGCGACATGGATTCCCATTACGGTTACTTCGGCATCGAGTGGATGTCGCCCGTCCGCGTCTTTCAGGCCTATCAGGCCGATCCCACGCTCTACACCAAGACCGAGGCGCAGCGCTTCGCCGAGGGCAACGCCCGCGTCGATGGCTCCGAGTTCGTGCGCGAGACCGTCCGCTCCGCCTACGTGCAAGCCGACGCCACTTTTTTCCACAACCGCCTCCGCTTCCTCAGCGGCGTGCGTTTCGAGCACACGCACGACGAGGGCCAAGGCGGCCTCAACGACGCCGACGCCGTCTGGCAGCGTGCCGCCGACGGCTCCTATATCCGCAACGCCGCCGGCCTCCGCGTGCGCAAGCCTGAGGCCGGTGCCGCCAGCTCCTACGCGCAGTTCCTCCTTACACGGAAACTGCGCGCCTCCTTTTCTGACCGCACCTACAGCGGCTATTACCCGAGCGCGCATCTCACGTTCAACGTCACCGAAAACTTCGTGGCCCGCGCCGCGTGGGCGAAAACCTACGGTCGTCCCAACTTCACCGACATCATCCCCCGCACCGTGGCCACCGCCGCCGACCTCGATGACGACGATCCCGATCCCGTCACCGGCCGCGGTACGCTCAACATCCGCAACCCCACGCTGCGCCCTTGGACCGCCGACAACTTCGATCTCTCGTTCGAGTATTACACGCCGCAGGGCGGCCTCCTCAGCGCGGGAGTTTTCCGCAAGGACATCGCCAACTTTTTCGGCGACTCCGCGCGCATCGCCGACACTGCGCTGCTCAACGAACTCGGCCTCGACCCGCGCTACCTCGGCTGGAACGTCCTCACGAAATTCAATTCTGGCGACGCCCGCATCACTGGCGCGGAGTTCAATGCGCGCCACTCGCTGCGGATCCTCGGCCGGTTCGGCGCGCCGTTTACGGTCTTTGCCAACGCCACCTACCTCGATCTCGACGGTGGGCCGCGCGCGGCGTTCACGAGCTTCGTCCCGAAGAGCGGCAACTGGGGTGCGACATTCTCTAACCAGCGCGTGAGCGTGACCGCCCGCTGGAACTACCGCGGCATGGATCGCCGCGCGCCGCAGGCCGTGTTTGGCCCGGAGGGCTATGAGTATTACAAAGAGCGCATCACGCTCGACGTGAACGCCACCTACCAGCTCACGCGCCGCCTCTCCCTCGCCGCCAGCGTGAACAACCTCCTCAACGAGCCGCAGACCCTGCTCCGCTACGGCCCCGAAACCCCGGCTTACGCGCGCCAATTCCAGGAGACGGAATACGGCATCCAGCTATCCCTCGGCCTGCGCGGAACATTCTGAGCCGGCGCGCGCGCAGTGTGGACGAGGCTTCCCTCCGCGCGACCTTCGTAGGGATCGAGCCCGAGGTCGGCTCGATCGCGTTGGAAGAACTGCGCAATGGCGAAGCGTCCCCAGCTCAGACGCAGACCACGAAAAATCGTCGCTGGAGGAGTCACGGAAATGAATACGCCCGTCGCCCCAGTCTTGATTCACCCGCGACGCGCCGTGTAAACCCACCTCGTGGATTTACCCCCGCCTGATTCCCTCGCTTTCTGTACCAAGGACGTGTCATGCGACGAGTCGATGGGGCGGAATTATTTTCGGGCGCGGGTGGGTGCACGAGCTGATCGGGGGAACGACGCGGAGGACGTTTCATGGGCGGGCGTCTCGGCGGCAAGGTGCGACTGATGAAACATTTTCTCCGCGGCCTGCTCCTGATGTCGGCCTGGCTGTGCGCGGGTTTTTATGGCGACGTGGCGCGAGGTGCGGAACCGATCATCCGCATCGCCGAGGTCCGCGCGCTGTCGCGGGAAGCGGCGGCGCGTTCGCTGCCGGTCACGGTGCGTGGGGTGGTGACGTGGCGGTCGGGCCGCGACGAATTTGCCATTCAAGATGCATCGGGCGGCACGTGGGTGCACGTGTTCGTGGCCCGTCAGCAGCAATTGTGGAATGGCGAGGAGACCATCCTCGCCGAAATCACCGAAGGCATGGAGTTGGAGATCGACGGGGTCGCCCGTGCCGCTGGCTTTGCCCCAGTGATCGCGCCCCAAGCCATCCGCATCTTGGGCACGAAACCGCTGCCAGCAGCGCGACCTCTGGAGCGCATCGGCTTTCTCAGTGGAGCTGAGGCTGGCCAGCGGATCGAGGCTCACGGGGTGGTCCTCGGTTTCCTCCCTCTGGATGTTGGCTGGAAACTGCGGATGCAGGCGGGCGCCGACATGGTGTGGGTGATCGTATCCAAGGACGTGGTCCCGGACCCCCAGGCCATTTTGGACGCGGAGGTGAGGGTGCGCGGCGTGGGGGGCTCGGGCTTCAATACGCGCGGCGAATTTCTGAATGCGCGAATCTTGGTGAGCATTCCCGGGGATTTCTTGGTGGAAAAACCCGCCGCGCCGTCCCCCTTCAGCGCGCCACTGCTGCCGCTGGATCGACTGCGAGCCTTCCACCCCGAGCCGGAAAAACCGCAGCGGCTGCGCGTCGAGGGCACCGTGACGTTTGCGTTGCCGGGCCAGTTTTTCTATCTGCAGGAAAACACTCGCGCGGTGCGGGTGGAGTCGCGGTCGGACGTCGCCCTCGGCGCAGGGGATCGGGTGGAGGCGGCGGGCTTCGTCGACATGACGCGCCGCGTCGGCGGGCTCGGCGGAGCGGACGTGCGCAAGATTGGCGTGGGTGATTTGCCCGCGGCGGTGGCGATCACTCCCGAGGAAATCATGGCGCTGAATAGCGCCGCTGTGAACAACGGGCAGGCCGCGCAACCTCACGATTTCGACGGTCATCTCATCCGCTTTCGTGCGCAGTTGCTCGCCGTGCAGTCCGCGCCGGACGGAAAGCTGCCCTGGCGCCGACTCACGCTGAAGCAGGGTAGCATGGTCCTCGGAGCTATCCTTCACCAAGGCGACGCGGCGGCGCTGGATGCCATGCAGCCGGACAGCGAGCTGGAGGTGGCTGGTATCGTGCAGCTCGAATACGCCGTGGTCGAAGGGGCGCGCGCGTTTCTCCGCCCGGTGCAGCTCGACGTCGTGTTGCGAAACGCGGCGGACGTGACGGTGGTGCGCGCGCCCTCGTGGTGGACGACGGCGCGACTGGGGGGCGTGATTGCGATCGGAGCGTTGATGCTCGGCGGGGCTTTGCTTTGGGCCTGGCAATTGCGCCGACAGGTGCACCGCAAGACGCACGATCTCGCGAAGGAAATGGGCGCGCGTCGCGATGCGGCCATTGAGTTCCAAGCCACCTTGCGCGAGCGCAACCGCCTCGCGGCAAACTTGCACGACACGCTGCTGCAGACGATCGGCGGCATCGGTTTCCAGCTCGAAGCCTGCGATGCGGAGGCCGCGGTCCCGAGTCAGGATGGAAAGCTGGCCTCCCATCTGGAAGTGGCGCGACGAATGTTGGATCACGCGGCAGGTGAGTTGCGCGGCTCGGTCTGGACGTTGCGCAGCCTGCCGATGCGGGGTTTGACGCTGCCGCAAGTATTGGCGTCGCTCGCCGAACGCGCCGGCGCGGGCCACGAGGTACGCATCGAGGTACGCACCGCGGGTGACCTGTCCCGCGTGCCGGATTTTGTGGCCGGCAATCTACTGCTGGCGACGCAGGAAGCGCTGCACAATGCGCTCAAACACGGCCAGCCCCGGACCATTATCCTCGAGGCCCGGCCCGCGGAAAAACCGGGCTGGATCGCCCTGAGTATCCGCGACGACGGCGTGGGCTTTACGCCCGGCACGCAGGCGGGTCCGACCGCAGGACACTTTGGCCTCGAAGGAATGCGCGAACGCATGGAGCGGCTCGACGGCACGCTACGCATCGCAAGCGTGCCGGGCGGAGGGACCACGATTTACCTCGAGGTGCCGTTGCGCGCCTATGATGAGGATGTGGCCTGAGGCCGCCCTATTGGTCGATTGGACAATAGCGTCCACCGCGAGCCGTGCGCATACTCCTGCCGATAACGACCCACCCTCCAGTCATGCCGAACATCCCGACGATCCGTCTCCTGCTGGTGGATGACCACCCGGTGCTGCGCGCCGGTTTGGCCAACGTGTTGAACTACGAACCCGGGATCACAGTGGTCGCCGAAGCCGATGATGGTGCGACGGCCATCGCGTTGTGGCGCACGCTCCGTCCGGACGTGATGCTGCTGGATCTCAGCATGGCGGGCATGGACGGGATTGAAACGCTGGAGCGGTTGCGCGCCGAGTTTCCCGACGCGCGGGTGCTCATGCTCACCTCCTCCGAGGCTCCCGAGGACGTCCGGCACGCGCTCAAGGCCGGAGCCGGCGGCTACGTGACCAAGAATGTGCGCCGCGCGGAACTGGTCGCGGCGATCCGCGAGGTATTCGCCGGCGCGCGCGTCATCGGCGAATCGGTGGCCCGGCAACTCGCAGCGGGCGAGGAGAGCGGAGCTGTTTCCCGACGTGAGCTGGAGGTGTTGGGCTTGGTGCGGCAGGGTTTCACCAACGCCGACATCGGCCGGTTGCTCGGCATCTCCGAGCGCACCGCCAAGGCGCACGTCGGCGCGTTGCTCTGCAAATTGCAGGCGGCCGACCGCGCCGAGGCCGTCGCCCGCGGTTTTGAACGTGGTTTGCTGAAGGTCTGAACGCGGGGCCTATTGGCCGATCGGACAATAGCGCGCGCTTGCGGCGTGGCTGTACTCTGAGTTGATTCTATGTCATCGCGGCCCGTCGCTGACGATTACGGGAAGCGCCCCATTCACACCCTACCACCATGAAGCAATCCCTCACTGCGCGCCTTACCGTCGCGCTCGCCACCTTCGCCGCTGCCGCTGCCTCGGCGCAGACCGCGCCGGCTCCCGCCTCGAGTTCTGCTGGGAAAGACTCGGCCATCGTACTCTCGCCCTTCGAGGTGAACACGAGCCGCGACGAGGGCTTCGTCGCCACGAGCGCGCTCGCCGGCGGACGGCTCAACACCGAGCTCAAGGACACGCCCGTCGCCTACTCGGTGCTCACGAAGGAATTTCTCGACGCCTTCAACATCACCGATCTCACGCAGGCGATGGAGTGGTCGGTTAACACCACCTACAACCCCGGCAACAACGTGGACCAAGGCTTCGGTTTTTCGCCCGCCATCAACATCACGATCCGCGGCGCCGCGCCCGGCGAATCGAATTACCCGATGCGGAATTTTTTCCCGTTCAACCATAACACCGACAGCTACGCGCTCGACCGCTTCGATTTCGCGCGTGGGCCCAACGCCATTCTCTTTGGCGCCGCGCAGTTCGGCGGCACGCCGGTCTCGGTCACGAAGCAGGCGCTCACCGGAAAAACGATTCGCCAGACACAGTTGCAGCTCGGGTCGTGGAACAAGTTCCGCGCCACGGTCGACGTGAATCAGCCCATCAATGACCAGGCAGCCGTTCGTGTCGCCGGCATGTGGGAGCGTGGCGACACGTACCGCGAGAACGAGTGGCGCCGGAAGAAGGCCGTCTTCATCGCGAGTACGTATCACCTTACTCAGAACACCACCCTTCGCGCCGAGGGCGAATACGCCGAGACGCAGCAGAAGACGTTTCCGACGTTTCTCACCGATCAGGTTTCCGCGTGGGATGGCCGGACAACGTACGCCGGTGCGGTCCTGCCGGGCTCGCCCGAAGTGCCGACCGCCGCGCAGCAGGCCGCCGCCGGCGTTGCCTACGGCACCAATAACGCGAACCCGCTCTTTGCCCCGCTCTGGGTGTTCGATCCCACGGCGTTCGGCACCGGCCAAGTCATGAATTTCGCGAACGTCCTCCGCACGAAAGGCGCGACCGGCAACGGCACCGCCGCCAACCGCAATCTCATCGGCGGCCGCGCGATCACCAGCGCCAGCGTCAACTTCAGCGGGCAGCCCATGATCGACGGCTTCGAAGTGCCCTCCGGACGTTACGACACCGTCCTCGCTGGCTCGCCAGGATTCCGCATCCCCACGCAGGAAACCACGAATCTCTGGACGAGTAAAAAACCGACGCAGGCTCAGGTCGCCCGCGACGTTTCCCTCACGCTGAACCACCGCATCGGCAGCGCCCTCTTTTTCGAAATCGCCGGCGACACCAACAAGGTGACCATCGACGGCAACAACGCGATCAACCGCGGCGCCAACACCGTTTACATCGACATCTCGCAGACGCTCCCCAACGGCGCCCCGAACCCGAACTTCCGCCAGCCCTACACCGAATTCTGGAGTTACCAGAATCTGCGCGGCTACGAACTGAGCAGCGCGCGCGCCTCAGCCGCCTACATCAAGGAGACCGGGATCGGCAAACTGCAGTTCGCCCTCGGTGGCGGCGCCAACTATCAGCTCCAGTCGAAACGCAGCTTTCTCTACCTGTTGCCGCTGCAAAGCATCGGACCCGATGCGCGCTATTGGTCGCAGTCGCAGGCCAGCACCGCGCTCTGGCACCGCCTCTATCTCAATCAGGGCGGCCGCGATTTCTATAATACCGAACAGGGTCCGCTCACGTTGCGCAATCCGGACGGCACCACGACGACGGTGACTCCGCAGCACATCCTCGACGCCACGCGGAAGGACAACAGCGCGGATAACATCACGAAATTCAAACACGTGATGGCCGCGGTCAATTTCAGCCTCTTCAAAAACCGGCTCGTGCTCATCGGCGCCGCGCGCCGCGACATCACCAATCTCGAGACGAAGAACACGCTCCTCCCCGGCGACTACGCCGCCGGCTGGACCGGCAGCAACATCATCTTCAAACCTGCCGCGCCGAAGGATTGGGCCACACTCACGTTCATCCCGAAAAACGCCGCCGGGGTCGCGACCGGTCCCGCGCAGCCGGCCGACAACCGGCCGCGTCTGACCGTGCCTGCCACCGCCACGGTCGCCGCCGGCAACATTCTTCCGCAGCCGCAATACACCAGCGACCGTTTCCGCGACGACTACAATCCGCCCTCACTCAACGTTGACTCCAACACCTTCTCGGTGGGCGCCACGTTCAACGCCACGAAATGGCTCGGCCTGTACAGCAATCTCGCGACCACGTTTAACCCGAATCTCCTCGTGCAGCGCCTCGACAGTTCGCTGCTCCCGCCTTCCGCCTCGCGCGGCATCGACGCCGGCATCCGTCTGACTCCGCTGGGCGGTCGCGTCTCAATGAGCCTCGGTTGGTTCACTTCGAATCAGAACCTCTCCCCGGTCAACGCGCCCGGCGGCCTCATCGGCAGCTTCAACACGATCTTCAGCACGCCCGTCATCGGCGACCTCAGCCCCGGCGGGCGCAACGCGCGCAACGAAGGTCTCCTCCCCGTGGTCGTCCGCGACACGCAGACGCAGGAATCCAAGGGCCTCGAACTCGAGATCACCGCCAACCTCACGTCGTCCTGGCGCCTGCTCTTTAATATGGCCCACACCCGCGGCACCCAAAAGGAAATCGCCCCCGACAGTCGCGCGTTCATCGTCGCGAAGGACGCCATCGCGCGCCAGATCCTCGCCGATGCCGGCGTGCTCATTAGCTCGACCAACGTCGCGACGATCAATCCCGCCGTGAACGACCCGACCCGCATCAACCAAGGCGCCGTCAACAACGCGGTGAACGCTTGGAACACCCTCCAAACGACCACGATTCCCAACCTCGTCACCGGCGCGCAGACACTCGCGGGCGCCACCGACTACACCTCGAACCTCGGCACCGACTATTCGTTTCGCGAGGGCCTGCTCAAGGGGCTCTCCGCCGGCTTCGGCGTCCGCTATCGCGGCAAGATGGTCGTCGGCTACCGCGGCGCCGACACCATCGTGAATCCCGCCAATCCCGCCACCGCGATCGACGATCCTTCGGTGGATGCCTACACGCCGGTTTATTCGCGGCCGCACACGACCGCCGATGTGCGCTTCGGCTACAACTGGAAGCTGCGCGATCGCCGCACCGTGAGCTTCAACCTCAACATCCAAAACGTGCTCAATAACACGACCCCGATGTATTTCGTGAATCTCCCCGGCGGCCAGACGAGCAACACGATCCTGCGCAACCGCAACGCCGATGTCACCTCACCCGCAGTTTACACCGTGCCCGCCGGCTTCTCTTATCGCACGCCGATCAACTGGACACTGACCGCGCGCCTCGACTTCTAATAATCATTACTCCCCATCGTGAACCACCCTCGTCTGATTGCGCTCTTCTTCGTCGGCCTGCTCGGTGACTCGACCGCGACCTTCGCTCAAACCGCGCCCGGGTCGGCCGCCTCGACTCAGCCCCTCGTCACGCTCTCTCCCTTCGAGGTGAACACGTCGAAGGACGTCGGCTTCGTCGCCGCCAGCTCGCTCGCCGGCGGCCGCCTCGCCACTGATCTCGTCGACACGCCGGTGGCCTACTCGGTGCAGACCCGCGAATTCCTCGACGCGCTCAACTTGAGCGATCTCAACGAGGCCATCAATTGGACCGTCAGCGCGACGACGACGCCCGACGATGGCGGCGGCCAGCTCTTCGGCGGCACTGGCAGCAGCACGATCCGCGGCGTCGGCTCCAATGCCGTCAACCGCAACTTCTTCACCGGCGGTTCCAATCCCTCGACCTACAACCTCGAGCGCATGGACTATGCGCGCGGCCCCAACTCGATCCTCTTCGGCACGGGCACCATCAGTGGCACGTCCAACGCTGTCGTGAAAAGCGCCCGTCTCGGCCGCAATGCCACCGAGGTCCGCGCTGAGTATGGTTCGTGGGATTCCCTCCGCGCCACCGTCGATGCCAACTACGCGCTGAAAAATAAGATCGCCGCGCGCGTCGTCACCACCTGGCAGGACACCCACACGTTTCGCGATTGGGAACGCACGCAGCGCAAAGGCGTCTCGCCCTCGTTCACCGTTGAGCCCACGCGCACCACCCGCGTTTCGCTCATCGGCGACTATTACGAGCAGAAAGTCACCGCGGGCATGAACACCCTCAACGACTCCTTCACCGGCTGGGACGGCCGGACCGTTTACTCGGGTCTCCAGTCCGCCACGCTCCCGAGCCAGTCCGCCTTCGGTGCCTCGCGCGTCGGCACCAATAGCTGGATCGTCTCGCCCGCCTCTGGCCGCGGCTTCGACACCGCGCTCAGCTACACGGGCATGATGCAGACGACGTTTTTCGGCGGCAACCGCCCCGTCAACGGCCTCACCGCGGCCAGCGGCGGCAACCTCGGCTTCAACGGCGGACCGCTCATCGACACGCCCATGATCACGCCCGGCATCTACGACGCGGCGATCCAAGGCTCCGCGTTCCGCGTACCGAGCCGCTCGTTCACCAACATCGGGCCGAATCCCACCGCGATTAACCGCTTCCGCGACGCCACGATGTTCATCGACCAGCGCGTCGGCGAATCCCTCAACGTCCAGCTCTCCGGCGGCGTTAACAAGCTCTTCAGCTACGGCCTCATCGATTACTACACCAACCAGGGCTACCAAAACACGTTCATCGACATCAACCGTCTCCTCCCCGACGGCGCCGCGAACCCGAACTTCCTCCAGCCCTACAACGAATTCAGCCGCCCCGAGCGCCAGAAAGTCGACACCACCAACAAGGCTCTGCGCTTCGCCGCCGCCTACGCCAAGAGCACTCGCTGGTTCGATGTTCGCGCCAATCTCATCGGCGCTCACGAAAATCAGCAGCTCTTCCGCTCTCGCGAATACTACATGATTCCCTTCGACGCCGACGCCCGCGCCTGGGGCCTCGTCAGCAGCACGCGCACGCAGACGCTGCGTTACCGTTACTATTGGAACCAGCGCGAGCGCGAACTCACCGAGATGAAGTCCATCGCCCTCGTCGATCCGGCCGCCGGCACTGCGCGCACCTACAATCCGCTCTGGGTTCTCGGCTCCGACCGCAACGACGCTACGGTCTTCAGCGACGCCACCACGAAATATTACCAAGCCTCCGCCAACGTTTCCTTCTGGCAAAAACGCCTCATCGTCCTCGGCGCCTTCCGCGCCGACCAAGTCGACCGCAGCCAGCGCCTCTTCCTCCGCCCGCTCGATCATCCTGCGAGCTACGGCGCGCTCACGCGCGACCACTTCATCTACCGCCCAGACGCGCCCGCCGATTATTTCAAATTCACCTACGTCCCGAAAAATACCGCCGGTGTCGCGAGCGGCCCTTCGCAACTCGCGCCCGCCACACGCCCGCGCGACGCGACGACGGGCGTCGCCCTCCCGCAATACGCCAAAGACCGTTTCCAAGACGATTTCAACCCGCCGCCCACGCAGACGAAGAAACCCACCAAATCCGTCGGCGGCATCTTCAACGTCGGCCGCGGCGTTTCGGTCTGGGCGAATTTCGCGCAGACCTTCAACCCCACCGATTTCACCAAAACGACGATCGACTACGGCACGCCACCGCCCTCGGTCTCCGAGGGGAAGGACTACGGCCTCCGCGTCTCCCTCGGTCCAAAGCTTTACGTCACCCTCAGCCGCTACGAGTCGAAGGAGAACGATGCCTCCATCACGCAGCCCTCCGGTTTCAGTAATCTGCAGGCACTCATCAACGCCAACGTCGTCGGCGATCTCAGCGCCGACGGCCGCAACCGCCGCGGCCTCGGCGATGTGCCCATCGCGTGGAACGACACGCTCGACCGCAAGAGCCGCGGCTACGAACTCGAGACGGTCGCCAATCTCGCTGCTAACTGGCGCCTCACCCTCAACGTCGGCCTCGCCGACGCTTCGCAGACCGATGCCTACCGCCAGACGCGCGCGTGGGTCGACGCCCAGACGCCTGCCTTCAAACAGATCCTCGACGATTCCGGCGTTCAGCTCGATGCCGGCGGCCTCGCCTCCGCGAAGCCCGGCGTCACCACCGCAAACTCGCTCGACCTCAACAGCACCGTCAATGCGTGGAACAGTCTTCAAGCCAGTCGCGCGAATTGGGTCAGCGGCACCCAGCTCCTCAATCGTCTCACGAAATACACGGCCAACGCCTACAGCGACTACCGCTTCAGCCGCGGCAAACTCACCGGCCTGCGCCTCGGCTACGGCATGCAATTCCGCGGCCCGCAAGTGATCGGCTACCGCGGCGCCGATACCATCGTGAGTGCGACCAACCCGCTCCTCGCCATCGACGATCCGAAAGTCGATGCTTACACGGTCGTCTGGCAAAAAGCCTACTTCCTCGGCACCGCCACCATCGGCTATCCGGTCAAGCTCTTCGGCCGCCAGAAGGTCGATCTGAACCTCTCGATCACGAATCTCTTTAACTACGACACCCCGCTTTACAACACGATCGGCCTGCGCGCCGCCAACGGCGACCTCACCTCGTCGGCGCGCGTGAGTTACCCGCGCTACTTCAGCTACACCACACCCCGCAGCTTCCGCCTCTCGGCCACGAGGACGTTCTGATGGGTCCCTCGGCGCGCATGACCACGCCACCTAACCGCCGGGAATTCATCCGCCTCGGCGGCGTGGTCGCGGTGGGTGCGCTGCTGCCGCTTCGTGCTGCCGAACGTCGCGCCCTCACCGCCGATGTCTGCGTCTACGCCGGCAACGCCGCGGGGATCGCCGCCGCCGTCGCCGCCGCCCGCGAGGGCCGCCGTGTCCTCGTGATCGAGCCCAGCCGCTGGCTCGGTGGCATGACCGGCAGCGGACTCGTTCATATCGACTGGGGCCGCTCCGAGGCGGCGGGCGGCTCCGCGAAAAAAATCCTCAAAGACGGTCTCAACGATCCGCAATACCGCCGCATGTTCGCCGACCTCGCGAAGGAGCACGGCGTCGAAATCCTCTACGAACATCGGCTTGCCTCCGTCACGAAAGACGGCGCCACGATCACCTCCCTCGTCCTCGATCACGCTCCGCCCGATCGCTTCGGCTGTCCCATCGCGGAACCGAAAATCGCCGGCGCCGTCACCGTGAGCGCGCGGATGTTCATCGACTGCTCCTACGAGGGCGACCTCATGGCCAAGGCCGGCGTGAGCTACACCTACGGCCGCGAGTCGCGCGACCACTACGGCGAATCCCTCGCCGGCGTCCGGCCCCCGCTCGCCGTTTACGACCTCGATCCCTACGTGAAGCCTGGCGATCCGCGCAGTGGGCTCCTCCCGCTGCTCCAGGACCACACCCCCGGCCCCATCGGCAGCGCCGATAAACTCACGATGGGCTACGGTTTCCGCTGGAAATTTACGCTCGATAAAAACCAAATCCCCATCGAGCCGCCTGTCGACTACGACCCGTTTACGTTCGAAATCTACCGCCGCGCCTTCACGCAAAAAATTAAGATCGAGGGACGCCGCATGAGGAAACTCGGCGTTTACGAGGAGGCCGCCGGCGGCGTCCACACCCCGGAGACCGGCAACCTCACCCGTAGCCTCGTCGCACCCACGGTCTATGGCTGCAATGCCGCCTATCCCGATGGCGACTGGCCGACGCGCGCGCGCATCTGGAAATTCCATCAGGATTTTATGCGCGGCATGACGCATTTTCTCCGCACCGATCCCTCCGTGCCGGAGAAACTGAAAATCCGAGCGGCCACGGTCGGCTTCGCGCCCGGCCAGTTCGACGACACTGCCGGCTGGCCACACCAGCTTTACGTCCGCGAAGCGCGCCGCATGGTGTCGAGCTACGTCGTGACGCAAAAAGACATGGAGGGAACGACCGACCCCAGCGACTCCATCGGCCTCGCCTCCTACGGCGTTGATGACTGGCCTTACGCGATGCATCCGCTCGCGGGCAAAGTCGCGCTGCAAGGCGGCGACTACTCGATGCTCTACCTCGAAGAAACGCACCGCGGCATCTACAAGATTCCCTACCGGGCAATTACGCCCCATGAGCGTTAGTGCCGCAACGTGTTCGTTCCGGTGTGTTGCTCCGCGAGCCACATCGCGATGACTTCGATCCGGATGGAGCCCGTGTGGATTACCCTCGCCGAAGCCGCCG
>Ga0114978_10002294_pt1 | contig 15741 bp, 14 predicted proteins | sample S_140212_EF_Meta_FD_87027 | JGI IMG/M metagenome (GOLD analysis project Ga0114978, IMG submission 87027) | Freshwater microbial communities from Lake Simoncouche, Canada to study carbon cycling - S_140212_EF_MetaG | ecosystem: Environmental > Aquatic > Freshwater > Lake | place: Lake... | reverse complement strand
TCGGGAACTCCTGGTAATGGCGGACCTGGTGCTACATTTGTTCTTGGCGGTATTTCCTATACAGTTGGCGGTGGTGGTGGTGGTGGTGTTTATGGTGTGACTTCGGGAGGTGGTGTTGGCGGTATTGGAGGCGGAGGCAACGGACAGGGATATCCAGGTGGAACTGCTACGGCGGGAACTGCTAATACAGGCGGAGGTGGAGGTGGCGATGGTGCTAATCCTCCTGGTGCGGCAGGTGGTTCAGGCATTGTTGTGATCGCCTATCCGTCTGTGTATTACCCAACTACAGTTGCGTATGTTCCGGACTTGATCACTGCAGTGTTCCCGAATTCAATTGGCATTGTTAGATCTTCTAAGTACGTCACTCTGTTTGACGAGGGTGGAACAGATATTGCAGTTGTTCTACCGGCAATTACAGGGGATCAATGGACAACTGGATGGAAAATTGGTTTATCAGGACTTACCTATAAAACAAGTGGAACCTCTACTGCATTCTGTTCAAATTTTGGATACGACGTGAATGGATATTTCTTTTTGACGCCCGGAGAGTATCAACACTATTACAATCCAGGGGACATTCTTCAGTTTAACATCACGCGAGTTGATACATCTTCGTCATTAGGAGATCTATCTGGAAACTCACTTATGTACATCGATATCTACGTGAACAGTGAAACGATTGAGGCTGCTACGATCTATGCATATGACGCTTCTGCTACATTTCTGATCGAGGGGTCATCGTATTCATCAAAATCTATAACCTGGGCAAATATATCTTGTTACCCTGATGGAATAACAGCAGGAAACACACTGTCTGCTTCTTCTTCATCGTCTGAAGTTTTGGCTTTTTGTTCAAATGTTTCCTCCAATGCTATTACATTTTCATCCACAGTTGGATTTCAATCTGAATACCCGATTCCCCTCAATCTTACGATGACCGGTTATGATGTGAACAACAACGTGTTGACACGATTTAGCAATCCAGTGACAGTTCTTCCTGGCCGTCTCACATTTCCAGGAGGATCATCAAACCTGACCTTCTACAAGAACGAGTATTCCACTGGAATTGCTGTACACAGTGGTCTTGTGTTAACTGGTGTTCCTGTGTCTGTTCCCTCGTTACCCGTTGGTCTGTATTTTGATGGATCGGGAAACGATTTCACAATATCCGGATTGCCTGTTCTTCAAACACCAAATAGGACATACCAGTTTATTGGCAGTAACTCATTGACAGGTCAGGTTGTTACGAAAACTGGAATCACAATCAAGGTAGCTCCTGAGCGAATTACGATGACACCATCCAATGCATTTGTTAGTTTGTCAACTGGTTATAACATTACACCTGTAACGATTACAGCAGGAACACCAGTAGGGTCTCACTTCTTTAAGTTTGGATTGCCAACACTACCTGACGGACTTGTGTTCCAAGATCTCTGTGGAAACACATTAACAGGAACCACAAGCTCTAACCCAATTACTCTTGCCGGAGTCCCAACTGTAACAGCAGCACGAGCCGGACAGGCTGGTTCACTCAGTGTTATTTCACAGACATATGGAGCGGGGAATAATGTGATTAGTGGATCTATGCAGATTACCTATTCATTTGGTGAAACAATCTTGTTCTCAAACATTTCATATCTAAGTTTGTTCAAGGATGTTGCTGTATCTATTCCAATTTCGGCTGCTTCTTATTATCCTTCGGGATCACCTATTACAGTGATGCAGACTAATTCTTTACCAGCTGGCCTGTCTCTTACCTATACTGACTATTCTGGAGTCGCTACTCTGACTGGAACTCCTACATCGTATGATGTTTCTGCTTCCTACACGATTTCAGCTTTCAATCAGAATGGAATTTTTCAATCTATGAGCTTCCCTATTTATGTAGCAGAGAACACTGTACTATTTTCACAGCCTGCCTATGACACATCTTATGTTTTTGTAGTTGGTCGCCCTCTTACAAAGGCAATCACGGGATATTTTCCTTCAAATATTCAATTTTTAGCAACAGCAAAGTCAGGATGCAATGTTATGTATCAAACTGAATTTCCTCTTTCAACTTATGGCATTACATTGAGTTCGGATGGTCTTTTGGGCGGAACACCTACAAATCCGCTAAGTACATCGGCAGTAAGTATCATGGGAACAGACTCTTCATTCTTCTCAATTGGTTCTACTGAAATACTTGCTGAGGTTATTCCTGATATATTCACATTTAACACAAAAACATTTGCATTCAATCAGAATACAACAATCGATCCATTCACTGTATTTGCATATACATTCTCAGAACAGCAGATCCAATCGTATAGTTACGATGCGCTTCCTACAGGGTTGATCATGGATGGTGCTGGCCATCTAACCGGTAGACCATCAGGAAAGGGATCTGGAACGATCACAATGTATGCAACAACAGCTTACTCCACTGGTTCTGCAGTATATTCATACACAATTTCATCCGATCAGCTTTTGTTGACAACTCCATCCAATTCGTATTCGCTAAGTTCAGGTATACCAGCAATTCAACTAACTGGTTCTACATATAGTGGACTTGCGGTTTCATCATACCAAATTGTTGGAATAACGTACGGATTTACAGTCACATCAAATGGCCTTCTTGGAGGAACACTTTCAAATCGAACGTATACTCATATACCACTCGTAGTGAGTGTCACGGCAGGAGGTGTTGATGTGTCAGCACAGCTTATGCTCGAGGGAACCTATCCAAATGTAAGACTATATACTATCGGCGGATATGGAGCACCCACCTTTACATCACCAACAAAAACCGACTATCATTGGTATTTGTATGTTCCAATTGTACCTATCAAGTTTACTGCTTCGGGTTATTACTTCGTCCGGTCTCTTCCTCTTGGATTGTCTTTCAATGCAGTAACAGGTATTCTTTCAGGGACACCAACTAGGTTGGCAGCAAGCCAATCCATAACAATTTATGCAAAAAATGATTCAGCTGTAGATGTTTTTGTGATAACGTACTCGGTATTTCAACCATTTGTTGCAAGAAATCAGTTTAGTGCTGGGGCATATACCGCCGTTGTCAGGGAAACTACATTGATCAATGCAGCAAAGAATGCGATCGATAATGAAGTGATTCCTTCAACTGAAACAACATTGGGTGGTTTGATGGCTCCTCGTGGCCCTGATAGTCGTACGGCTCGTGAACCATGCTGTAACTAAAAATTTGGGTTATTTTGTATTTGATTTTTGTAAGTTTACCCGTTTTTTATTGTTTTTTTACTCGTCAAAGTTGGGCATCTCCATTCCCTCAAAGTAGGCGATTCCGACCATGCCAACTGCCTTATCTACACCGTCAACCTCCTCGTAGACACGTCCCTTCTTGTCTACAGAATACTTCTTATCCTTCCAGTCGACCTCCCACGCATCCTCCTGCTCAACCGGAGCAGGCTCTGGAGGAGGAACCAGCGTCTGCACAAAGTCCGCGATGTGTGCATCAAGCTTCTTGGAGTTGTAGGTCTCCTTATCCAGCTCGTTCACAAACTCAATGAACTTCTTGTTGGCGTCCTTTGCCAGCGTAACCTTCACCTTATCCGCCGCAGCCTTCAACTGCTTCGTCTGCGACGGGTTAAGCTTCTCCAAATTCACTCCATTCGCGGCCTTTGCAGCCTTCGCTGCCTCATCGGCCTTCTTCTTGGCCTCCTTCGCGGCCTTGGCCTCCTCATCGGCCTTCTTCTTGGCCTCCTTGGCCTCTGCGTCGGCCTTCTTCTTGGCCTCCTTGGCGGCCTTCTCGGCCTCCTTCTCTTCCTTGGTTAACTTCTTCTTGGGCTCCTCCTTCTTCTCTACTGGTGTTGGTGCTGGCTCTGGGATTGTTGGAACGACAACCTTGTCGTTGGCCGGGAACAAGATCTCGAACAGGTCGTTGCAGAAGACATCTGCATCGTCATAGATCTTGCCGGTGGTGTAGAGCTGGTTCACTGCGTTAGAGATGATCTGCTTAAAGGAAGACATTTTGCTTGGGGAAAGGGTAATGTCTAAGTCCTTTGCCGAAACCAGTTCCATTTTCTAGGGCTGGAAAAAACGGAACTGTTTGGTTAGAAGTATCAAACCTCACTCGTATACAAAATGCCACGCAACATGACAGGAGGCTCCGGCCACAAATCGCAGAGGAATTCGGAAGGAAATAAGGCTCGCAACAATCGCATCAAGGGAGATGCGTTGCTCGAAGATCTAGCAGCAGATGTAGAAACGGAGGGAGTCATCATTGGTCGTGTAATTCGTCGTCTTGGGTGTGGACGAATGGAGATCTTCTATGTAGATCAAAAGCCAAATGAACCAAAACGTGATATGTTACTCAATGCTCCACTCCGCGGCGGACTTCGCGGAAAGGGTAAGAAGTCGGTTTGGGTAGACGTTGACAGTCTTGTAATGTGTGCAGAGACTGGACTTTCTGGCAAGACTCATGAGATTGTGTCTGTTCTGACTCCTGAACAGGTTGCATATTACCGAAGGTTATGTCCAGATGCTGATCCTCGCCTCTTCTTGAAGGGAGGTTCAGAAAGTACTGATAAAAAGGAGGATCAGATTGAGTTTGATGATGAGGAAGTTGACATTGACGACATCTAATCCATGATGGAAAGTAATGGGGATTGCTGGTTGGTTTGGAACATTATTTATAGGTTTTTTACTGTATAATGCATACCAAACGTCACTGAAACCTGAAGTTCCCACTGTACCTGGTTTTTTGGTACCCCAACAAGTTGGAAAGGATAGAAATACAGGTGGGTCAAACCGGGACGCATCCATGTTTATCCAATATTCTAGACGTCGAGCAGTTCTTTCCAATTCTGCAGATCACAAAGAGACAATGTATACAAAGGGATTTTCCACGGGTCCAATGGATATGTTCCTCACAGGTGTTTTAAGTCAACCACTTTCACTCGTGACACTTTGAAGAAAGAAATGCCCCCCAAGAAGAATCTTCCAGAAGCCCCTGTTATCTTTTCATTACGCCTCCCCACAGAGGAAGACCTACCTACGCCCGCCGGCGTCTCAACAAATTATTCAGAAATCTTGTCATCTGTTGAAACGTCTCGTGTAGCAGAGAGGTTCAACACGGATACGATGAAGGAAATCCTTACACGAACTCGGTCACCGACATATTCTGCCACGACCTGCTGTATGTGGTGCTGCCATCCATTCCCATGGAAGCCGAGTGTACTGCCTGTCAGCTACGAGGCCTACGATAATCTCTATACCTGTGAGGGTCACTATTGCTCTCCTGAGTGTGGCCTGGCATACTTGTATGCAGAGAATGGACTCTCGGATGTCGTTCGGTGGACTCGTCATGCACTAATGGCTGATCTCTATCGCAGTCTCTTCAAGGACAAGGACATTACTCCTGCACCTCATCGTCATATGCTCAGGATGTTCGGTGGTCCACTTGATATCGAGCAGTTCAGACAATATGTATCTGCGTCTGAGGATATGGTTGCAGTCCAGCTTCCTCCTCTCCGACTCTATGTTCCAACAATGAATGTTCAGGGCCCAATCCGCGATGTCAAGAAGTTTGTGGCTCTGTCTCAGGAGACTGTAGACAAGGCTTCCAAGGAACTCAGGCTCCGTCGCACAAAGCCAGTCCACCAAACTGGATCCACGTTAGATAAGTGTATTACGTCGTATGGCGTCATATAAAGCATGCAGTTCAACGATCTGTTGAAGACGCAAATGATGCTCCAACTTCCCGCTACAAGAAATCCGTTGATGAACATGCTTGCTCTGAACGGATTTGAAATCGCTGTTAAAACATTCCCAACTTGGTCTTCGTGGGCTGCTTCTGTCTGTTGCCGTAGGACTCGCCCAGAGAAGACGCATGCTCCTTCAAGTGTACTCAGGACACCAAGGGCTTCTATTACCTGTGAACGGATGTCTCCAACACAGCCTACCCAACAGAAGACAAATAGCACCTACTCTGTTCGTATGGACGCTGTGATTCAGTACGTCACTACGCTTCCTGCTATGAAGAAGCTACTCTCGGTCACTCACCATGATTACCTGCCACACGAATATGACCCCATCTGCCTAGAACATGATGTATACTTTGAGCTTATGGACATGAAGGTCAACGATGGTCAGTTGGAGATGATCAAGTTCAAGATCTATTGCTATGATCACGATGTTCAGCACCTCCAGCTCTTCATTGACAACTGCAACACAGACTATGAACGCCGTATGGCAAATAAGCTTGGATCTCACCGCTATTATTTTGATCAGCTTGTTGGAACGAAGGTCAAGGGTTCAGTTCAGAATCCTCTACCTACAAGCCACCTCGTCTACAGCAAGGCTAAGTTCGTTACTTCTCGTACCTTTGATAATGTGTTCTTTGAACAGAAAAAGAATGTGAAGAAGCGCACCAAGTTTTTCCTTGAAAACCGCGATTGGTATGACAAGAAGGGAATCCCGTATACATTAGGATTCATGTATCATGGTCCTCCTGGAACGGGAAAGACATCAACCATCAAGGCTGTTGCAAATGAGGGCAGGCGTCACATTATCAATATTCAACTTTCCGAGATCAAGACCAAGCAGCAGCTTCAGCACCTATTCTTCAATGATGAGATCCATGTATACAATGGAATCAATACAGAGAAGTACACAATTCCTGTGTCGGAGCGCCTCTACGTGATTGAGGACATTGATGCAATGGGTGATATGGTTCTTCGTCGTGAATGGAAGAAGCCCAATACCGAGGATGTCAAGAAAAAGAAGGAAGAGGATGAGTTCCTTGGTCGCAAGGAAGAGGATAAGGAGGTGATTGATCTTTCGTTCTTGTTGAATCTTCTGGATGGAACGCTTGAAGCAAATGGTCGTATTCTGATCATCTCAACTAACTTTCCTGAGCGTATCGATAGGGCATTGGTTCGTCCAGGCCGTATCGACATGATTGTTCACTTTGATCGGTGCACTCGTGCTGTTCTGAAGGAAATGCTTGAGTCCTTTTATGAGAAGTCAATTGACATCCCAGATGATCCACTGTTAGATGGGAAATGGACACCTGCCGAAGTCAATCAGGTTCTGTTCCGTAACTTTGAATCACCGGAAGATGCTATTGCAGAACTGACTAGCATCTCTTTGACAGATCAACCAACAGATTGATATGGTCCCAAATAGCCGTCTTGCTTCCGTCAGAAAGCGTAGCCCACATCGTCTTCAGCTTTGAAATAATCGCCTCCATGGACATATCTGCATCAACAACCTCTGAAAACTTATACTCAAGAAAGAACGACTCATTACGCTCCTTGATAACCTTCTCAAATGGAAGGACATTCTTGCCGAACTCAGACGTCACAAGAGCAGGGTTTGTCATCTTCAAGAATCCAAGAGCTGTCTTGTAAGCAGGAAAGTCGGGATCCTCTGGAAATGCGGTTTCTAGTTGTGTCAGGAAATCAGTAAACTGGGTAAAAAAGGCATCTGTAAAAATCTTCTTAGACATCTTACTTATTTACTAAGTAGGATGTGTAATCGGTTTTACTTCCGCGAAATGCTCTGAAACTCGGCGTCCCTCTGTGCCTGAAGAGCCTTCATGCGATTCTCTACATCTGAATTACGACCTTCCTTATCGCCGTCGTAGCTCTGCTTGGTCTGAGGCTCGGGGTTGGCCGGCGTACTCGCCTTTGTATCGCCAATAAATGTATAGTGCAGCTGATCGGAGGCAGAGAAGTTGCCCGGTGCATCCCAACTAGAGTACGAATCAGAGAACCCAGTTGCAGTTCCAAAAGACCATGCCTGAAAGTCAGCTCCTGCAGCTGGTGTAGCAGGAACGCCCCCGACCTGCTTAGCAGGAACAGCAGAAGATGCGGGCGGCGGGGCGGCATTGACAGGTACCTCGCGGCGAGATGACACTGGCTTTGCAATGTATGCATAGATGTCCTTGCCGATGTAGACATCCTTGGTCTCCGGTAAGTAGAGTGTAGGCACACTCTTCAGGAAATCAGGGAGCTGAGCACGAGTCTTCCCGTCAATCGAAGCCATTCGGCAAAGTCCTTCCTTATTCAGGGCCTTCAGCGTATCAAGAATCTGCTTGCTATGCGAACACCGAGTGCTGTAAAACAGAATCGGCTGATTGTTCATTCGTTGACATCAACGCTGAAAAAAATGGACACATAGTAACGAAAGAAGTAAGAATGACAATGGAGAATATCAAGATCTCTCTCGGAGGCTACCGCTTGGATGGGGAGTTTAAGAACGTTCCTGTTGCTTTTGTGAATGGTATTCGGCGTATTCTGCTCTCAGAGATTCCCACCGTTGTTGTTCGTGATGTCCAAATTCTTGATAACAGCACGACGATGATTCATGAGATGCTTCGTCATCGCGTGGAGATGTTGCCGATCAATGTTCGTCCCGAGGAGACAGGTGTGATTCGTGACACAAAGATCGAGCTTCGCTATCTGACAGCCGAGAAGTTGCAGAAGATTACGTCAGATGAGTTTGTTGTTTCGGGTCCTCGCAAGAACATCATTCTGAATGATCGTGATCTTGACCAGCCTCTCTTCTTTATGAATCTGAAGCCCGGCGAGTCAATTCATGTAAAGGCGTCACTTGGAATTGACATGACTGGATCTTCACAGGTGAGTGTGTCTACGTTCAAGAACCATGTTGATCTTGATCTTGCAAAACTTGACAGGGATACGTACACTGGTTCGGGTGGCGATGGCCGTGTCTTTGACAATTACGAGATTCAGCGTTCATATGCCCGCGATTCAGAGGAACGTCCGTATTGGTTTGACTTCACGGTTGAGAGCATTGGTGTAATTCCTGCAAAGGATCTGTTGAAGCAGGCTATCACGACTCTTCAGGCCAAGGTTGTGGAGTGGTGCAAGTCACCTATTCTTCGTGAGGAGGATGGTTGGTATTCAATTGAGTCAGACACCGAGGGACATACAGTCGGTGCCTTCGCACAGAGCCTGATCTACACAGCCGCCTTAGCCGATGTTGTGAGCTATCGTATTGTCCACCCTCTACTTCCCAAGATGGTTGTTCGTTTCAAGTCAAAGGTTGCGCCCGAGACGGTGATTGAGCGATTCAAGATGGAGGCGGTGGCTCTCTGCGAAAGCATTCTTAAGTCAGTATAATGGACTTTGTGTTTGACACATCGGAGTATAAACTCCTTGAAGAAATTGAATTTGATGAAACAATTTTACGACCTGAAACAATCAGGTTTTTTACTTTGGATGAACAGATTACAGATGCATATGAAAAGATGATTCCTCGTGGCAGGACTACGAAGTTTCAGTTGAACGAAATCGCAAAAGACGTGGAGCGGCTTCGCGAACTTTACAACTATTTGATTGTTCCTACAGCTGATAGCTACGAGATTCGCACACCTGAGTTTGCACGGAACTTCCCTTGGATTTTCCCAGTCTATGCTTCGTCTGAACGATCATCCTATGATGTCAATGGTTCTTGGGCTTCGTTGTTTGATGAGGGAAACATCAAGTTACCTCGTTTTTATCCACGAATGATTGGTGCACTTCCTCACCCATATGCTCCAACACAGGAGGGAGAGCCTTATCAAGTTAAGGCAACAACAACCTTTTTGGATGCAAATGGAGAGAATCCGATAAAGGCTGTTCCCAAGTTTATGACACTTCGCACAGCGCGTCATGAAGACGGAACGTTCGATCTAGTTCCAACGCCGATTGATGGTTCTGCAGACATCGTGAACTTCGTTGGCTACTATGCAAAAGAGCGACCTCTTGAAGTTCCCGCTCCGTTACCTGAACACAACTTTCTGAAATCAAAGGATGCCGTTATGATCGAGTCCACAGCCGATTTGAAAGATATTGTTCCTGACCTGGCTGCGATTATGGAACATGCTGTACCCAACACTCATGATCCCTACACTGTTGGTTCCGAGTATCTGAAGATTTACGATGTAAAGCTTTCAGACATTACATGGGATCTGTGGAAGTCTAGGTTTCCGCCTGCAGAGCGGACTGATGTACGCGAGGCTCAGGATCCAATTGATTTCAAGATACCAAAGGCCGACAAACCAGGAGAAAAGCTCGTTGATGGGTACGGAACTGACTACTTTCCTGCATTGTCATCGCGATATTGGTTGTCAAGTCAGATTGATGGTGGCGAACTAGTTGTGGCAATGTTGAAATCAAATGTAGGGGCCAATGGAAGCGTGAACCAGCTTCCTGGTGCTGACATGGAGCCCATGCCGTTTCCCAAGACAACCATTGAAGACTGTGACTTGGATGGAGTTGACTTTCAGGAGCTCACCGTTCGCGGGCTTTTGCGTCGTTCATGGATTGGAAACAAGGTCACCCTCACCTGCGTGCCTCTGGATTTCATCAAGCAAGAACGCAAAATTGAAGGATATAAGAACCGTAAGACATGGAAAGAGAGCACTGCATCAGACGATCTGCGAAACTACATGAAAGAGCTCAAACTCCATATACCAATCAAGACTCCTGAAACTACCGTAAAACTTGAGAAGATTCCTACCAGCGAACTTTCCAAATACCGTTCAGATATTGTGGCTGTTCTTGGTGATCCTCATAGATTTCCAGACGATAAGCTTCGGGACATAAAGGAGCTTGTCAAGGATCTCTTCACAGAGTCACGAACCATCGTGGACTCAGAAAAGAAGTTTGTCGTGTGTCAACATACATTGGCGGTTCTTGCAGGGGATCTTGCAATAGACAAGACCAAGTATTATGAAGAATGGACGGCTCGTGTTGATGGATTCCGTGTATGCAAGTATTGTGGTGAGCATGTGAGCGCAGATATCCTGGAAGACCAAGAAGAGTTCACAGATGAAGGTCGTGTGATCAAACATGCAGCTGCACTAGAACAGCCAAAGTTTAGTGGAATTCCATCCAATGCAATTCAGACCGTGAAGGAGATGTTTGATTTATCAAAGCCTTCTGACGAAGTATTTTTCATGTTGATTTCACTTGTGAATGTTACACCCGAAGTACTTCAGCTTCAGCCAATTCTTGAGATGGGTCGTGAACTTGCATCTACAATGAAGCCTGTGTCACAAGGTGTTGTTGGAATTGCGCAGATGATTCTGTTACTTCAGTCACATGTTCCAACTCTTATCCCTCGCAGGTCATTTGGTAAGAAGCCCTTGATTCTGAGTGGATATCCACGCGATGCAAATAGTCCAGGAGAGTTTACGATTGTTGATAGCATGATGATCGTATTGTCAAAGACATTTGAAGCCTACCCAACTTCGTTCAAGGGATCATCAGTGACAACAATGCGAAATGTACTGAACAAACCTGCTGCAATTAAGAAGGCTTGTTACGGCATTCTTGACCAGATGGTTGAGAACAAGTTTATGCGAGAGAGTCTTGATCGTGCAAAAGCTTATGCACCTGTTGAGGAAGAGGTTGTTTCCAACAGTATGATTCCTGCAGATATTCCAACTCCGAAAATGGGAACTTTCCTTCATTCTCCAGAATGTCCGTCATTCCGAGTGTTTTGGACAAGTGAACGTGCTCCACTGTTTACTCAACCACAGACAGTTCTTCGCTCAGGGATCGATCAGTTCAGGTACGCTGATGTTAGGTCCAAAATAGTAGAGATGACAACATCCGTGCGAATGACACCAGTGAAGGTAGATGCCAAGGAAACCGCAAGGCGTTTGAAGATTGGCGGAACAGGAGCTACAGATAATTGGAGGCTAAACATGATGATGATCAACCGTATTGCAAGTGTATTCAGTATTCCATCGCCTGTTTCAAAGCTCGATACGACTCAGAAGGCTGCAGACCTACGTGATATCACAAAGGGCTATCTGTATGAACTGGTAGCCGCGATCTCAAAGGATACGATTAAGAAGTCAAAACTAGAGGAACTGCGAAAGAAGGACATTCTGCTAGTTGTTGTCCCTGCAGATGTTGCAGAAGCGAAGAAAGTTACCAATTCCTTACGTGCAAAGGAACGTGCTCTCTTTACTGAGCGTATGCGAGAGAAAACAGACAGCGACCGAGAAATCACAAAGGAGCTTATTGATCGTGGCCTGGCTCCCTACATCGTCACAGATAAGGATCGCATTCTATTTGCTCGTGAAATGGAGGAACAGCAGGAACGCGAGACGGATGTGGGTGTTGGTCTCCCAGTGGATTTCCAAGACCAAGGAGACCTTCCGATTAATGCAGACATCGTAGAACGTGGTAACTACGGTGACTACACAGGTGTTCAGGTAGATTACGAACAACCACACCAATTTGATGACGATGATCGTGGTATTTAAAGATAGCTGAGTATAGTGAAGTATACGAGATGCTTCTGCTTAAGATTCACCTGCTGCCGTTTGACACCACGAACGAGAAGGATGATATTATTGAGTTTTCCCGCCCGGTTGATGTTCCTCATGACATGCTCAGCATTGAGTACATTCCCGCAAAGGGTAAGAACCATCAGTTCTGGCTGAACCGTCGTGACACGGAGAACTACCTGGTTGACATGATTGAGTCGCTGACGCACGACACTGACCCGTGGAATAAGATTCAGATTACGCCGATGATTGGCCCGGCGGTGTTGTACCATATCTCCGACCTGGATGACAGCAATGTTCGCCGCTGCCTTCTGAACATCTGCCACACGTTGTTTCTCGCGGATATCACGATTACCCGCTAATCAGCCATACCGCGGCCGCCGCAGCGAGTTGGGCTCCAACGTGGGTCAGCGCCCGCGATCCACTGACCTTCTTTCCGAGGAAAGCCCACAGAGTCACAGCGGGGTTAAAATGACCTCCGCTTGACTTACCGAAGAGAACGATAGCTGCCCACAGTGCAGCGCCAATCGCGATCGGATTTCCAACAAATGCAATCACACTAATGAAAAGAAACGTACCAAAGAACTCTGCAAGCAACGGTGTCATGTTTGACTTTCTATCTAGAAAATGAAACTTGACTCTCTAAAGAAATAGAAGTGTATGTTAACTATCCATGGATACCGAATTCCAAAATCAGCAAATGAAGCGACGATCAAGAAGGCCCTCATGGTCAAGCCTTTCTCCATCATCAATCCGCATGCGGTTCCTCGATACCCCGTTTACCACGAAGACAAGCAGTATCTCTACCTCCCAAAGCACTATGGAATTGAAAAATTCGGAGAAGTCCCTAGCACCCGTGATGTCGCCGAAACAGATGCATCACATTGGGTCTTTGCAGGAACAATACGTCCAGCCCAGTTGCCAGTTGTCAACTCCTTCCTACTTCCCACACCCCACGATGGGATTATCTCACTCCACACAGGAGGGGGCAAAACGGTCTGTGCACTCTATATCGCCTCTTGTCTACGCCTCCCTACACTCGTTGTGGTCCACAACACATTCTTACGGGACCAATGGGAAGACCGTATCAAATCCTTTCTACCGAAAGCGAGAATTGGACGAGTTCAAGCAGGTGTGTGCGATGTAGCCGACCGCGATGTCGTTATCGTTATGTTACAGACTATCTCTATGAAAGAACTGAATGTAGATGTATTCAAGCCAATCGGTTTCGTCATAGTTGATGAGTGCCATCATATCGCTTCAGAAGTATTTGTTCAAGCTCTTCCTAAGATGACTTCAAAGTACATGCTTGGATTGTCTGCTACACCTGACCGCAAGGACAAGCTGATGTTTGCAATTCATTGGTTTCTTGGCCCCCTGTTGTACAAGTCTGATACAGGCGACTCTGTAGACAGAGCAGTGAACGTAGAGGTGTTTGAGTATGTCAATAATGATGACTACTTCAATGAGATTGTCATGAGTTCAACTGGTTATGTCTCGGTGCCAATTATGGTCAACAAGCTGGCTGAGTGCGAAGATAGAACAAAGTGGCTTTGCGGAATCATAGAAGATGTTACAGAGGAAGGACGTCAGGTTCTTGTCTTGTCTGACCGAGTTCAACATTGCAAAGATATCCTTGCTGGACTACCTGATGGGTTGAGAGATGAAGCTTGTATTCTGTCGCAAAATGTAAAGTCAAGTCAGCGAACTGAATTCTGTGGTTCAAAGAAGATTCTGATTGCCACATATTCCATGTGCAAAGAAGGATTTGATGTCCCTACTTTGAATACGTTAGTTATGGCTACACCCCGACCTGACATTGACCAAATTGTCGGTCGTATTCTACGAGTTGAGAAAAAGACAAGAACAGTTCATCCATTGATTGTGGACATTGTTGATCCTCAATTTCGCCGCCAGTTTGGTCAGCGGAATACATTATACAAGAAACGTAACTACACCGTGACTAAGATGGCTTTGGATTCGGCGCCTTCGGTGCCGCAGCGAGTGTCGCCTTGGGAACAGGAGGACTCGGTGGCGCCGGCAGTGGACTCACCAGCCCCCCAAGCTCATTAGCAGAGTCAACGAAGATCTCAATCTTATTTAATCCATTCGTCTCCTCGGGCTTAGAAATATCCCTGTATTTTTCCATCTTGGAAGAAAACTCCTTTGCAACAGATCCAGGAATCGGTGGGCTCAGCTCGGCCAAACGGTCATACTGATCTTTCACATACTTCAAAAAATCACCCGGCTGCATACGCTGCTCGCGGGGAAGACGCAACTCTACGTTGATAAAGCGATACAACTTTGCATAATGGATTCCTGACATACGGTGGCCCTCGGCACGCTTTGCCCAACCAAAATATGATCCAGTCGTGTTCAAGATACCAATCACAAGCGAACCCACACCTAGTGCTGTCGCTGCCAGCTGTTGGTTACCTGCAAACAAACTGGACGAGCCAGCGTTCAGAAACGCAACCGCACCCGATCCGATAATCACAGGTAGATCGATATAGGTCTTCCTGCGAGTAAAGATACTCTCGGCTTTTTTATGCATAATAGCAAGACCGTTTGCCTTCTCACCTGTCTGTGCGAAGTACTCCTCTAAAATAATAGTCCAACTAACATTTTGACCTAAGTCGGTGGCTCCTGAATCTCCCATTTGATTTTAACGCAGAAATACAATGTTGTGGCCGCCTAAATACTATCGGGGCTTGTCCACTCGTCGTAAGTCACAGAGACACCGCGAGATCACGCGGCGGAAAAAGATGTCCTGGAAGGATCCGAACGCTTACAAGCCTTTCAAGACTGACCGTGGAGCCACTCACCGTAGTTCATCCTATTCGTCTAGATTTCACACCAAGTATCCTGGTGTCAAGGGTCTGTCTGAAATTGCGAAGGCCACAGGCGTTTCGCTTGGGGTTCTGAAGAAAGTATACAATCGTGGTATGGCCGCATGGCGTACAGGCCATCGTCCTGGAGCTACAGAGCATGCGTGGGGAATGGCCCGAGTTCATTCATTTGTGCTTCATGGAAAGACATGGAGGACAGCTGATAAAGATTTGGTTACGTAGTTACCTTACGGATGCGTCTGTTGTCCGTGTCCGCCACATACACAGTTCCAGCTGAATCAACTGCAATACCGTAAGCAACGTTAAACTGTGCACCTGTACCTGTTCCATCTAAATACCCAGCTGTTGATCCAGCCAATGTGGTCACAACTCCTGCTGGCGTAATCTTACGGATGCGACAGTTGTCCGTGTCCGCCACATACACAGTTCCAGCTGAATCAACTGCAATACCGTAAGGATAGCCAAACTGTGCACCTGTACCTGTTCCATCTAAAGACCCATATGTTGATCCAGCCAATGTGGTCACAACTCCTGCTGGCGTAATCTTACGGATGCGACAGTTGTCCGTGTCCGCCACATACACAGTTCCAGCTGAATCAACTGCAATACCGTAAGGATAGC
>Ga0114978_10002293_pt1 | contig 15755 bp, 14 predicted proteins | sample S_140212_EF_Meta_FD_87027 | JGI IMG/M metagenome (GOLD analysis project Ga0114978, IMG submission 87027) | Freshwater microbial communities from Lake Simoncouche, Canada to study carbon cycling - S_140212_EF_MetaG | ecosystem: Environmental > Aquatic > Freshwater > Lake | place: Lake... | reverse complement strand
GCGCGCGTAGTAGTGCCCGTTGCCACCGTCCTCGATCCGCCACTGGACGGCGCTCGGATGCGGAGTGCACTGGGCGTGCGAGGTGCTCGCGGTTGACGCGAGGGCGAAGCACAGACATACGAACGAGAGCTTGGCGTTGAGCATTGGTTCCTCGGTGACGGTTCCAAGTCAAACGCGCGCCGCACCGCCATCGTGGTTGTCACTGCGCATTCGTCTAGAAATCGGCTTCAAAAATGCGCGCGGCGCCCGGTGCGAGGATGCTGTTGAAGTCCGCAACTGGCGCGCCAGCAAGCACAAAGATGCGCCCGTGCAGGCGCAAGACGCCGAGTGATTCGCCGAGGCGTTCGAGGCGTTGTTCTCCGTCGATCGGTTGTTCCGCGCCGGGCGGACCGAGCCAGACGCGGCCTGCGTTGTCCGCGCCTGCGTCGGCGCGCGGCGCGGTAACGCACCATCCGCCTGGGACGAGCGCGACTTGGTAGCCGCAGGTGTCGCCCGCGCCGTTTGCCGTGACCGCAGGCGATCGAAGCTGTGCGACGAGATACGGCGCACCGCCCGCGGCATCGAGATCAATGGGCGATGCGCGGCCATCGAGCTCCGCGAGGGGAATCTCCAACAGATACGCGCAGCCGCTGTCGTCCCGATCGCGCGCGATTGCGGACGCGCCCACTGCGATCCGCAGCCGGTTGCCGATGACCGCGGCATCGATGTTGCAGCCGAACCAGTCATCCGCGCGAGCTGCAGTGATCAAGCGCAAGACGCGCGGCGCCGCCGTATCGCTGAGGCTGCGTGCATCGACGATGACGACCTGCCCGCGAAGATGCAGGTCGTTGCGCGCGGCCGACTGTTCGCCGAGCGGCGCGCCGATGATCGCGAGCGTTGTAGCCGCGCGATCGCCCGTGGCGGGAACGGCCGTAAAAAGCACCGTGCAACCAAATCCGCGCACACTCGCTGGTGGCGCAACGACATGCGACGCAATCGCGGCATCGGTGAAAAATCCGCGCGCGCCATGGAGCACGAGCAGCCGCCCTTGTCGTTCGACACCGGCGTTTGTTTCGCCGACGACGACCTCGTTGAGTCCGTCGCCATCGAGATCGAAGCCCGTGATCGTCTTCAACGGGCCGCGGTCGGTGTCGATGGGCACGATCCGCGTCGCGCCCTGGCGAAGATCGGTGCGCCCCGCACGGGCGAACGCGGCCTCGCCGCGAATCACGAGCAATGCGCTTTGGCGGCGCAGCGGGGTGTTCACAATCGTCGCAAGATCGGCGATGCCATCGCCGTCCACATCGCCGATCGCGCCGAGACACTCGCCGATGCGTCCGAGTTCGGTCATGCCCGTGAGTTCGTGTTGCGCCAATGGTTCACGAATGCCGATCGCGGCATTGGCGAGTTTGGCTCCGTTGATGATGTGGATGGTGCCAGCCGAGGGAATCCACGGGCCGTCGGTGCGCGCGGGGCAGCCGGGCGCGCCGATCGCGACTTCGTCGATGCCGTCGCCATCGAGGTCGCCGATGGTGGCGATCGACTGACCGAACTCCGCGAGCGGGTAGTCGCCGCCGACGGGAATCGGCGGGAGTCGCCGCGTCAACCGTTGCAGCACGATGGGTGTAGCGACGATCGCCGCCGCGAGTACAAGCGTGAGCACGGGCGCGTGCCGGCGCATCGAGTTCAGCACCGGCGCGCCTGATCCAGCGTTGCGCAGCGCGAACGCGAAGTCCGCGCAGTTGGCGAATCGCCGACGCGGTTCGCGATTGAGCGCGCGGTCGAGCACGCGCGCGATCGCCTTCGGAATCGTCGCGTCGACGGCTGCGGTGGCGCGCGGCGTTGCATCGCGGGCGAGCGCGAGTTGCTCTTGATGGTCGCCGACGATTGGATGCGGCGTAGTGGCGAGCAGCAGCACGAACGCCGTGGCCGCGAGGCTCCATTGATCGCTCGCAGCGGTGCACGCCTCGCCGCGCGCCTGCTCGGGCGACATGAAGCTCGCGGTGCCAACCATGGCGGGCGCGGCGGCGGCGTCGGTGGTGCGGCAGGCGAGGCCAAAGTCGACGAGCACAACGGCACCGTCGCTTGCGCGCACCATGATGTTGCTCGGCTTGATATCGCGGTGGAGGTATCCCGCGCAGTGGATGCGATGGAGCACATCGGCCGCGCGTGCGATCATCGTGACCTTCTCGAAACGGGTTGCCCCACTATCGAGTTCGGCGAGGTTGATGCCTTCGACGAGCTCCGATGCGAACCACGGATGTCCCTCGCTGATGCCCGAGTCGAGAATGCGCGGCATGCCTTCGACGCGCAGGTTCTTGAGCGCCTCGAGTTCGGTCCAATAGTGCTGCGGAAATCCGCGCGCCGAGTAGCGCAGGACTTTGATCGCAACGCACGGCTCGTTTTCTTTCGCGCCCTCGCGCTCGGCGAGCCAGGTCGTTCCCTGACCACCCAGCCCGAGAGGCGTGAGCAGGCGGTAACCGTCGATCAGCGGGGGCCGCTGCGGGGCGTCGGCATCAGGCGCCATGAGTCCGCGGAACACGCGTCCAGCGAGATCGTTCGTGCTGAGTCGGGGCACGCGTCCGCTTTCGTCGTTGGTACTTGTGCTGTCGCGTGGTTCGCTCATTTCATTGCGTCCATTGATTCAGACTGGGAACCGCTTTGTACGCGAGATGCCACCATGTAGACTCTAGCGCTATGTCTGGATCTTTCAGATTCACAACAACTCGGTGGTCGATGGTCGAAGCTGCGGCCAGCGACGACCTCGATGCGCGCCGTGCGGCGCTCGATGCGTTCACGCGGCAGTACACGGCGCCATGCGTGTCGTGGCTGCGCGCCAACGGCTGCGGAGCGGAGCAGGCCGAGGAGACCACGCAGAACTTCCTGGTCGAGGTGGTCATCAACCGGCAATTGCTTTCGAACGCGCGGCGCGTCAGTGGTCCGCTGCGGGCGCTGGTGCTGCGTGCGCTCCGAAATCACGCGACCGATCTCGCTCGTCGGCGATCGGCGCGTGATCGCCATGAAGCGGCCGCGGCGGCGCAGCAGGCCGCGGAATCAGAGTCCGAGCAGTCGTACCAGCCCGACCTGGGGTTCGACGCCGACTGGGCCCGCGCGCAGCTTGAGGAGGCGATTGCCCGCGGCTGCTCGCGCGCGCTCGCATTGGGTAAGCATTCCGCCTGGCGCGCGTTCGAGCTGCGCGTGCTGCATCCCGCGGTGCACGGGCGGTTGGAGCCCGAGTACGACGAGGTCGCCCGTGAAGCAGGCTTGATCGACGCCGCGCGCGCGCACGTGCTGGTGCGCGAGATGCGCATGCTGGTGCTGAGCGCGCTTGATGAAGTCGTAAGCGAGACCGCACGCGAGCCAGCCGAGGTTGAGGCGGAGATCGCGTACATCAGGGAGTGCCTTGGGGCGATGGGGCGGTAGGGGCGTTGGCGGCAGCGACTTCCGCTGTGCGTCGGCGCACGAGCGGCGGCGTGGCGAAGAAGAGTGCGAAAGTGATCACGAGGATCAGGAAAATCGCTACGTGACGAAACGGGATGTTGCGCCAGGCGGGTGCACGGCAACTTTCACTGGTCGAGCATGTTCCACGCGACTGTGAACTGCTGCATTGCTCGAACGCTTCTAGCAAGACGGCGAACAGCTCCACGATCTTGTCATGCAGCGCCTTTGCAGCTAGGACTTCATCGAGCGTGAGGCGATTGGACCGGAGCTGTTCGAGCGTGCTTCGTAGTGGATCTGGAAACAGCAGTCCCGAGAGGTCTGGCGGGGGTTCGTCGTCGAGCGGTTCTCCGTCGATCAAGGCTCGCTGCAGTCGACTCTGCTCTGCGATCATGCGACCTAGGTATTTCTGGAGATCCTCGGTTTCCTTGTCGGTCATGTGATCGACCAGACTTTTGGGAGGAGCTGAAGTGCCATCATCAGGCTGCCGCCCGCGACGCAGCAGGCCCACAAGAACTTGCAGGCGGACCAGACAGTTGACATCAAGATGGATCTTGCAAACGCCGACATGAAATGATTGCACCCCGCGCCAATCTTGGAGGCTTCCTCGGTGCGCTCCTCGAAGCGAGCCGCGAGTTCCATGCGGACGCGGTCGAGTTCAGCTCGCATCTTTCTCGAGCCAACGATGAGTTCCTCGATTTGCTCGAGTACGGTCGGGCTTGGCGTGGACTCAGTCATCGGCAGGGGTCCCCGAGGCTGTTGCTGGAGGCGGCGCAGGTACTGGAGCCGCAGTTGCGCCATGAATTGGTTTCGCGAGGAGGCAGCGGACGACGCAGATTGCGAGCAGCACCGCGGCGATAGGTATCACCGTGGTGACGAGGACTAGGAAAGCGGTGTCCAGCCATCTGCCGACCTTGTTGAGGACGTCGTAGATCTCGAAACCGGAGGAGACAAACTCGACGCGCGGGTGGAGCTCGCGCGCCCCCTCCGTCTGGAGGGCCTGGAGCGCGGCGAGCAGCTGCTCGTCGGCCTCTTGAAGTTCCGCCAGCGCTGCGAGGACGCGTTGCTCATCCATGTGGTCTTGCGCCTGTGTGCCTGGGTTCATGTCGATCACCGACGAACTTCCTCGCGCCGATCAGCGAGATGAGGAGTCGGCCGCAGCAAACGCGCATCGGCGCGCGATCGTGGATCGTGCTCCATGTAATGCGCGAAAGTTCATCATTCCAATCCAGCGTGCTCGCGCGTCGTCGAGCTAGGTGTTGCGGACAACGCCTCTACGTACAACACCCACATCAAGATCAGCGAGATCATGAACATCAAACCCATCAGCATCCCGCCGAACGAAGTCGCGACCCTGATTCGCTGATGTTTGTAGCGCATCGAGTCGCGAATTTTCGACGGCGTTTGGACGACACGCTTCCACCAGCGCTGAAGGGATGATGTCGGTTGCTCGGGAAGCTCTTCAGATTCGCCTTTCATTATCTCGCGGACAAACTTTATCTCCCAATCCATACTATTGCGCTGGGCCCGTCCGCGTTCAAGCAGCCGCTCCTGTGGACCCGCATACGCGAGAATCAACGTGGGAACATCTGGTGTTGAGATGTCATTCATGGTGATGCCGTGGGATTCGAAGTTGGTGCTTGCGTGAGTTTCGCAACGATCGCGGGAACTCGGTGGATCGCGTCAAATGTCACAACAACGATCGCGATGGCGAAGATCACCAGACAGACTGGACCAGCGACTTCATTGAAAAACTGGCGCAGTCGCTCGGCGCGCCCGGGTCGTGCCGCTGGCGCTTCCGAAACTTGAGCCTCAGATCTCGCTTCACGGTCGCGCCGATAGGTAAGCATGTCGTCTGGATAGTTGTCGTTCCGATAGGCAAGGATGTCGTCTGGATACGTGTCGTTCTCGACCAACAGCCGCAGCACCTCGAGCTGGTCCTGCTCAAGGCGCGTGAGTTGGGACTCGATCCAGTCGAGTTCGTTGGCCACGGGCGCTCCGAAGTGCGGCACGGGCGCTCCGGAGTCGTTCGCGTCTGGCGAGTCGTGGTCTGTATGGTTCATCATGGATGAATTGCGAGGCCGAGCATGAAGAGCGCTACTCCCTCTGTGATCATGCAAATTTCCACAATGGTCATGAGCCCCCGTTGGATTCGGTCGTTGCGCCGATATCTCGCCCGCCACTTCGCGCGGTCCTTCGCGTCGTCGGCGCGCGACAGCTCCCTCTCCCGACACCTTGCCTCATATTCGGCGAATTGTGCCTGTCTCCACAGCAACCGAGTGCGTTCGGCAGCCTCTAGCTGAGGGTGGTTGGACTTCAGCGCGTCAATGCGCGCGAGGATGGTTTGGACGCGAGGGCGCATCAGCCTTGTTCGCCTTTGGGTTGCGGTTGCGGCGTGGTCACGGCTGCGGCCCGTGTGGAGATTAGGTGTGGAACAACCCGCCAGAGGAAAAACGATGACCCGACCAGCATCGAGGCAAGCGCGACGCGGGCAGTCCAGTCTGGCGGTAAGCGGGTCGACCCCGCCCACTCACGATCGACCGAACGATCAGTCGAACGATCGAGCGAATCAGTGAACACCCGATCTGGCGGTAAGCGGGTCGACTCCGCCCCCTCACGATCGACCGAACGATCCTGTGAACGATCGAGCGAATCAGTGAACACACGACTGGTTTCGGGGCCGAATGCCAAATTTTCCATCCGCGTCAACTCTTCCCGGCTCGCGCAGAGATCCGCGAATGCGTTTCGGATCGCTTCACGCTCCTCTAGCGTCAGCGGCGCGTCGATGGGAGAAGTGGACTCGGGCGTCGATTCAGGCATGGAGCATCCCTCACCCAATTTCCTCTCTCGCGCCGATCAGCGAGAGAGGAGTCGGCCGCAGCAAACGCGCCTCGCAGCGCGATCGTGGAACGTGCTTCATGTAATTCGTGAAAGTTCATCATTTCCAATTGGCGCGCGCGCGGTTACAAACTCACCACTCATGAAACTCCGACAGCGATGGATCGCGATCGGCACGGCGGGCCTTGCGGCCGCGTTGGTGGTGTCGATCGCACTTGCCTACGCACTCGGCTGGCTGCGGCCGCCGACGCCTCGCGCGACGACGCCGATGTCGCAGTCGATCTATGTCTGGCAGCGCGCGTGGGGAGATCCCGTGCGCCGCGCGGTTGTCGATCATGCGTCCGCGGCCGACGGCGGCCTGATCGCGCTTGCCGCCGAAGTCGCGTGGAAAGACGGCGTTTCGAGCACCGCCGTCGTTGCGCTTGATCACGCGGCGCTCGCGGCGTCGAAGGTGCCGATCGGGCTTGCGCTACGCATCGGACCGTGTCCGACCAAGTTGCTCCGCGACCCGGGCACGATCGCGATGCTGACCTCGATCGCGCGCGCTGCCGTCGCGTCGGCCCGCGCCGGCGGCTGCGAGCCGCGCGAACTGCAAATCGATTTCGACAGCGCAACCGCGCGTCTTGACGATTACCGCCGCTGGATCGAGACCATCGCAGCGGAGGTAAAGCCCATGCCTGTGACCATCACAGTGCTGCCATCGTGGATGTCGAGCTCGGCCTTTGGGCCGCTCGTGGCCGCGTCGGCTGGTTTTGTGCTGCAGGTTCACTCGGTCGAGAAGGCGCGCATCGAAAGCGCCGCGCCGACGCTGTGCGACTCCGCGTCGGCGGTGCGATGGACCGAGCAGGCGTCGCGGTACGGCGTGCCGTTTTTGGTGGCGTTGCCGACCTATGGGTATCTCGCGGTGATGGACGACGCGGGCAAGCTCACGGGGCTGATCGCGGAGAGCGACGCAAGTGCGCTCGAGACCGGTTCGCGCGTACGCGAGGTGAGCGCGAGGCCGAGTGCGATCGCCGAGCTGGTCGCCAACTGGATGGACGCGCGGCCGCAGGCGATGCGTGGCGTGATCTGGTACCGCATGCCCGTCGACGGCGACCGCCTGAACTGGAGCTGGCCGACGCTCGCGCGCGTGATGCGTGGGGCGGTTCCCATCGGACAGCTCGTGCTTCGTTGCGAGGAATCGTCAGCGGGACTCTTCGAGCTTGTTGCGGCGAACGACGGCGATGCCGACGCAACGCTGCCCAAGTCATTGCTCGCGCAATGGAGCGCCGATGTAGCGCTCGTGGGAGCCGACGGACTCGCGGGCATGGAGTGGTCGCGGAAGTCAGCGAATCAAGCCGCGTTCGCGCGAGTCATCGAAGGTCCCGACGCGCGCATTCGCCCAGGCGAGCGGCGCGTGATCGGATGGATCAGATTGGACAAGCACACGGAGGTCAGCGTTCATGCAGTCGAAGAACCATAATTCGGTCGAGCGTCCTTCACCCCGTTGGCGCACAACCCTTGCGGGAGGCGCCGCGGTGACCGCCGCGGTGACTATCGTGGCAGCGGCGCTCGCATGCGGGCCGTTTTTCCCCAACCGATTCATCACGGGTGGAGACGATGTCGCGACCCAACTCGCATCGGTCAACTTTCGCAGCATGCTCAAAAATCTGACTCCCAAGGTATCGGGCGGCGCGGTCAAGCTCGAGGGCGCGCGTTACAGCTATGTGGAGGAGATGTCGGGCAACGGCGCCGACATCCAGAACGAGTCGCGCAAGAAGCTACCGCAGCTGCGCCAGTTCCAACTCTACGACCTGGGCCGTGAGTGTTACTCCAAGAAGGACCTCAATGGCGCATGCGCGGCATGGGCTGAACTCCTGGCGCTGCCCGCCGAGCAGAAGCACGAACGCGCCGTCTGGGCTGCGTACATGACGGGTCGCGCACTTCACGCGACCGAGCCGAGCAAGGCCGTGGAGTGGTACCAGCAAACGCGTCGTTTGGAGGCCGCTGGTTACGCCGACCGACTCGGGCTCGCGACCGCGAGCATCGGTTGGGAGGCGCGCATCGCGCTCGACCGCCATGACTACATCCGCGCGACCAGCTTGTACACCGAGCAGTATGTCGCGGGCGATCCGAGTGCGCAGGAGTCGATCGTCACCACGATGCGTGCGATTTCGCACGCGACCGCGCCGCAGATCGATGAACTGGCGCGCAATCTCAACGCACGCACGCTCGTGACCGCCTGGGTCGCCGCGCGGCCGACTGCGTCAATCACCAACGACATCGCAGGGCCAGATTTCTGCGTGCGTTGGGTCGAGGCGCTCGCGCGTAACGAAATCAAGGACGTGCCGAACGCTGCGCTCGTCGCCTGGGCGGCGTACCAGAACGGCCGATTTGATCTCGCCAAGAGTTGGAGCGAGGTCGCAGGCGCGGATTCCACGATGGGTCAGTGGGTGCATTCCAAGCTGCTCTGCCGCGAGGGCAAGCTCGACGAAGCCGCCAAGGTGCTCGCGAATGTCATTCGGTCGCAGCCTGATCGCAATGGCCTCAAACTCGGATACTGGTGGGGCGGAAACGAAGAATACGGGTGGGACAGCGAACTGCCCAGCGCCCTAGCGCATGGCGAGCTCGGGCTCCTGCTGTTGACCCGTCGTCACTACGAAGAGGCGCTGGGGAGTTTCCTCGACGGCAAGCACTGGTCGGACGCCGCATATGTCGCGGAGCGCGTGCTGAAGCCAGAAGAGCTCACAGCGTTCATCGCGAGTAGGTGGCCGGCCGGGCCGCAGCAGGCGGTGGCCGACGACATGCGCGACAACATGCGCCACCTGTGCGCGCGAAGGCTCGTCCGCCTTGGGCGGTTTGACGAGGCGCAGGCCTACCTGCCGGCAGAGTTGAAGCCGGTGCTCGCGGGGTATCGCGCGGCGCTCGCCACAGGACGGGATCCGAAGGTCGCCAAAGCCAAGCGCGCGCAGGCTTTGATCACGGCGGCGCGCATCGGTCACAACGATGGCATGTCGCTGATGGGCACCGAGGGCGAGCCAGACTTCGCGATTTGGGACGGTAACTTCGAGACTGGCCATCCGCTGCTCCGTAGTACGGGCAGAGAGCCGCAGGAGGACGGGAAGGAGCCGCCGCCGCTTCTTGTTCGCGCGTCCAACGACGAGGTCGAGCGCGTGAAGTCCAGCGACAGCAATCCGTCGAAGCGCTTTCACTATCGCTATGTCGCGGCGGATCTTGCCTGGGAAGCTGCGGTGCTCATGCCGGATGGCGATCCGAAGACGGCGGCGCTGCTCTGCGAAGCCGGTGGTTGGATCAAGTTCGCGGATCCCATGGCAGCGGACCGTTTCTACAAGGCGCTTGTCCGCCGTTGCGGCGATACGGAACTCGGCAAGCAGGCGGACAAGTTGCGTTGGTTTCCAAAGGCGGTCACGACCGGGGAGAATGCCGAACACGCTGCACAGGACTAACTAGGCAGTGCCAAGCACTGTGCCAGGCAGTGCCAAGCACTGGGCGGCACGTGTCAGGCACCGTTAGATGAGCGCAGGCATCGGCACATCGAGCGCGTCGGCGACCGAGCGGATCACCAGGTACTCGTCAACCGAAATCCGCCCGTCGTGCGCCGCCGCGGTGGCACACGCCTCGAGCAGCCGTTGGCGATCGGTGAAGGTCAGCGTTGCCAGCGTCTTGACCGCGCCACTCAGCGCGTCGAGCGTGCGCGTGGAACTCGCGGGCACTTCGGTCGCGCGCATGTTGAGCGTGCTCGCGGCGTTGGCATACGCGCTCGATGCGACCGGCTCCGCGTGCGTGGCCGACGCAATCACCGCGATCACCGTGCGCGCCTCGGACTCGTAGTTCATCAACGCACCATTGGCGCGCGCGGGGGCGTTGGCGAAGCGGCGCTCGACATTGCGCTCGAGGCACTTCAGCAGCGACCACTCGCGCAGATCAGTCTTGCTGTCGCTGCGGATGGCTTGCGCGAGAATCTCGCGGAAACTCGCGTAGTTCTGCGGGCCGAGACGAAAGAGCACGGGCGCGGCGAGTTCGGCGAGTGCGATTTGCATGTCGGGCCGCAGCTGCGCGATTTGCACGGCGATGGTGCCATACAGCGCGTAGGCCCTCGGGTCGCTGTTGGCGACGATGCGGTCGCACTCCTCGTGAGCAGCGCTGCGTCGGGCGATTGCGTAGCAGAGCGCGCGTGCGCCGTCGGCAGTTTGCGCGGCGTCAGCGAGATCGGAAGGAAGCGCATTTTTCCAGGCGCGTGCACGGCTGATGGCAGCAGGATCGAGCGTGCCCGCGCCAGCGAGTGTCGCGGATGAACTATCGGCGTCAGTGAATCCTGCAACCGGCATCGCCGATGCGTGCGGCGCCGTGCTCTTACTCATGCGCGGCATCGGCGAGTTTCCCGCAGGAATCGCAGTTCGGCGCGCCTCTTGTACGGCGACCTTCATTGCGCCCATGCCCACGATGCGCTTGATGCGATCGTCGATCGGCGGATGGGTCGCGAACAGGGTGTTGAGCGATGAGCAGAAGAAAAAGTGGTTGAGCTCGCTGGCGGCAGGGCTTTCGATGCGGGTGGTTGCGACATGGTCGCGGATCTTGGTGAGCGCGCCGCCGATGCCGTCGGGATTGCGCGTGTACTGCACCGCGCTTGCGTCGGCAAGAAATTCACGCTGCCTGCTGATCGCGGCCTGAATCATGCGTCCAAACAGCATGCCGATCGAGCCGATGGCCCAGATGAGCAGACCAGCAACGATGATCGCAAATCCGAGCGCGGGCCCAGGATTGTTTTTGCCGCGGCCGCTGGTGCGCGCGAGCGTTGGTCCGACGAAGCGGAACATGATGTAGCCGATCACGCCGACCGCCATGATTCCCGCGATCACCGCCGTTGTGCGCGCGTTGATGCGGGTGTCGCCGTGGAAGATGTGGCTGTATTCGTGCGCGATCACGCCCTGCAGCTCGTCGCGCGAGAGCAGGTCGATGCAGCCGCGCGTGACGCCGATCACCGAGCGCGACGGATCGGGTCCGGCGGCAAACGCGTTGACCGAGTGGTCGTCGAGCAGATACACCGGCGGCACGGGCACGCCCGATGCGATCGACATCTCTTCGACGATATTCAGAAGCTCGCGCTCCTTGGGATCGCGCGTGGCGGGATCGATCGGGCGTCCGCCGAGCATCTCTGCGATTTTCGCGCCGCCTTGCGAAAGTTGCGCGAGCTTGACCAGCGTGGCGATGCCAACCACCGCACCGACAACCGTCACCACGCCTAAAAGCAATTTCCAGTTGCCAAACGCGCTTGCCCAGTCGGGTTGGCCGCCGCGTTGTTTCGTGCCGGCAAATGCCAACGGAACAACCGCGACCAACCACAGTGAGATCATGGTGCCGATCACGCCGAAGATGAAGAGCAGCACGAGCCGCCCGGTCTGCTTGCGCGCGTTGTCTTGGCTGGTGAAGAAGTCGGTGGACATCATTTCGCCCCAAATGTTCGATTAGAAACGGACCGCAACACTCGCACGCTCACCCGCCGTCGCTTCGAACAATCCCATCGGTTCGATGCTGAAGAAGCTCGCGATGATGCTCGACGGGAACACGACGATCGACTCGTTGAGTCGCATCACCGAGTCGTTGTACGCCTGGCGCGCGAAGGCAATGCGGTTCTCGGTGCTGGCGAGTTCTTCCTGAAGTTGCAGCGCGTTTTGGTTGGCCTTGAGTTCGGGGTAGCGCTCGACAAGGCCGATCATGCGGTGCAGCGCGCCGTCGAGTGCGCCCGATGCGTTTGCAAGTGCGCCGACCGTTGCGGCGCCCATCATCGTGCCGCCGCCAGTTGCACCCAGCGCGCTCGCGCATTGCGCACGCGCGTTGATTACAGCCTCGAGCGTGCCGCGCTCGTGCGCCATGTAACCCTTCACGCTCTCGACGAGATTCGGAATCAGGTCGAAGCGCCGCTTGAGCTGCACATCGATCTGGCTGAACGCGTTCTGCGCGCGGACCTGCGCGCGGCGGAGGCCGTTGTAGATGGTCAGCGTGTAAAGGCCGGGGATGAGCACCACGACCGTGAACACGATCCCCGCGATGATGAGGGGGCCCGTGAGCGGACTGACCGCAACTAGGAGTTCAATTCCGTTCATGGCGCGGAGTGTAGTCGGCTCGCGCGCGTGCGCGTCGTCAATCGGTTCCCAGCGGCGACCATGCGCGCAGCAGCGCCCGACTCCGCGCGCGGCGAATCTGGGTGCGGGCCAGCAAATCCTCGATGAAAAGCACGGTTTCGACCATGAACGGCCCGATGCCGAGCATGATGGCGTCGGCGCGTGCCGCATCGGCCGCATCAGTCACTTCGCCGCGCGTGGGGAACCCGTGCTCGGTCATCGACTCGAGCACCTGCGTCGCCCAGATCACCGGCACATGCGCGGCCTCGCATAGCGCGAGGATCTCGTCTTGCGCTTCGGGCAGATGTTCGAATCCGATCTCGACGCCGAGGTCGCCGCGCGCGAGCATCACGCCGCAGGGCGGAGATTTCATCAGTTCGAGCAGGATTTCCGGAAGCGCGCGGCAGGCCTGCGGGGTTTCGACTTTGGCCACCACGCCGATGGTGCGTTTGGTGCGCGCGGCGAGCGCACGATGCAAATCTGCGATGTCGCTCGCACTGCGCACAAAGCTCATCGCCACGATGTCGACATGCTCGGCGACAAAATCGAGCGTGACGAGATCGTCGTCGGTGAGCGCCGCGATCGGCATGTCGGTGTCGGGAACATTCACGCCCTTGCGATCCTTGAGCGGCCACGCGCCCGCGCGCACGGCTTCCACCTCGACCGTCACCTCGCCCGTCACCTCGCCCGTCACATCGCCCGTCACATCGCCCGAACCTCCAGATTTGGCGCGATCCACGGCCGTGCAGCGCGCGCGGATGTTGCCGTCGTCGAACATCACGCGGTCGCCGGGCTTCAAATGTTCGATGACCTCGCGCGGACGCACGGCCACGCGCGCGTTGGCGAGTTTGGTCGCGAGCACGCTGGTGTTGTCGTTGGCGTGCAGCGTGAGCACATCGCCCGCAACCAGCGGAATCGGCCCGTCCGCGCACACGCCCGTGCGCACCTTCGGGCCAGCAAGATCGACGCACACGGGAATGCGCCGACCGCGCGCGGCCGCTGCGGTGCGCAGCGACTTGATCGACGCGAGCCATTGCTGCGCATCGCCGTGCGACGCGTTGATGCGCGCGACATCCATGCCCGCGTCGACGAGCGATCCCATGAACGCAACATCGCCCGCGGCCCACGGCGGAATCGTGACCACGATGCGCGTCATGTGCGGCATCGGCGTCTCGAGTAATTCGGTCGCGTGGCGCGCGAGCAACTGCGCGCCGTCGTCGATGGTCATGGTCGCGCACGCGGGTTGTGCGGCCACGCCACACATCGCCGACAGCGCGCGCTCGACCGCGTCGAGCGTGGGCATGACATGCGCCTCGCGGCGCGAAAGCGAACTCAGTCCGTTGCGCACGAGATTTCCTTGCAGCGCAACATGATCCGTCGCGCGCAACGCTCGGTAATGCTCGAGATTCGCCGCGCTGCGTTTCCACGCCGGACTCAGTGCGTCGATCGTTGCGCCCATCGCGCGCTCGCGTGCCAAGGCCTGCATGCGAATATCGCGAACATCATCGAGCAAGGCGCGCATCATGTTGTTGCCTCCGGCCAATCGACTCCTGCGAGTTGAGGAGCGTAATGTTCCCACCGTCCGATCGACGCCGTGTACAGCGGCCGACTCACTTGGTCGTAGCTGAGCGTGCGCACGGTGCGACGCGACGCGTGGAATCCATGCACGCGCTCATCCCATGAAAGCCCCACAAAATCGATGATCCGGCGGATCTGCCCATCGCCTTCGCGCGCGAGTTTTTCGTAACTGACCTCGAGTATTGGAACATCGAGCACGCGGGTCCAATGCGCCATGAGTCTCTGCGAATCGCGCCAAGCCGCGGCGACCCACTCGGGCCGCGTTGTCCACGGATAGCGCGTTGATCCGAACGCGCCCATCACGCATGACACCGCAACATCGCGCGGATCGCGAGTGATGTGAACGATGCGGGTCGCGGGGAACAACAGGGCGATGTGCCCGAGAATGCGGTCGTTTCCCAGTGCTTTGTTCACGATGCGCGACGCACTCGGCGAGAGTCGGCGCACTTGCGCGAGATACTCGCGGGCGACGCGGCTGTAGTCGCGCGAGGAGATTGCTTCGCGTCGATTATGGCAAGCCGTTTCCGCCCATCGTTCGACCGAGTCGAGTTCGCCCACGCCCGCCGCTTGCGGATGCGCATCGATGATCTGGTCGACCAGGCTCGTGCCACTGCGCGGCATTCCAGTGATGAACACTGCGGTTGGATCGGTGTTTCCCGAGCTTTCCAGTGCGCGCACCCGATCGCGCGTCCAGAAGGCGATGAGTTCGTCGGTCTCGCGCGCATGGGCCGCTGCGTCGAACTGCACCCGCCGCGAGTCCTGCGCACGACGCGCGCTTTCCCAGGCGCCTGCGTAATCGCCCGCGCGATCAAGGGCTTTTGCCCGCAGAAACATCAACATCAGAAAGGGGATTGAACCCGGCGCAGGGGCGGATGCGGCATGCGTGATGCTCCCGCCAATAATCCCATCAATGGTCCCGTCAATAATCGCAACCGCCTCGCCCCACTTGCCCTCGCGCACCAGCAGTTTCGCGTGTTCGTACGCGACTCGTTGCGGCAACGGCTCGCGACCGCGCGCGATTTGCTCGAGGACGGGTTGTAGTTCGGCGCGCGCCAGTTCTGTGCGGCCCGCTTCCTCGAGCGTGGCCACCAGCGCAACCTTCAGATCCAACATCGTCGGCGCAAGCGCAATGGCGCGGCGCAGATCTGCAATTGCTTCGTCGGTGCGGCCCTCGGCGCGCAGAGAGTCGCCGCGCGCCATCAGCGCCTCTGGATGTTCGAGCGCCGCAAGCGAGCGTGTTGCCAGCGCGATTGCCTGCGGATGTCGCGCCGCGGCGTTGTGCGCGCGTGCGGCCAACGACAACAGTTCGGGGTTGCGCGGATCGAGCTTGATCAGCGGCTCCACTGCAGCCAACGCATCGTCGTTGCGCCCAACACGGATGAAGTCGCGCGCTTGGGCAACAATCGCGGCCCGACGCGGATTCATCGCGTTCGCGCCGCCGAACCCGCGGTTTCCTCGAACGGCAACACTGCCAACTCGACATCGGGCATGCGCTTCTGGAAGTTGCGCACGCTCCATTCGTCGAGAAAGAAGATCACTCGTCGTCCATCCTGATCAACGCCGTGCGTCGAATCGGAAAGCAGATCAGGCATCCAGTCTTCGGCCGCCGCGGGCTTTCGCCACCAGCGCACGATCTTCCAACGCGCGCTTTCCAGCCGCGATTCCGCGCCATATTCGCTCTTCAAGCGGTACTGCACCACTTCAAACTGCAGCGGACCGACTGCGGCCAAGATCGGGATCTTCACTTGTCCAGTGCCGATCTCCATCTGCTGCACGACGCCCTCTTTCAGCAGTTGGTCG
>Ga0114978_10002292_pt1 | contig 15755 bp, 24 predicted proteins | sample S_140212_EF_Meta_FD_87027 | JGI IMG/M metagenome (GOLD analysis project Ga0114978, IMG submission 87027) | Freshwater microbial communities from Lake Simoncouche, Canada to study carbon cycling - S_140212_EF_MetaG | ecosystem: Environmental > Aquatic > Freshwater > Lake | place: Lake... | reverse complement strand
TGCCAGCAAAGGCAGGGGGGGTAGAATTGCGTGCTAAAAAAACGCCTTGTGAGCGTGAGCCCTAAGCGCTATTACACGGCCGGCAACACGAAATCATATTCTCAAGGCTTATAGGGTCTCCGCCTGACTTAATACTTTGTATATGGTCCACCGTCATATCATCGCCTGTATACCCGCAATATGCACAGGTGTAGCCATCTCGAGCTAATACTCGTAGTCTCTGTTGCTTGTATGCTCGGCTTACGCGTGGATCGTGCTTACCTTGTACCATTAATAGAAGCCTCGCTTGTTATGGTAGTCCAAGGCTCGACACGGGCTTAAGTGTTTATGAGCTATGTATTTAAGGCCTAAGTCTATTTGCTTAAACGGGTCTAACTCTCTCATCTTAAGTAGCTGGGGTATACCATATGCAGAGCTCTTAGGATTATTTGCTCTCGGGTCCCAGCGTGACTCTCTATTCCATAGGACCTCTAGGCATCTATATTGCTTTGCATTGAGGAGCTTTATATGCGCGTAGAGTTTGTAGTTTTCTTTATCTCTTTGTGTGTTTATAGCTTGTGATGCAGGCATATTGCCAAATAGCAATAGACCGGCCAATAGCACCGTACTACGCCTGCGAGCTATCCGCGGTAGCGGCTCGCCTGCGAGTATGGAGCGTATACCTATAGTCAAATAGGAGTCAATCTTGAGCGTATTCTTGAGCGTGTCCCACAGGTTATTAACTCTTGTGGATAACTTATGTGGATAACTATGAGACATTACTAACCTCATTTAATTTAGGGTAAGGCTCTTGCTCCCATATAGGTACCAGCTTTTTATCTAGTAAATAAACGTAACGATGCTTACGCGAGCGCGGCTCCCAATGACCCTCGAAACCCTTACTCTTACCTCTACTTAGCTTTGTGCCATCGGCAAAGTAAAAATCGTTTTTCTGAGGCGTTAGCCCGTAGTAGCCAAAATTGCAAGCCTGATAGACCGCACCTACGTGCCTAGAGCTATCGGCATAACTAATAACGGCCCTTATGCCACGTTGCTTTAACATCCTTAAACTACGACCTACAAGCATAGATCCGTAGTTTTTACCGTTAAGCTCCGGCTCAAGCACTAATCGGCTCATCTCTAGTAACTCGGGATAATTCCCACGAGGTAGACCAAACGCGCTAGTGGCCGAGTTAGGCACACTTAGCGGCGAGTAAACCACCGCTCCAATTACCTGTATATCCTCGATAAGCCCGAAAGCGTGCTGGCCTATAAAGCGCTTAGGTCCTAAATAGTGAAAAGCGTTTACAAGCTCGTAAGCATGGTTATAGCTAATCGGCTCTACCCTAAGCATCTTTTAGATCCTCAAGCATGACTATGCCCATAACACCGCATTTGATACATTGTAAAGATTTAACGTAAGGCGGCAGGTTATCGGTTACTACGCGCTCTATGTGCTCTGTTACCTTGCCGCATAAACGGCACTTAGTTTTATAGCCCATAGTTAGACCTCTTTAGGTATTGCATCTCAAAGAGATTAGAGCGAGGCACCCAATAGTTATTTTGATAGGGGTGCTTGTATTTCGCTTGCTTAGCCATATGTACAGGCATCCATCCCATAAGGATATATACAGGGCTTAAACCTGTAACTAATATAGCTACATCGTTAGGCCTGCCCGCTCCTCTATTTTGTAGTATTAAGTGGCCGTTAGCGTGCTTGGTCCATTTGACCTCTATATTTTCGCCAACGTCGGCGGTATCGTGCGCGTTATCGACCTGAGGCACGTAGGCATAATCGCCAAAAAAGTTAGCTACGGCCATCTCTGCTCCGCACCCCTCGGCCTCTTGCCATACCAGCTCGTGCCAGTTGCTATAGGTCTGCCCAAAATTACTAGCATCTTTAGGATCTGCATTACGTAACACCGTGCGCTCTAGTCCTACACGGTGCGCCGTAATCTCCTGAGACCTATCAAGAATTACTTTAGCTACGCGCGACATTGTGCGCATAACCATATAACTATCTCGCCGCTTACATCACGATACGAAAAGCCGCCTAGAGCCGTATGCCATTTGTTGCACTCGTCGCATTGTTTGGCTTTGATTACGGTCGTATCGCCGTTATCGTGGATAGTCGTAGCGAGGCCGTCTTTGATAAAGGTTATTTCGCCCATATTGAAACTCCCATGGCAATTAAAGCCGCTATCTCAAAAACTACTAGCACTTTTATTAATCTCTGCTTTGTCATACTTGGGGTTTCCATTGTCCGGTTGAGGTCATTACGTGCCAAATCGGGTTACATTGATTAGCTCGTACTCGCTCGGTGCATTTGTACGCGGCCCACGGCTTGCCCGTAGCCTTGGCCGTGCCCTCGGCCCAAATCATCGTCCCATGCGAGCATCTAGGCCCCTCAGGGACTAGCTCGTTGCCGAGTTGCGCACCGATTTCTAGCAAAGAGCTTGCCATCGTAGCCATATCCTCGATAGAGGCTTTAGTGCTCCAAGGGTCGGAGTCTGCGGGTAGTGTGTCTACTTTCTGCATATCCTGAGCCGTAGGTCTAGCGTTGTGCTCGAGGCTTGGAGTTAGTAGACCAATAACCCGGCCGTAAGCGCTGGTAATTGTGTCCTCTATAAACCATTTTTTCATATTGTTTGGATAAGTCGAAACGTTACCAAAAGCGTAATCAACCGCGCTCGGCTGCATGTCCTCATATTCGCGGTAGGCCTCAGCTTTAACAAGGATGGTGCCTTTGATTACGTCAATATCCTCGATGTAGGCCACTAATCGGCCCGATGGAAACTCGGATCTAAAGCGCTTAATACGAGCGTTTACGTCCTCGTACCCTGCTAGAAAATTACTCATCGCTTAGCCTCGGCTTCTTTTAGCGCCTTAGCAATATTACGACCACGTAAGAAACCCTCGCCTAGTCCTACTTTATAGCCCATTTCATAAGCTGCATAAATAAACAAGCCCATAAATAATACGACCATACCTACTACGATTAAATCTAAACTATTCATTATCTGCCCTTTGTTAAGGCCGATTGAGCTACTAAACCGAGTAGCCCTCTCAGCGTTTGTAGTATCAGTATGAGGGCTTTTTGTCCGAAAGCAAAGCGTATACGTGTTTGGCGTGTCGCTACTTGGCGAGTCTATCCTCTAGCAGGATTTCGTAAATACGGTCTACCCGAGCCTCGATACGCTCAACACGACCAGCTAAATTATGGCCGCCGTTTCCGTCGGGCTTTAACTCAGATAAATAGTATTTGACCATCTTACGGATAAGCCCAGCCCATAGCCCCAAAAAAGTACAACCGCCTACGGCTATACCGACTATGAGCTGAGCCTGCTCCATTACTTAGAGCCTATGCCTATTTGCTTTTCGCTTGGCTGCAAAGCCTTAATTAGTGGCCCAATAAGACCCGCTATAAAAGCGTTAACTAATACTTTAGGATCTGTAATACCTGAAATATAAAGCGCACCTACGCAAGATATAGCCGCACGTAGATAAGATAAGGCCGCCGCCTTGAGCTGCGCGTTAATTTGAGTCCGCCCAGGCTATTACGTTAAAAGTGAAAGACGGAGTGACTCCGCCTATCTCATAAGAGACTCTTAGCGTGTCTGTAAAGGGTGTGCTTAGTCGAATGACCTCGCGTGACGCAGCCGTTTTTTGTGTAAACGTCGCAATAGTGTTGTAGTTAGTGCCGTCGGTAGTATCCTGCACGACTAAATCTAAAGTCGGAGCGGTGCCACTAGCCGCGGTTACTTGTAGTTGTAGTACTAATTGCCGTGCCGCTGCGAAACCTGTAACCGCTGAGCCTGCCGCCGTTAAAGTGCGAGCGCCTGAGGCTAAAAGCGTTACCGTGCTTGCAGGGATATTAGCTTGTTGTATATCACTCATTATTTACTCCATCTAGCCCTAATTTGGTTATTAGTGTTTGTGCTTTAATTGAGGATATTTCCACCTCAAAGTGCATTTCGTCCTTACGATTAATATAATCCCCGCCCCATTTGAGACCATATTTTTTAGCCAGCGCTCGTATCATAGGTACTTTCTCCGCGGGAAACGTGCCTACCTTGCCGAGCGCGTGACGTGTCGCATTGAGATCTATAGCCGTACCCGATGAATGACAAGATAATTTTGTAGGATTACCTCTTACCATGCGGTAGGCGTAACCCCAATCGTCAAAAACGCCTTCATCTATTGGCTCGATAAGCTCGTGAAACTCGGCAGCAAAGGCGGCCAAGAGAGGCCCAACACTCTCGGCACACCTTAGCTTACGATCCGTACCCTTTACAGGGTAGGACTTTATATTTATCTCGGCAGGATCTTTAGAGGCAGGGTAGCCGTTATAGCTTGTCTCCATTTAACTAAGTAGTAGCTTTGCCTCATCGGCGGTTATGCCTAATTTGAGTAATAACGCTGCTTTAGCCGCTTTGGCTTCGGCTTGTTTTGCGGCTATTGCTTCTGCTTCAATTTGAGCATTTTCATATTCTGCCATTTCCTCAGCGTTCATTTCTCTTTCGATGATTTCGCCTGTTTCAACATTGTGTTGTTTTACCATTAGTGTCATGTTATTTCACCCCGTAAAGTGTGTATGTGCCCGTTGAATAAGTGCCACCGCCAGGATTAGCGCGCAGTCTGTTAATTGCTGCGGTGCTTTTGACCGTTGCATAAGTAAAATCTGTCGAAATGTTTGGTCCTGCATAAGTGCTAACAAATTGGCATTGTACATGTTTCCAAGATGTTGTGTTTGCATAATCAAAAACTGTAATTATCAACGCACTCCCAGTTTGTGCAGCAATCATGGTGTTGTAAAATGGGCTAATAGATCCTCGTGAGCTACCGCCATCTGTCTGGAATGTTGAGTTGCTAAGGTCTAACACGTTCATTGTGTAATCGCTGACGGTGTTTGCCAATATTGAAAAACTTGTTACTGATGCAGAATAAGTCATTCCGCGTAATACTAATTGAAGATTATTGTATGAGCCTGAAATTGAAGACAAATCCAGACTTGATCCGCTCAATGACCCGCTTGCTAATTCTGTCATACCACCGCTTGCAGGGGTAGCCCACTTTACTTTATACGGGCTAACTGTTGTATCAGCCGTTAGCACTTGATTAGTTGTACCGATTGGTAGGTTATCGTAAGTGCCGCTACCTGTACCTACTACTATGTCACCGCTTGCGGTAATTGTCGTAGCCATGTCATTAGTAATAGTTACCGTGCCTGAGGTACCTCCGCCCGTAATACCTACACCTGCGGTAACTCCCTCAATGTCACCTGTAGCGCCTGAGGCTACCCAAGCTGCACCGTCGTAATACCAAAGCCCGTTAGTATCTTTAGTAAACGCAAATTGCCCCTCTTGAGGCGATGTAATTGCAGCGTTACGAGCTGCCGCACTTGCGAAAACGAGTACTCCTTGCATGAGGTAGCCGTTCACATCGGCGGCCGTTAATACCTCACCGGTTGTAAAGGTCTTAAACCCTAGACCAGCTGCCATTTTATGCTCCTTAGTACGCTAACACGGAGGTATCGAGCACTCCGTATAGTGATGAGTTTAGTATAAAGCCGTCGATAATCGGCTCTAGTGTTGTAAAAGTCGTTTTCCAAGAGTTAGGCGTAACACGGTGTACTACGCCAAAAACCTGTAAAGTCTGTTGGAGAGTCGAATTACCGGGCTGGTTAGTTGTAATCTCTACAGGGTCAAAAAAATCTAAATCAAGAGCAGCGATAATTCCATCGTTATAGTTTGGCGTATAAAGGTCTAGCTCTATGGCATCGCAGCGAGTCTGCGTATCCTTACGGCTCGCCACGTAGGCCCGTGCATAATCTAAGGCCGCTTGATTTGTCTCCATTACTAAATTCTGCTGGTTATATGAATGTACAAAATACTCCTCGATAGAGGCTGCATCCTCGGCAAGCTGAGCCGTGCCTCCTATCTTTGTAATAGAGGCCGAGTTATATACCTGCGTATCGTCTAAGCGCCATACGGCATTAAAATATGTAATTTCGGTGCCATCGTCATTAAATACAACGGGCGGCAAAGCCTGAGACTCAATACAAAAAGCTCTATCATGCAGCTCTACAGATCCTCGAGCGTTAATATATAAAGCGCCGTACTCGGAGATAGTGGCCGTTTGTAGAGCTTGTAGTGCCGTGCGAGCCGTACCAGGGTCGGCCTGGAAAATGGTGTCTCCGTATTGTATTTCTCGCATGGATGGAGGCCAGGCAATTTCATCGAGGATAGCATTTACCCGCTCTCCCGGTAAGTCACCGGCTGAGGCTAAAGTAATCGTCGAAACTTGGCTATTTTGAAAAAGTCTAAAAGCATCGACGGCGGTTATAGTTGTATAAACTACATCGGTCGCCATTTTAGGCGTAGTAGTTGTATAGCTCGTAATGAAACCGCTAAACATCGGGTACTCGATACCTGCGTAAGTGCCGCTTATTTGTACTTTACGTAAAGGCGTAAGTAATCCATAGTAAGGCCCTGCGGCATTTTGAGGGTTAAAGTCTCCATTTTGGTCCACGATACGAAGCGTTAAATTACCCGTTTGGAAAACGTCGGCCTGAGCATTACGGCCGCGAATAGTTGTAACACCATCGACTACGTTAGATACGTCCACGATAAGAGCGGCCGCATCGGCTAAAACGTTTGTACCTAAAATGCCGCTATCTAAAATCATAGCTTGAGCAAAGGATGGCCCTGTAGAAAAATTAATAACCGCGTTTATTGTAGGGACCGTCATAGCACGCCCGCCGTAGTTAGTGGATCTCCACCGCGGTTAAGGCGCTGAATAGTATCCTGCACTAAAGTCGCAAATTCGTCGGGTTGAGCTATAACGCCGCTACTAATATTAATATTATAAGTCTGCGGATAGCCTGCGCCGTAATTCATCGTAGGGCTATAGCCGCCTAAATCCTCTTTTTGGCTAGAGGTAAGGCTATTGTAAAATTCTGTAGCGCTTATATCTTGGCCTAATACTGAGGTCGCCGCAGCCGTGGCCGCTACCGTATCTAATATAGTTTTAGTTGAAATTACGGGACCTGTAACAAAATTAGTGCCACCGATATTAGTAAGACCGCTGCTACCGCCGCCGCTTACCTTGCTAAGTAAATTTAGATACTCTTGTAAAGCCTTGAGGCGAGCCGCATCGGCCGCGGCTTGAGCCTTAGCTATGCGATCTATCATGCTTAGCTCGGCGGACTCGCGCAGCTTGGCAAGGGTCAGGGCTGCGTTTGTAGTATTGCTAAGGGAGGCAAGGCGAGCTATTTCGGTTAGTTGTATTTGTACGCGCTCGCTATAACTTTCTTTAGCTGCAAGCTCGCCCGCCTTAGTTATAGCTTCGTTATATTTACCAAATGCAATTTGACGAGCTGCCTCTTTGTCGCTCTCGGCCATCTTGCTATCGTTAATAATCTTAAGCTCTGCTAGTAGCTGAGTGTTAAGCGCCGAGAGAGTTGCCTCGCTAATTTGAGTAACGCCAGCTAATTTGGCCATGTCGGCGTTTTTCTGAAACGCTGCAAGCTCGCCTATTTTCTGTAGGGCTAGAGTGCCGTTTTCATCCTCAATAGCCATAAGCGCCTCTAGGCGTAGGCGTGTCTCTTTGTCGTACGTGGCCTGTAGTGCAGCGGCTATAGAGATACGGTTAGAGTCAAATACGGCCGCAGCTTTAGATAACGAAAGTTTATTTTTCTCAGCTATGGCGCTTTTCTTTTGTAGAGCTAATAACTCTTTTTGGCGCCTGGCCGCATCGGCCTCGGCCTTAGCTCGAGCTTTAGCGTTAGCCGTTTCCTCAATGGCTCTATATTTATCCGCCGCTGCTCCGCCATATTGGCGATTTGCTACTACGCCCATAAAAGCCTCGCCGCTTACGGCGTAGCCTAATTTGGTAATAGCCATACCAAAATCGCCACCGAGTTTAGCTAAAAATACAAAAGGCGTAGCTAGTTGCCCTACTAATTCTACGACCGCGGCTAAAGAGTCGGCAAGGTTATCTACGCTTTCTGTTAGATCCTCGGTAGTTGTATCGCCTGCAAGCCGCGCAAAAGCATCGACTAAAGCGCCGCCTACGGTTTCTTGCAGGTTTCCGTAAGCGATTTGTACGGCCGATACCTTACCCGCGTAAGTATCTAAACGAGTTGCATTTTGCCCGCTATATTGCTCGGTTAGTTTTTCTTGGATAGTCAAGAAACCCGCAGCGGTTAATTCTGTTTTAGATAGCCCCGTGTTGTATTTAGCTATACCTTTAGTTTGTCCAAGGTAGGCAAGGCTTAGATCTTTAGCAACCTCGGCGGCATCGATGCCAGTACCTGCCGAGATTTCGAGGGCAAGGTTTAATAAATCCTGAGACTTAGTAAACGAGCCCGTCGTAGAAATTAGGGTCTGAAACGCAGGCCTTAAAACATCGTCGGCGACGGCGGCAGACTTTTCTAGGTCGGCTATAAATCGGGTTATGCGTGTATTCTCAAAGCCAAGCCCTAGATTTTCTACGGCCTTAGTTAAACGTACGGCGGCGGCTTCATCCTCGGCAAAGGCTTTAACGGATTTTTTACCAAATTGCGCTAAAGCCGCAGCGCCAAAAGTAACGCCAAACGCTTTAGCTAAACTTTTTACGCTTTTTTCAAAGCCGCCTATCTGTTTTTGTCCTTTAGCTAAAGCCTTGCCGTCAAAGGTTGTAACGGCATTAACAAATAAATCGGGTAGCTTCATTATGCGGCCTTGTCGTAGCGGCCTTGGTTGAAAGCGGCTATGGTATTTTCAATAGCTCTTACTACCGCAGCCTTAGCTTTACCTTGGTCCTCATACCAAGCTCTATAAATCATGCGACCGCGAGAGGCTTGGTCAGGACCATACAAAGGCCCCATACGGCTAATAAAATTAGCACCTGCGCGAGGGTTATTAGACCGACTCTTTGAGGAGCCGCCCGGGTTTTTACGTCCCGCGGTCTCATAAATAGCTCCACTAGCTGAGGCATTAGCTACGATGTACTGAGAGCTCCATCCCCTGCTATTGCGCTTACTTGGAGCCTGAGAGTAATAGATACCCTTGCGCGTAGCCTCCGCGTTATACAAAGGAAAAAGGCGACGAGTAGTACCGCCTAAAGTAGACTCTCTAAACGCTGAGGTACGCGCGGTAATTTTTTTATCTTTAGCCCCATCGTCCCAGTTGTAAAGCCCACCGGGAGCAGCCGTAGGAGCGTAGTCCCTAGCCTTATCACGGATAGGTATCATCACGCCTTTAATCTCTTTATTCATTTCTTTTAGTAGCTCAGGATCTATTTTACGCAGCGCGCGGATAGTCTCTTTAACGCCGTCCAGGTTTACGGACATTTTTAGACTCCTCCGCTTGCTCGTTTAATACCTTTACTAACATCTTAAACATCTCGGTATCTAGCTCGAGTACCGCTTGAGGCGCGATCCCTAACCTTATTGATAGTTGCGCTACCAGGTGAGTTAGAGAGTCGCGCCCTAGCTTAAAGGCTCGTCGTCTAGTACCTCGACCTTAACTAACATATCGAGAAACTCAGCGCCAAACATAGGCACCGTAACGCCTGCCGACCTTAAGCACTCATGCGCCAGCCAGTAAACGTCACTCTGTTTTTCATCTAAACGAAAGGCCTTGTGAAACCCTTGCTTTGCATAAAGCTCAAAGGCGTACTCGATACGTGGGGTTATCTGATGCTCAGTAACCTCGCCCGTAGCCCTTGTTATTTTGAGTCTTGCCATTTGTTAGCCCCTTTTCTTTTTATCAGCTAGTAGTAATTACAATAACGGAATTACAGGTGAACGTAATCGACTGGCTGGCAATATCGCCGACGGCACCGTTAATGTCGGTCGTATTGTTTACCAAAATTGTAGTCGAATAGAGAGGGTTAGTCGCTGAAACGGCTGCGCTTGTCTGCTTTAGTGTAAGAGGTACGGTCGTACCCCATGCAGCTTGCAGCGTAGCGTTTACGTTAGCGGCTGCGGTATCGCTTAAAAAGTCTAGCGTGATGGTGCTAGTTTCTAAACCTTTTGTGTACTTTCTGGATGAGTCGCCCATGCTGGTGACCTCCAGCTCTTCAAAAACACGGTTAATAGTTGCGCTCGTGACGTGATCGCTCAGTACTACAGAGTTAAGAGTTACCACGACACCATTGGTCATATATACGGCCATTTTTTACTCCTCGTCCTTATCTGTTGGTGTGTCTTTTGATTTGTTTTCTTTTTTAGGTGCTTCGGTAATCTGCCCTATCTTAATAAGAAAGGCGATTTCCTCCTCGGTTAGGCTCATGCTTAACTCCACTCGGTTAGTATTGAGATAGTTATATCAGTAGTTAGTAAATCACCGCTTTGTACGGTTAAAACACTTGGCGCACTTACAGGGCCAATATTCATAACGATAGGTGAGGCCGCTAATTTTGCATAGACGGCGCAGACCATGTCCTCGATACCCTGTAAATTACCTTGGTTATCGTAGAGCGGCACGTTACAAATAATACGAAACGAGGCCATAGGCGAGATAGTGGCATACTCGTTATTAGTCGGTGTAATGTAGGGATCTGCCGGAGAGACGATTACGCTATTTGCGGTTATAGTCGCCGGAGGAAAGCTATAGGTATTCCAAACATTTGTATTAGTAAGGGCCGCAGCTAGTGAGGCTCTAAGAGTTGTAATAGGCGCGGTCATTATCCGACCATCGCATTAGGGTTTATGTATCCCGCAATAAGCCCTCGGATTTTTCCAATCATGCTATTACCCATGCGGTAGGGACTTGGACTAAAGCCGTCTATAGATACGCCGCCCGTTTGTGAGACTTGTCGAGCTTGGAAAATATCTACCGCTAGGACCATAGAGGCCTCACGGATAGCAGGCGTAGTCGCGTAGGAGTTTGTCTTAAGGTCTGCGCCCACAACCGAGCCAAAAGGCAATATTCTAAAAAAATTAACGTTAGCTGCCACTTTAGTAAATTGGATAAAACTATATCCGTTTGGATAGTTATAGGCGTTTGTATTAAAAGCAATAGACGGAAAATTATTAGTTGTACCTGTAGTAAACGGCATGGTGCCCGTAATAGTGTAAGTCCCGTTAAAGGTTGAGCCGCATCCACTCAAGGTTACGCTCTGCCCCGTGCTAAATATTGCAGGGTTAGAAATCATTACCGTTGCTACGTTATTTTGTAACGTCGCTCCTACTACGGGAGCTGAGTCAAACCATAAAAACTGGTTTATAAGATCTTGAGCAGCCTGGCAACAGGTCTCTACAATATCTGAGGAATATAAATTTTCAATTCCCAAATTCGCACGAAGCTCGGCCTCGGTGACGTATGTAGCTGGCACTTTAATCTCCTCATCTTAATAAGGCCGGTAGGGCTCAAAGGGCTAAGAGCCCTACCGACTATTAGGTTTATTGCTTAGGTAAAGTTGTAGCGGATAATTCCCTTAGGCATTTTGGCAATAGTGGCCATATAGCCATAAATTGCCACCTGGACCTGGAGATTACTTACTACGTTTACGCTCATATAAGCCGTAGGGCTGGAATAAACAGTAAAGGCCTCAGGTGCCAAAATGATAGCTGAGTCGTCTACGGTTGTAGTTGCGGCAAAATTTTTGTCCACGAATAGGTCTAAGCCCAGTACGTTTCCGCGAATTGAGCCAGGCTGAGTAAGTCCGGCCGCGTTCATTGGCTGACTAGCTGAATAAATTGGCCGGCCTGTTGTATCCGATGCGCCGAGGAGTAATTGCCACTGGCTACCGTTAGCTATGTAGTTACTAGCGAAATAACCTGTAGCTTCATAAACAAGGCGAGCCGCTTCGGATGTGTATCCGATAATTCCTGCGGAGGTAGCAGCTTGAGCGGTTGTAGCAACAGTACCCGCGGTTATTAGAGCGGCTAATACGGTTGTGTCCAGCGTTTTCAAATACGCGTTCTGGAGTTGAGTCGTGAGCTCGTTATAAAAATTTGGATCCGATCTTTCCAGGAGCTCAATACTCAGGGTATTCATTCCGGAGTATTTGTTAATTGTTCCGGTTAGATATTCTGTAACCATTCCGGTATTTTGTACGGCTCCCGCTTCGGCTTCAACAGTTACAACAGGCGCTACGCCTGATTGTCCACCGGCGCTAGTAACGAGTGAGGGCACGTTGATAGTCATGCCAGAAGCTGGCAATACTCCACGAGAGCAAGCATCGATAGCAGGTGTACCGAAACGAGTGTTAGTTGGAAATTCTGATAGGTATTGAGTTGGAGAAAATGCCGGGTTTGTACTAAAGCTATCGTCGGCTGCGGTTACATATAGCTTAGAGTCCTCGTTACCGAGTGCAGCTTTAATCTTGTGCTCTGTATATGCGCCCATAGATGTAATTGGCGTACGTACTCGCTGAGAGTCTAAAACGGATGGTCGGATAATCTTACGAGCGGCTTCGACTTTCTCAGCCTCTACCGGTGTATCGACCGGAGTTTCCTCCGATGTATTTTCTGGGGCTGTAGTCACAGCTTCCTCGCTTTCGGTTTCTGTTTCAACCTCTACGATGGTCGTAGAGATAGTTGTAGTTTTTTCTTTTGTGCTAGTCGCAGCGATGAGCTCAGCTCGTGCCGCTGCAATTTCATTTACGCCGGCGCTAGAAAAGGCCGCGCTTTCTACCAGCGATACCTCTTTGAGGACCGCCGCCGTAACGAGCAGGTAATCGCCCATCGGCTTAGAGGCCGTAACATCGACCCCTACGGATAAGCCGGAAACGAGATTTTCCTGCGCCAACGTAAGAGCATCCTGTCCCCGGGAGCTCATACTTAAACGAAAGGATCCGTATACGCCCTCGGTAGAGTCGCTAAACGAAACGGCGCGACCTACGGGTTTATCTTGCTGGTGTTGCATTAGTAACTTAATATTAGCAGCTTCGGCGATAGCGATAGAGCCCCGCTCAAACATAATAGGGCCCGCACTTGTAAAACCAATCTCGCCATATGGCGCGACTAGTCCCGAAATCATCCGTCGCTCTACGTCGGCGGCTTGTATCTCTTGGCTAAACGTTAGTAGCATTTGTATCTCCTAGCGGTGTTAGTTGCTCCATTTGTCGGGCTTGGTTTACATCGATTAAATTTAGATTTAACATTTGCTCAATAATATCTAAACGCTCTTTAGCATCCACGCGTAAAAACGTATCGTCTACGGCAAAACGAATTTGATTTGAGGAGTTTGTTATGTCATTCATACTTAGCCGGTCCTCAATAGCTGAGATATAAGGCTGCAACGAATAAGCTACAAATTCTTTACGACCGTCTAAAATATTTTGGTACGTCATACTATTATTCATGTCACTAGAAATTAGCGCTGCTGGCACGTTCATCGCGCGCGCGATTTCCGTAGAAAGGTACTGGCTACTTTCCGTGTAGGTCATGTCTTTAGGTGAGAAAGATGTAGGGACATATTCGAGAGTGCTAGTTAAATAAGCCGTACTACGGTTTTGCCGGGCGCTCTTGAAAGCTGCGAGTAATCCTTGAATTTGTGCCTCGGGCAGGTCGGCGCCAGTATTCCGGAGCACACCGGTCGGCATCGGTGTAGCTGCACTTACCGCGCTTGCTTTTTGTATGTCGTAAGCTGCTTTTATAGTTGTACTAGCGCTCTGTAATACGCCCGGCAAAAGTGATTGAAAAGTAACAAGAGATCCAATACCGCTCATAGGTACTCTAATACCGTCTACAAAATAATCATCTATCTCTGTACCGTATTGGTTAGTTGTATAGGTAACGCGATTATTAGCTACCCACTCAAAGCCTGAGGGCCGTCCATCGTCGGCATATAATGAGGTCGTGCGCCAGTAGGCCACCGCATAAAAAATCAAGCTATCAACCGTTGCAGAAATAGTAACGCTTCGAGGTTGTCTCAAATCGGGCTGCTCTAACCAAATAGGAGTACCTAATTTTTCGCCCGTTGATTTTTTATATAATGCTAAATCGATAGAGCTAATTACTCCCGCAATTAAATTACGACACCTGGCAACGCTTGCGACCTGTAAAGCAAAGTTACGATCTATAGCAACGCCGTTATTACCGAAAGTGCCAGTATTAAAAGAGCCGTAACCGTAATTAGTATCCATTACGGCGGGTGCGTACTGAGCCTCTACCTGAGGTTTATCGGAGCTCTTAAGCCCTAGAGTTTGGAGTATTCCCATGGAGGGGATTTTCTCAAAATGTCAAGGACAAAATCAGGTATTAGGCGGCGTGTCTAAATATAAACTTTAGCCTCGGCCATCGGCTGGTTAAGGATATGCACAATCATAGATAAGCCGATAGCTATGTCTACGGGCCCTGCCGATTTACGGCGCACGATACGCCAGCTATCCGCCGACTCTTTAGCCGCGCAATTAGACATATGAGTTACTAGCTCATCTTGGCCCGAGTGCACGAGACGATTATTTGAGAGCGCTTGATGGAGGTCTCCCGATGCCTGGTACCCCTTTTGTCCTGAGATATCGGTAATATTTATGCCGTTTACCTCAAGGCGTTTGGCAATAGAGGCCGTAGTGTATTTGTCGTAACAAACGGTCCGAGGGTAAAAGTCTTTGCACCATTTGGCTATATGGTCTGCCATGTAAAGCTCGTCGATAGAAACGTCACTATGGAAAGTCTCAAGCACCGCGACCCCTATACGACCATCCGGCAATATCTGGCCCATCGTGAGCGAGCCATCGCGCCTAGACGGTGCCACGTCAAAAGCAAAGATAGTAAGCGGTCCCGCTGACATTTTAAGATCCTTATCGCCTGCATTTTCCACCGACATATGCGGCCAGGGTGAGGCCGTGGACGAAATCCACTGGCAAAGTAACTCGGTTTTAGTCGTCTCTATAGGTTGAGTTGCCACCGCCTCCTCGAGTGAGTCCTCCGTAACCGTGTAGCCAAGCGCAGGGTTAGCCATAGCCCACGCATCGCGGTCGGTAATAGCTGCAAATTGAGGAGCCGAGTATTCGTAAAAACCAAACGTCTTAGGAGGTGAGCTAAGGGCCCTCTCGCGCAGATCGTTAAGCACGGTCGAAAAAGCATCGCCAGCGTTGCTAGTTAAAAGTGTTTGAGCGTTAGGCTTAGCGCGGGTCGTAGGTGTTGCAGCTCTAAAGCCCTCCTCCGAAATTTCGCGGATTTCATCGACGTACAAAAGCGAAGCGGTGCGGCCTCTGGAACCGTCCCGAGTTGCCGCTACAACATCGAGCCTATGGCCGTTTTTTAGCTCTATCGACTCGGTGCCGTTAGCGTATCTAATTTGCTTAACCTGTTTACGCATCCCGTCATTATTTTCAATAGCGTAGGCGACCTGCCTAAAGGTGTCTAAAGCCATGGATCTATTCGAGCTCATAATGAGCACATTAGGGCTATCAAATAGAAACATATGTCCGAGCATGACCATACGCGCGAGATGAGTTTTACCCTGCTGGCGGCTGCATAAAATTAAATTAGTTTTACGGATAAACATATTATTCTCGTCTACGGTGCACATATCCGAAATTACAAAATTTTGCCAGGGTAAAAGCGGCATCCCTATTGAGTCTGCCAGCTGAGCAATCTCAACCCCGCGAGATTTTCCCTCGAGGTAGGGACTATGTAGGCGAGGCTCAGTAGCCCCATAGCGAGGCGTTTTTATTTCGCTCATATCCCTATCAATTCTGCTCAGGTTGGCCCGTACACGGACCGGCAGGGACCGTACCCGACGTTTTTGGGGAGATAATGCCAGCAAAGGCAGGGGGGGTAGAATTGCGTGCTAAAAAAACGCCTTGTGAGCGTGAGCCTTTAGCGCTATTACACG
>Ga0114978_10002291_pt1 | contig 15756 bp, 9 predicted proteins | sample S_140212_EF_Meta_FD_87027 | JGI IMG/M metagenome (GOLD analysis project Ga0114978, IMG submission 87027) | Freshwater microbial communities from Lake Simoncouche, Canada to study carbon cycling - S_140212_EF_MetaG | ecosystem: Environmental > Aquatic > Freshwater > Lake | place: Lake... | reverse complement strand
TACTCCGAGGGGAAGATCGCGACGACGGTGCCAGCGACGCCCACGGACTACCAGTCGTTTGCGCGCGAAGTGATGGTTGAGGTGCGCGCGGGACGGCAGATTCCCAAGGCGATCGATCCGGTGATCGAGCAGGTGTTCGCATCGTTGGCGCCGGCGAGCGTGCGTGGAGCCAACGGCGGCGCGCTCACTTTCGAAGTCGTTGGTGCGGCGGATCCGGCGGCGGGCATGCCGCACATTCAATCGGTGGTGGTGCGTGCTCCTGACGGCGAGGGGGTCGGACTTTCGATATCGATCCTGGGCGGTCGTCCGGAAGTCGTCGGGGTGTCGAAGGTCGCGCGCGCGGTGGTTGCGCAGGAGGTTGGCAAGCCATGAAAGACAAGAGTTCCACCAATTCCACCAAGCCCAGCAATTCCACCAAGCCCATGGCGGCATGGATCAACGGGCATTTCGTCGAGATCGCCGAAGCCAAGGTCGGTTTCTTCGACGCTGGTTTTCAGCATGGCATCGGCCTCTTCGAGACGATGCTGGCGCGCAACGGCGCGGTCTTGCGGATCGAAGAGCATCTCGAGCGCCTGGCCAAGAGCGCGCGTGAATTGCGATTGTTCGATCCGCTGCGCATCGAGCCGCTGGCTGAAGCGGTGCAGATGTGCCTCGAGCACAATGAGCTCACCGACGCGCGCGTGCGCATCACGCTGACTGCGGGCGACATGGGCAAGCCGTTCGTTGGCGCGAATGCCGCAAGCGAGCGGCCGCCGCAGCCGCAGCCCACGGTGGCGGTGCATGTGCAGCCGCCGACGCGTTACCCCAATGAACTGTTTGACAACGGCGTCGGCGTGACCATCGCGCAGGATCGAGTGAATCCGCACGATCAGTTCGCGGGACACAAGACCCTCATGTACTGGCCTCGCATCGCGGCTTTGCAGCGCGCGGGCGAGTCGGGTTGCGCGGAGGCGCTGTGGTTCAGCATTGGAAATCACCTCGCCAGCGGCAGCGTGTCGAGCGTGTTTGTGGTGAAGAATGGGCGGATTCGCGTGCCGTTTGCGCGCGGCGAGGAGCCTGAGCCAAGCGCGGACAACGGCGATTCGCTCGAGCGACTGAGCGCGCCCGTTCTGCCTGGTTGCACGCGTGCGGCGGTGATTCTGTGGGCGGAAGGCTCGGGGATTTCCGTCGATCGCGCGCAGATCGGCATCGACGAAGTGGTTGCTGCCGACGAGATCTTCCTGACCAATTCGAGTTGGGGCGTGATGCCAGTGGTGCGCATCGCCACCCGTCAAATTGGCGCCGGCGTTCCTGGTCCGATTGCGCGGGCGATGCGGGAGAAGTGGCTGAAATGAGCGAGCAAGGCGCGCCGTTTCCTGGAGGATTCCGCGTGTTCAGCGTGGGTCGCGATGCGGCGCAGCGGTTTCGCGTGCGCGCTCCGTGGCGGGTGCGCGAGGGCGCGGGTTCGTTTGAGCGCGCGCTGGTGGGAACGCTCACATTTCTGCTGGCGCTACCGGTGGCACTGTTGCTGCTTGGCTTGGGCGTGCTGCTGTTGGTGTTATTCCTCGGTTGCGCGGCGGTGTTCGTTGCCTTCGCGCTCGCCATGTGGTTGGTGCGAAGGATCTTCGGCGTCGGTAGTTCCCGCAACGGTGTTTTTCGCGGTCGAGCCTCGGTTCCCGACGAGCGCGAGAATGTCCGCGTGCTGCCTCGTCAAGACCCACACGCATGAATTCTGCGCGGTTTTCGAGCGCGAACGCCGCGCGCGCTTTCCGTACGATGCGGCGTCTGCCAGCCCTTCCCGAGTCGATGCGAGGTTGATGAAAGATGCCTGAAGCCACCGCGCCTGCCGCGAGCGACACGCCTGTGTTCGCACATCTCCATTTGCACTCGGAGTACTCGCTGCTTGACGGCGCCAATCGCATTGAGCGCTTGCTCAAGCGGGTGAAGGAGCTCGGCATGAACGCCGTTGCCGTCACCGACCACGGCAACATGTTCGGCACGATGGAGTTTTACCTGAAGGCTAGGGACATTGGCGTGAAGCCGATCCTCGGCATCGAGGGCTATGTTGCCGTCGACCGTGAAGGCAAGATCGGCGATCGTCGTGACAAGACCCACACGGGCGAGAAGGACGGCGGTTGGCATCTGGTGTTGCTCGCTGAGAACATCCAGGGTTACCGCAATCTGCTCAAGCTTTCGTCGGACGCGTTTCTCAACGGCTTTTACTACAAGCCGCGCATGGACAAGTCGACGCTCGCGCAGTGGGCGGAGGGCATCATTGCGATCAATGGTCACCTCGGTTCATCGCTGGCGTCGCACCTCGAGGACTTCGTCAAGTCGGGCAAGGATCCAGTGGTGTGGGCGCGCGCCGTTGCGGAGGCCAAGTGGCACGCGGCGAACTTCAAGGCCAACGAAAAGGGCGAACCACGATTTTTTATCGAGTTGCAAAGGCATGTTCCCGAGCAGGAGGAGATCAATCCTTATCTGCGCAAGTTGGCGGACGAGTTGGGTATTCCGCTGGTCGCCGACAACGATGCGCACTTTCTCCGCGCCGAAGATCACGACATCCACGACACGCTGTGCTGCATTTCCATGCAGAAGTCGAAGGACGATCCGACGCGACTGAAGTATCCAGAGTCGTTGTATGTGAAGAGCCCCGAGGAGATGTTTGCGATGTTTCCCGAGGCGCCCGAGGCGGTGCGCAACGCTGGCCGGATTGCCGAGCGATGCAATGTGACGCTTCCGACGAAGGAAAATCACGCGCCGGTGGTGAAGGTCAAGCATCCTGGTTTTAGTCCGAAGTACACGCCGGGAATCGATGGCGATTTGACCGAGTGGTTCAAGGCCTATTGCCGACTGTTCGAGACGCTGCCCTTCGATGCGACCAAGGACATCGAAACTGCCGCTGATCTCAAGGCCAACTGCGATGTCGCGCTCAAGGATCTTTGCGAGGCCGGGCTCATCTGGCGCTATGGCCACGACGGCGTGACGCCGCAGATTCGCGCGCGTCTCGATCGCGAGCTGAGGATTCTGGCCGACAAGTCGATCAGCGCTTACTTTCTTATCGTTTGGGACTTCGTGAATTGGGCGCGTCAACGCGGGATTCCTGCTTGCGCGCGTGGCTCGGGCGTTGGGACGATGGCGGGCTTTGTGCTCGGACTTTCCAACGCGTGTCCGGAGAAGTACGGCCTGCTCTTCGAGCGATTCACCGATCCTGATCGTGCGGAATATCCCGACATCGACATCGATATCTGTCAGGACGGGCGCGCCGCGGTCATCGACTATGTTCGAAAGAAGTACGGCCATGTCGCGCAGATCATCACCTTCGGTCGCTTGAAGGCGAAGGCGGCGGTGAAGGATGTTGCGCGAGTGATGGGACTCACGGCGGCGGAGGGGCAGCAGCTCACGAACCTCGTTCCTGCTGAACTCAAGATCACGCTCGATGAAGCGGTGGCGAAGGAACCGGCGTTGGCGAAGTTGATTCTGTCGGACGCGCGCATCAAGCGTGTGTTTGATCACGCCAAGGGACTCGAGGATCACGCGCGCAATCAGGGCGTTCACGCGGCGGGTGTGATTGTTGCCACTCGTCCGCTTGACGAGATCGTGCCGCTTTGCCGCGCCGTTGGTGGATCTGAGGATGCGGTGACCCAATGGGATGGGCCGACTTGCGAGTTGGCTGGGTTGCTGAAGATGGACTTTCTCGGGCTGCGCACGCTCTCGACGATTGAGCTTGCCAAGAAGATGATTCGCGACACGCTGCCCGCTGAAGAAATTCGCCGCGCGGTTGGGATGACGCCGACGGTGAAACATGGCGAAATCGCCGTTGATCCGCTCGATCTCGATCGCATTGCGCTGGACGATCAGCAGGTGCTGGCGCTGTTTCGCCGCGCCGATACCAATGGCGTGTTCCAGTTTGAATCCGGCGGCATGAAGAAGCTGCTGATGGGAATGCAGCCCGATCGACTTGAGGATCTCATCGCGGCCAACGCGCTGTTTCGTCCGGGGCCGATGGAACTTATTCCTGACTACAACGCGCGCAAGCACGGTCGTCAAGAGGTTCCCAAGGTGCATGAAGTGGTCGAGCGCTGGACCGCCGACACCTATGGAATCATGGTCTATCAGGAGCAGGTGATGCAGGTGGTGCATCACCTCGGCGGCATTCCGCTGCGGCAGGCATACTCGCTCATCAAGGCGATTTCGAAGAAGAAGCACGACGAAATCAACAAGACGCGCGAGGCGTTCGTGAAGGGCGCGGCGGAGAAGGGTCTTGCGTCGGCGAGAGCGGAAGAGTTGTACGAGCTCATCCTGAAGTTCGCTGGCTACGGCTTCAACAAGAGCCATTCCACGGGCTACGCAATCATTGCCTACCAGACGGCGTATCTCAAGACTTACTTTCCCGCGCACTACATGTCGGCGGTGCTCAGCTTCGAAAGCCAGGCGCGCAAGATTGAAGAGTGGTCGATTTATCTCGACGATTGCCGCAGGTTGGTGTATCCGGAGCAGGGTGTCGCGAGCGCAAGTTCTAACACGGGGAAGCAGCGCCGCGTGGGCGTCGAGGTTCGTCCTCCCGATGTGAATTTGTCCGAGGAGGATTTCGCCGTCGTGTTTGCTGGTGGCGAGAAGCCGACGGCCAGCGGCGGTCACATTCGCTTTGGTCTGAAGGCGATCAAGGGAATCAGCAGTGGCGCGATGCGCGCATTGATCGAGGAACGCCGCAAGGGCGGGCCGTTCAAGAGTGTGTTTGATTTCTGCGAGCGCGTTGATTCAAAGTGCGCCAATCGCGCGGGAATCGAGGGTTTGGTGAAGGCGGGCTGCTTCGATTCGCTGCACGGATCGGAGGCGCGCGCGTCGGTGACCGCAAGTATCGAGAGCGCGATTTCCGCGGGTCAGTCGCTGGCGCGCGATCGTGCGGGCGGACAGGAAAACTTCTTCGGCATGTTCGAGGCGGCGGCGCCCAAAGAAGCGGCCAGTCCCACGGTGTTGCTGCGGAGCGTTGCGCCCTGGGATCGCATGGAGGCGTTGCGCTTTGAGAAGGAGGCGCTCGGCTTCCATGTTTCCGGACACCCGCTCGATGGTTGGCGGGAGCAGATTCGAACGCTTTGCACCGCCGATGTGAAGAAGTTGATGGACGCGCCGCAAGACACGCCGTGCGTGGTGGCGGGTTTGGTTGCGCGCAGCCGCATCGTGGTTACGCAAAAGGGCAAGAATCCCGGGTCAAAGATGATGATTCTGGGATTGGCCGACAAGAACGCGACGATGGACGCGGTGCTCTTTACCGACGCATTCGCCAAGTTCGGTGATTTGATTGTGAACGATCGGCCAGTGGTGATCATCGGCGCGGTAGATCGCGAGCGCGGTGAACCCAACATCATCGTCGAGCGGGTGATTGCGCTTGAGGACGCGGAGAAGCACCTCGGAACCATGCTGGAAATCGCCGTCGAATGCGGTGGCGAGTTAGCAACGGCGGCGAGCGGAACCATTGAGATGGTGGCGGGGTTGCTCAAGCAGGCGGCCAACTCGGCCGCGCTTGCGCAGGGTCGCGCCGTTGATGTGGTGATGCATCTCGACAACGATGCGCGCCGCGTGACGCTGCAATCGCATCGTCTGCGCGTGGTTCCCGATCGCATGTTGCTTGAGTCACTGCGCAGTTTGGTGGGCGCTGGCGCCGTGCATGTGCGCGGAGGCTGGACGCCCGAACGACGCAAGCCCAAGCAGTGGGGTGCGAAAAAGCGCAGCGAGGAGTCGGTGGAAGCGTGAGCGCATTGATGTGGGTTCATGCGCGTTTTGGCGCGCCCACGGCCGTTGCCTAAAGCATCGAGCAGGGCACGAGACCCATGGCGACGAGTCCACCGCGGCCATTGCGAACGTTGCCTCGTTGCTGCGATGTTGGCGTAGACAACTTGGGGCTTTCGCCCAAGCGCTACAGATCCGTTGCGGGCGGCTGGTTGCTTATTGGCAAGGACGGTGAGCGAAACATCGAAAGAGCATTCGTCGCGCAGCGTTGTAGTTACGGCGCGAGGGGAGGCGATGCGTGACTCTTAGGGACGAGAGTTGCGGTTCGATGGGCTGCGAGGGCGGCCGAAATTTCGCGAAGGGCTCGACATGTATCGGATTACTGGAAATGAATTCGCGGCTTATGCGCGTGTGGTGTTGCTCGCTTTGAGCGCAATGATTTCGATGAACGCCTACGCGGGTGATTGTGCCAGTGATGTGGACGGCGACGGTGTCGTCGGTGGTTCCGACATCACGGCGGTGCTCTCGGATTGGGGCGGCGCATCGTCTCATGGCATGGCGAGTGATATTGATGGAAGCGGTCGGGTTGATGGTGGCGACCTTGCGCTGTTACTCGCGAGTTGGAATTCCTGCGTGCAGGTTCCATCGTGGGCCACGCTGCTTGAGGCGCGTGCGAATTCGAAGGTGGTGACCGATCCCACGCTGCGCGCTGCGATCGATGCGTCGGGACTTGCTTGGCGCGTGCGTGATCGCGCATCAGGAATCGAGATGCTGCTTGTGCCTGCGGGATCATTCCTAATGGGCGCGAACCCGATCGATTCGTGGGGATTTCCCGACGAATCTCCGGTTCATCTGGTGAAGTTCGCCAACCACTTTTACCTCGGCCGCTGCGAAGTGACCCAAGGGCAGTTCGAGGCGACGATGGGCTTCAACCCGAGTTGGAATGTTGATGAGGATCTGTCGATCAACGCGCTGCGGCCGGTTGAATCGACATCGTATGACCTGATCGGAAGTTTTCTTGAGATCACTGGCTTCAGTCTTCCAACCGAAGCGCAGTGGGAGTACGCGTGCCGCGCGGGTACCACCACGCCAACGTACGCGCAGGTCGGGCAGGATCTCGGCGAGCTCGCGTGGTACAGCCCGAACTCGGATTGGGTGACCCACCCCGTTGGCCAGAGGGCGGCCAATCCGCTGGGATTTCACGACATGCTCGGCAATGTGTGGGAGTGGTGCGCCGATTGGTATGGCGGCTACTCCGACTTGGTGAGCATCGATCCACAGGGGCCAGCGTTTGGGCAACTTCGAATCATTCGCGGCGGTTCTTGGTACGCGCCAACTTCGAATGTGCGCTCGCCGTTTCGCGGCGCGTTTGCATCGAGCGGCGTGCTGTCGGACACGGGGTTTCGTGTGGCGCGCCAGCCGTAACGCTTACATTCCAGCGAGTCGCTCGGCCACATCTTTTTCGGCGAGGGCGTCGAGCAGCGTGTCCATTTCGCCGGCAAGAAGTTTTTGCAGCGCAAACGATTGCTCGACGCGGTGATCGACGCAAATGGCTTCCTTGAAGCGATAGGTTCGGATCTTCTCGGCACGGTCGCCGGAGCCGATCATGGTGCGGCGCTCGGCGCTGCGGCGCGCATCGATCTCGCGCTTGCGGATTTCGTAGACGCGCGCACGCAACAGTCGCCACGCCTTCTCGCGATTTTGCCCCTGGCTGCGGGTTTCCTGCATGCGAACCTCGATGCCGGTCGGCAAGTGAATCAGGTGAACGGCGGTGGCGACCTTGTTCACATTCTGCCCGCCTGGTCCCTGCGCGGTGGTGACCATCTCCTTCACCTCTTCGGGATCGACCACCGCGTCGACCTCCTCGGGCTCAGGCATGATGGCAACGGTCGCGGTTGAGGTGTGGATGCGGCCCTGCGCTTCGGTCGCGGGCACACGCTTGACCTGATGGGTTCCGCCTTCGAATTGCAGCGCCGCGAAGGCGCCGAGGCCTTCGACGGTGGCGATGGCGTGGGTGAGTCCACCCGCGTCGCCTGGTTTGGTTTCGACGATCTCGAAGCGCCAACCGCGACGAAGCACGAGCGCGCGGTACATGTCAAAGACTTCGCCCGCCCAGAGCGCGGCCTCGTCGCCGCCAACACCCATGCGCACCTCAAGCACGAAACTCGCGACTCGCGCTTCGTCGCCGGTGACGAGCGCCTTCACGATTTGTTGTGAAAGCGCGCGGGCTTGGGCTTCGAGCGCGGGACGCTCGGCGCGGGCGATTGCGGCCATTTCCGCATCGCCCGCAGACATCAGCTCAGCGATGCCCGCGAGTTCGCGCGCGCAACGGCGCAGTTCAACCAGCGGCTCGAGCGTGCGAGCGAGCAAGGCGCGGCGGCGGGAAAACTCCATCGACTTTCGATGATTCGAAGCGATCTCGATGTCTTCGAGTTGCGCGGCGATGCCGTTGTCCTCCGCGGATTGCGCGGCGAGGATGCGACGAAGGTTCTCCGGGAGAAGCGCTGCCTCGATGGACTCGGGATTGGTGGGGTCGCTGGCCACGGGTGGAGTCTCTCAGAAACGGAGGATCGAAAAAAACAACCGCCCCACGAAAGCGGGGCGGTTGGATGTTTCGTGTCATTCGGGGCGCTTCGCGCCTTACTTCTTCTTGGGCTCGAAGTACTTGCCGGCGAACTTCTTCTGGAACCGCTCGACGCGGCCGAGAGTGTCGACGAAGGTCTTCTGTCCGGTGAAGAACGGGTGTGAGCCCGACCAGATTTCGACATTCATCTCCGGAACAGTCGCGCCGACGGTCATGACGACCTCGCCGCGGAAGATGATCTTGCACTCAGGGAAGTACTTGGGGTGAATTTCGCTCTTCATGTTCGATCCTTCGTCGCTTCTATCGCCTGTTGGCCCCTTTGATCGTTTCGCCGATTCGTTGTCCGGCGGGCGAGGGTCGAGGAGTCTACAAAACAAGCGCCAAGATGCAAGTCGGTTGGGCGCGGCGGACTTCTCGGACGCCGAGGGGTCCGACGGCGGACTGAACCTTCTGCGAGACTCCCGCGCTCCGAGGCGACCCTTGTCATCGCGTCACGGGGTCATCGCGTCACGGGATCAGGATTTACGAGTTTACTAGGAGACTGCCATGGCTGAGCTCACCACAAACACTTTCGACGCCACTTCCGACAACTTCGACCGCGAGGTCGTGCAGTCGGCCGTTCCCGTGCTGCTGGATTTCTGGGCATCTTGGTGCCCGCCGTGCCGGATGCTGAAGCCCGAACTGGCGGGGTTGGCGCCCGAGCTGGCGGGAAAGGTCCGCGTGGCGTTTGTCGATGTCGACGCGCAGCCGGAAATCGCCGAGGCGTTTCAGGTTCGCGGCATTCCCGCGCTCTTCCTGATGAAGGACGGCGAGGTGGTGGATTCGTGGACCGGCTTCACGCCGCGTGCTGCCGTGAAGCAGCGCTTGGAGCAGCATGTTGGAAAGATCGGCACCTGATCGACGCGAAGTCGGCCGTGACGGCGCGGGCGCAACGCGGGTGATTCCCGTTGAGGGGATGCACTGTGCGGCGTGCGCGTCGAAAATCGAAGTGGCGGCGCGCGCGGTGCGCGGCGTGCGCGAAGTGAGCGTGTCGTTTGCGACGCGCAAGATGCGCATTGATCTCGACGGTACCGAAGCTGATCTCACGAGCATTGTGCGCAATGTTGGGCGCAGCGTTGCGCGCGCGGGGTTTCACCTCGACTTGTCGCGCGACCCTTTGGCGCGGGCGGCGCGCGAACGCGCAGAGCAGCGCGGATTGCGGTTGCGGGTGGTATTGGGCGCAGCGTTGTCGCTTCCGTTGGTGACGATCGCGATGTCGCATGGATCGATTGCGGCGCTTGATGGTCCGGCGATGGCGTGGGTTCAACTGTGTCTTGCCTGTCCCGTATTTTTCTGGTGCGGCTGGCCGATCCATCGGGCGGCGTGGGCGCGGGCGAAGGCGTTTTCGTGCGACATGAACACTCTGGTCACGCTGGGAACATCAGTGGCGTTCGTATCGAGTTTGTGGGCGCTGATGACGGAGTATGTGTTCGATCATGCGCCTGATCATGCGCTTGATCATGGGCTTGATCATGGGCTTGATCATGCAAGTGGACACGCGCTTACCTTCGAAGCGGCGGCCGTGATCATCGTGTTTGTGCTGGTTGGTCGACTGTTGGAAGCGCGCGCAACGGCGCGGGCGGGCGATGCGCTGCGCGCGTTGTCGGCGTTGACGGTGGCGCGGGTGCGGGTGATCGGCGCTGATGGCGAACGCGATATCGAGGCTGATATCGAGGCAGATTGCGTCGAGCCCGGCATGCGTGTGCGCGTGCGGCCGGGCGAGCGCGTACCTGTCGATGGCGTCGTGGTCGCGGGCGAAAGCGAAGTCGACGAGTCGATGCTGACCGGCGAACCGATTCCGCGGGTGCGACGCGTGGGTGACCGAGTGGTTGCGGGAACGATGAACACGATGGGCGCGCTTGAGGTTGTTGCTTCGTGCGGCGCGGGCGAAACAGTGTTGGCGCGCGTGTTGGCGATGGTCGACGAAGCGCAGGCAACCAAGGCGGGAATTGCGCGGACGGCCGATCGCGTTGCTGCGGTGTTTGTGCCCTGCGTGCTCGTGATCGCGGCGTGCGCGTGGACGGCGTGGATGGTGTTCGCCTCGGCGGACATACGCGAGGCGCGCGCGCTGCAGGCGCTGGTCGGCGTGCTCGTGGTTGCTTGTCCGTGCGCGCTCGGGCTGGCGACGCCGGTCGCGGTGATGGTGGCATCAGGGCGCGCGGCGCGCATGGGCGTGCTGTTCAGGCGTGCGGCGGCGTTCGAGTTGCTCGCCGATGTGCGGCGGGTGGTGTTGGACAAGACTGGAACGCTGACGATGGGAAATCCGCAGGTTTCTCGGGCGATTCCCGCTGATGGCGGAGATGGACGCAGGCTGCTCGCGCTGGCGGCGGCGGCGGAAACGCCGAGCGAGCATCCGGTTGCGCGCGGAATCGTGGCTTGCGCCGATGCGCGCGCGATTGTCCGCGCATCGTGCGATGGGTTCGAGGCGATCGCTGGTCGCGGCGTGCGCGCGCGGGTGGATGGCGTGCGGGTCGAGGCGGGAAACCTTGCCTGGATGCGCGCATGCGGCGTGCTCGTAAGCGCGAGCGCCGACGATGCGCAGGCGATCGATACGCGCGCAACCACGGTGTTGGTCGCGGCCGATGGCGTCTTCATTGGATCGATCGAGCTTGAGGACACTTTGCGCGCCGATGCGCGCGCGGCGGTCGATGCGTTGCGCGCGCTTGGCATCGAGGTGTTGATTGCCAGCGGTGACGCGGCGGCGGCCGTCGATGGCGTTGCCCGCGCGCTGGAGATCGATGGTGCGCGCGCGCGCGGTGGGCTTGATCCTGCGGAAAAATCAGCATTTCTCACCAGCCTCGCCGGTGAGCCTGGTGGAACGGCGTTCGTTGGCGATGGCATCAACGACGCGCCTGCGCTGGCAGCGGCGCGGCCGGGAATTGCGATGTCACGCGGCACCGATGTGGCGAAGTCAAGCGCGGACATCTTGTTGGTGACCGAGGATTTGCTGCGTATTCCGCAGGCAATTGCGCTTTCGCGGCGCACGCTGGCGGTCATTCGCCAGAACCTCGCGTGGGCGTTTGGCTACAACATCGTGCTGATTCCGCTGGCGGCAGGCGCGGCGTGGCCGTGGACAGGTTGGATGCTGCCGCCGATCGCAGCGAGCGCCGCAATGGCGATTTCAAGCGTGAGCGTGGTTGCAAACAGTCTGCGGCTCAATGGGCGATTCACGCGGGCTGCGTCGGCGCGCCCTGGTAACGCGTATCTGCCAGCAGCGTCTCGCGCTTCATGACGACCGAATGCGGCGCGACCGTGGCGCGGGGACCGATGTCGGCGCCGTAGAGAATCACAGTGTTGGCGCCGATGGTGCAGCCATCGCGCAGATGCACATGATCGACCTTGAGCACGCGATCCTCAAAGGTATGCGCCTGAAAGAGCGCGTCGACCGTCACATCGTCACCGAAGTGCAGCATGTCGGGATCGACCACCTGCGAGAACCCACCGCCGAGGAGCGCGCGGCGGCCGATCTTGCAGCCCATCAGCCGGAGGTAGGCCACCAGCAGCAGCGTTCCGTCGAGGAATGTGAGCGGAACGCTGGCCCACATGCCCCAGGCCACATAGAGGAAGTCCCATCGGCTGCACCAGCAACTCCAGAGCGCGTGGGTGCCCGGCTTCACGCGGCCGATCAGCAGCCATTTCATGGCGACGATTCCGAAGATCAGCGTTGCGAGCGCGGCCAGTACGCCAAGCGGCAGCGCGACCAGACGAAACAGCGCGGGCGACAGTTGCGTTGATGCCAACTCCATCGCGCGAAACCAGACGAGTCCGACGAGGACGGGGCCGATGGGAAGTGCAAAGCGCGCGAGTTCCCAAATCCATCGATTCACGCGGCGAATCAGCGTTGGCTCATGGGTGAGTTCGCGCGGCATGTGCACGATTTCGCGTCGGGGAAGGCGAAAGGCAGGATGTCCGAACCACGACAAGCCGGGCTCATGGGGAAGATTGTCGCCGCGCGTCGAAATTCCCACCAGTGTTCCTGACGCGAGCGTGGTGCCCGCGGGAAGGACCGCGTGGTTGCCGATGAAACACGACTCGCCGAGCTCGACGCGTTCTACCGTCGCGGTTCCTGCGCGCAGGCGTGGGCCGCCGAGATAGATACCGTCGGCAAAAAAAGTCTCTCGACCAATTGAAACGGTCGAGGGAATCACATCGGTGACCGTCGAAATTTCGCAGCCAGGTCCGATGCGCGCGCCAGCGAGATTCAGCCACATCGGCCACATGATCGTGCCGCTCAACCACTTTCCTGCGGCCTCAACCAGCGCGGATTGCAGCGACATCTTTGAGGCGGCGAATGAACCGAGTGAGAAAGATCCCGTCGGCACTGTTCCAAGCATGCGCACAAGTACGGCCTGCAGCAAAACCGTGATGACTCCCGCCGATACCACTGCGCCCGCGAGGCGCGCGAATCCAGAAAACGTAGGCAGCAACGAACTCTCGCCGAAGAGCGTGTCGTGCATTGATTCGTCGGAGCGAAGTCCAAACACTGAGAAGGCGAGCATCCACGGCAACAGCAGGGCGCCAACGAGCATGAAGAAGAGGCCAATTGCGACGATGATTTGGCGTGCTCTTGACCCAGGCAACGCGACCATCGGCGCCGCCATCGCCGCACCAACCGGTTCGGCGGGAACTCCGTCAAGCATGGTGTGCGTGTGCACTGGTCCGGGCACGAGGTTCGACAGAGGCCGCACCACGCTGCCCTCGCCAAGTTCTGCGCCCGCCGACATGCCCGCGCGCGTTTCGAGGGTGGCGCCGCGACCGACGGTGATCTTTCCGAATACCAGCGTTCCACCGCTGAATTCAACAACGCGCAGCGATGCGTCCTGGCCAACGGTCGCATCGTCTTCAAGGGTGATGAGATCCCAGCCACCGCCGTTGAGACGAACGCCGCGGTGAATGTGGACGCGTCGACCGATCTTGGCGCCGAAGAGGCTGAGCACCGCGGGGCCGAGGCCAACCGACTCGAAGAGATCCCATGGAGCCAGCGCGGCAAAGCGCACCACGATCCAGTGGCGAACATGCATCATGCTCCACGCGCGCACGCGCATCGGGCGGTAGCGGCCGATGAGAATCCACTTCGACGCAACGGCAAGCGTGAGCGTGGCGACGGCGAATCCAACCACAAAAAGACCTGCGATCGAGGCAAGCGCGAGTCCGGTTGCGAATGGCCCGTACAACGCGCTCGCCATGCGTTCGCCTGCATGCGGAATCCACAGGATTTGCGACGCGCCCAGTAGCAAGATCAGCAGAAACAATGCTTGCAGCGTGGTGGCAAGGATCGGCCGCGAAGTTCCGATGGCAGGAAGTGGCGCGCTGGGTTGACGCGCTGGATTGTTTTTCTCGGCGCGGCCGATTTCATCGAGTGCATCGGCGATCGAGCGGGCGGTGCGATGGCGATAGGCCATGCGAACGGTTGCGGCGCGCGTGGACAGGCTGGCGCGCATGCGCGAAATGGCGAGGGCGATGGTGAGCGAGTCAAGACCGAGTTCATCGAAAAGATCGGCTTCGATGGAAACATCGCCGCTCTGGCCGAGCGCGCTAGCGAAGGCGCGCGCGACGATGCGTTCAGTATCGGTGGCGGGCGCAACATGGTTGGTGGCAATCGTTGACGCGGCGATGATTGGAAGTCGCTTGCGGTCGATTTTCCCGCTGATTGTCCGAGGAATATGGTCGATGGCCGCGATCGCCGTCGGCACCATGTAGTGCGCGAGCGTCTCGCCGATGAAGCTGCGCAGCGCATCGGCGTCGATGATGCATTCCTCACGCATCACCACATGCGCGACCAGCCGTCGCTGCGCGTCTTCGCCTTCGACGGTGCACGCGGACTCGAGAACGCTCGGGTGCGCGGCGAGGCGAGCCTCGATGGCGCCGAGCTCAATGCGGTATCCGCGCAGCTTCACCTGCGCGTCGATGCGGCCGTGGTAGTGAAATGTGCCGCTGGAGTCGCGATGCACGAGGTCGCCAGTGCGGTACACGCGTCCGAGCGATGGATGCATGACGAACCGCGCGGCAGTGGTCTCGGGCTGACCGCGGTAGCCACGCGCAAGCGACGCGCCGCCGATCACGAGTTCACCCCGCAATTGGTCGGTGATTTCGCACAACTGCGCGTGGTCAGGATCGATCACGAATGCGGTCGTGCCAGGAATCGAGCGGCCAATCGTGACTTCTTCGCCTGGGCGCACTGTTGTTCGCAGGCAAGTCACCGTGCATTCGGTGGGGCCGTATCCGTTTTCCAACCTGCGTCCGCGTGACCAGAGGTCGGCGAGATCGGGTGGCAGCGCTTCGCCTCCGACATAGAGCAGGCGAATTTCGGGCAGCGCGCGTTGCGGGTCGTCGCAATCGAGCGTGCGCAGCAAGGTCGGTGGCGGGCACAGCACGGTCACGCGCTCGCGTTGCAGCCACGCGAGCAAGTCGGGCCCGAGGCGCGCGGTTTCGTCGTCCATCACCAGGACGGTTGCGCCGACGGCCCACGCCATCCAGATCTCCTCGAGGCTGGAGTCGTAACTCGCGGAGGAGCCCTGAGCGATGCGGTCACCAACGCGGAGGCCAAACTCGCTGACATCGCTGGAGACAAGGTTGAGGATCGAATGATGCTCGATCTCGACGCCCTTGGGTCGGCCGGTGGTGCCGGAGGTGTAGATGACGTAGGCGAGGGATGTGGGCGAAATCGTCGGTGAAGCGAGGGATTCGGCGCCATCGATATGGTCGGCAATGGCGCGATCGATGATGGCCGGAGTGATCACGGGAGGCACGCCGGCATTCGCGATTTCCGCGCCGCGTGCTGGGTCGGCAATGATCGCGATCGCGGCGCAATCGGCCACGATGTCCGCGGCCTGGCGCGCAGGGAACAGTGGGTCGACGGCGCAGTAGGCGTAGCCGGCTCGCATCACGCCGAGCATCGCCGCGTAGAGCCGAGGGTCGCTGCGGGCAAGCGCAAGGATCACGACGGATTCGCCGTGCGAGTCCGGACTCAGAGAGGACGGCGAAAGCAATCGCGCAATCGCACGCGAGGCGCGGTCGAGCTCTGCGTAGGTCATCAGCGTGCGCGCGCGCTCGTCGGCCGGTGGGATGTCAAGCGCCACCGCTTGAGGATGCGCTGCACAGGTCCGTGCGAACAGATCGATGATCGAGGTTGCAATCGGTGTACGCGTCATACCTGCTGCCGCTCAAGGCTGAAGCGAGATCAATCGAAGCAGATGCGGCTGAAGGTCGCTCGATCGTTCACGCTGTTGAGTAGTAGAAAGATACGCGAATCCCTGCACCATGCCGATGCAGTTCGCAGCGGCGCATGTGCAGCGGAAGGGATGGACCATCGAAAGTTCCGTTGTGGTGTAGTCGAAACAAATCTCTTCGCCTACCGCAATGTCGCGGCGCGCTTGTAACACTCGTCCCACGAAACGCGCATTCGGGTCGCACGCGTGGTTCAG
>Ga0114978_10002290_pt1 | contig 15758 bp, 15 predicted proteins | sample S_140212_EF_Meta_FD_87027 | JGI IMG/M metagenome (GOLD analysis project Ga0114978, IMG submission 87027) | Freshwater microbial communities from Lake Simoncouche, Canada to study carbon cycling - S_140212_EF_MetaG | ecosystem: Environmental > Aquatic > Freshwater > Lake | place: Lake... | reverse complement strand
GCTATGTATCGCCTGCATACCCGTAAATATATTGGGCGCAGGAAGACCTAAAAAACTTAACCTACTACCGTCAGTGCCCCCTCGAATGGGTTCCACAATGGGCAAAATACCTGCTTTTTTATAAGCAGCTAATGCGTTTTCGACTAAAATCGGATGAAGATCAATGACCTCTCGCATATTTCTGTATTGCTCCTTGATTGTATACCTAATATGGGATTTAGAAAAATCAGGATTTTGCAATAAAACATGGTCGGCAATCGATTTTAATTTACTGATATGTTCTTTTAGTTGCTGCGTATCATGATCACGAATTAAAAATTCCAATCTTGCTTTTTCGGCCCCTCCTGAAATATGATTCGGATGCACAAAGCCTTGCCTTTGTTCGGTATGTTCTGGACTCCATTCCTGTTTAGGTAATGCAGCTATAATTTCACCTGCTATTTTAATGGCATTTTGCATCACCCCATTCGCAGCACCGGGATGCGCAATGACCCCTTGAATATCCATCGTTAAATAATCAGCACTAAAAGTTTCCATTTCAAAACAACCCAATTCACCTCCATCTAAAGTGTATGCGAAGTCGGCTCCCAATTTTTTTAAGTCCAAAAAGTCAGTCCCTCTTCCCACTTCCTCATCTGGGGTAAATAATAATTTAATGGTTCCGTGTAAAATTGCTGGGTGATTCATTATATATTGTGCAAAGGACATAATGATCGCGACACCCGCTTTGTCATCAGCACCCAATAAAGTTTTTCCAGATGCTGTTATAATATCCTTTCCAATAAAATTTTTCAAATAAGGATAAGCTTCTATTGAAATTACTTGTGAATGATCATCGGGCAATACCAATGGTTCTCCATTATAATTTTTATGTAAAATAGGTTTCACATCAGTGCCACTGCAATCGGGGGCAGTATCCATATGTGCACAAAAACACAAAACCGGTTTTTGCTCCTCCCTATTCGAAAGAATTGTTGCCATCACATATCCATAGGCATCCATTTCAACATGTGCTATTCCCATTTCCTTCAATTCTTCGACCAATAATTTGGCTAAATTAAGTTGCTTGTCCGTTGAGGGGAAATTGGTGCTATCAGGATCACTCTGTGTATCAATTTGAACATAACGCATAAACCGTTCTGCAATAGCTAACTGATCAAATGACATAATTGAATTTTTAAACTATTTTACTACTAAAATGAAGCTTGAAGATAATTTGAATTAAGCAATAAAAAAAGGCTTTCTGTTCGCATCCTTAGACGAAAACAAGAAAGCCTTTCAAAAAAATATCTTATCCTACTAAGGCATAATTATTTTAGAAGGAGTATCAATACTTACTAATTCTAAAGCAAAGGTTAAATCCTGTCCTGCCAAAGAATGATTCGCATCTAATACTACGACTTCTTCTTTAACCTCCACCACAGTTACTTGAAATTGTTGCCCTTGACCATTATTCATCGTCAACGCCATGCCGATGGTTGGATTTAAATCAGCAGGAAACTGTGTTTTAGGGAATTCAACAATCATATCAGGTTGCTTTGGACCATAGGCCTCCGCAAATGGGATTTGTATTGTTTTTTTCTCCCCGACAGTCATTCCAAGCACACCACTGTCAAATCCTGGAATTACCATACCTGTTCCTACTTCAAATTCTAAAGGAGCTCTACCTGTTGAGGAATCAAATATTTCACCACTAGTCAATGTACCGTGATAATGCACTTGAATGGTATCCCCATTTTTTACTTGTTGCATATTGTTTTATTTTTAATAAAGCACCTAGGGTGCAAAGCGCAAAAGTACATAATTATGACAGATAAACTAACTTTGCCCCATGGACAATAAACCAAGGATTGTTTTTATGGGAACCCCGGCATTTGCAGTGGCATCTTTAAATGCATTACTGCAAGCCAAAATGAATGTGGTGGGCGTAGTTACTGCGCCGGATAAGCCAGCTGGTAGGGGCATGCAGCTGCAACAAAGCGCGGTTAAACAATTTGCCCTAGCCCATGACTTACCTATTTTGCAACCTGAAAAATTAAAATCTCCCGAGTTTTTTGAAGCATTAAAACAATGGAAACCGGACCTGCAAGTAGTCGTAGCTTTTAGAATGTTACCGGAGCAAATTTGGTCCTTCCCTCCCATGGGAACCTTAAATGTACATGGCTCATTATTGCCTCAATACCGTGGCGCTGCGCCTATCAATTGGGCAATCATCAATGGTGAAAAAGAAACAGGCGTCACTACATTTCAATTACAACATGCAATTGATACTGGTGCCATTTTATTACAGGACCGCATCCCTATTGCGCCTAATCATACCGCTGGCGAAATACATGACACCATGATGGAAGTGGGAGCTCAATTATTAGTAAAAACATTGCATGGATTATTTGACAACAGCATTAAAGCAGTAGCACAGGAACAAGTAATAGGCAATGAAGCACTCAAGCACGCACCAAAGATTTTTACCAAGGATTGTGAAATAGATTGGGACAAGTCATGTGCCGCTATACATAATTTAATAAGAGGATTGGCCCCTTTCCCTGGCGCTATTACCAAGATTGATGGAAAAATTGTAAAACTTTTTTTAACGCAAGCGATCGACACAACCCCCACCGAAGCCCCTGGCAGTTTTATAACAGACGGAAAAAATTTTGCAAAAATTGCATGTAAGGATGGCTATATTGAACTTGCTGATATTCAATGGCAAGGTAAAAAGCGGATGCCAATTATTGATTTTTTAAGGGGCTATCGAAAACCAGGGTAAAATTAATATTTAATTTAGTGGCGCACTAATAGGAACACCCAAGGGTACAAGTAGATTTATTTCAACGCATTATTAAAATCTTCCAATGATACAATACCTTGGTGCCTCCATGTTTCTTTGCCATCTTTAAAAATGATAAAATTTGGAAGCCCTTCAGAATGTAATGCTTTCATAACGTCAATATCATTACCGCCATCCACTGCTAAAAAATAAAAGGGATTTGCTGGTTGTTTTTTTAATGCTTCTAAAACCGGCAACATTTTTCGACAAGGCGGACACCAATCAGCGCCAACATCCACCAACACTATTTTATTCGATGCAATAATTTTTTCCAAATCCAGCACACGCATTTGAGGAACATCACCAGCTCCATCCACTGGAAATCCGTTCATTTTCCAGTTACTCATGCCGCCTTCCAAATTGATTACTTTATACCCTTTTTCAATAAGAAAAGCTTGTGCTGAGGCACTTCGACCACCCGCTTGACAATACACATAAATAGGCTGGCTTTTATCTAAATGCTGTGTTCGATCTGCAAATTCAGTTTTATCCATCCAGTTCGCTTGCAATGCATGGGAAATATGACCGCCATTAAATTCATTCGCAGTGCGAACATCTAATACTTGAACCCCTTTCGTAGCAATGGCTTGTTTGAAAGAAGCCGCAGCAATGGTTTCGCCATTATTTGAACTTGACGTTACTGCTTGCGCCCCATTCGAGTTGGACTGTCCACAACTTATTAAAACAAATCCCATAAACATAAGGGATACCAATAATTTACATTTCATAAAATAGAATTAATAAGTGACGGTAATTTGAAAAGTTTTATTAGTGATCCCTAAAATTGCAGCAGCAGCATCACTCAATCTATATTGAATTGAATTACTTACTTCCGGAAGCGCGTTAATCACTTTGGCACAAATGGTTTTGAAATCGGTGGTGGTAATTTTTACAATAGTTCCAACGGGGATTTCATTGGTCAATATATAAAACTTTTTATCCTGCCACCCACTGATACTTTTAAATACGGAAGCAGTGCCATCTAATGTTTGAAAAGATGCCGATTTTTTTTGATCTGAAAATAATGTTGCAAAATAACCCTCATCCACTTTTGTTGTATTTGTCCCGTCCCTTTGATGACTTATTAATGCATTATGAATACTATCGTTGACTCTTGCTTTTTCTTTATTTGAAGAAATTACTTGCAAAGTGTTTTGACGAACCGTATCCACTTTTTTAACCGCCATATACTTGGATCGGTAACGAGATTTTCGTTTTACACTCCCCTTTTTATAAGTGGCTCTTTTTCGAATTGATTTTTTGGGACTAATTTTATTTTTTGCGGTTGCCGTTTTTACACTACTGCCTTTTTTTGCAACAGTAACTGCTGCTTTCTTTATAACAGTGGTCGATGGTTTTTTTGCAACAGTTACCGCTCCCTTTTTTGGAGTTACTTTTTTACTTGTCGTGGCCGTTTTTTTTTGGGGTACCTGTTTTTTGGCTGATTTTACTTGCAAAGGGGCAATACTATACCCAGGAGCAAAAGCGCTCACTATGAACAAGAACAATAAAATGCCATATTTAAACATACCGCAAAGGTACAAAAATCAAGTGCAAAGAAAAGGCTAAAAGTTAGTATGTGTATTAAATAATATGTGTAAGTCCTAGTAATTCAATATTCTCCATTCATTTGGATAGTAATTATTCGCTCTATTGGGCAACAATTTGGCCCACCCAAGTGCAATACTTTGGTACTTAATCAAATGCCAACCCACATTTCCATCTAATTGTACCTCTGCGCGTCTTAAGTAATTGAGCGCGGTTTCGGACCCTACTTCGAGTGTTTGATAAGGCAAATTGGACCAATAGCTCATTGCCAACGCATGGGAAGGAATAAAGTCCTTCCCTTTAACAGCACCCAAGTCTAAGCCCAATTTTTTTACATATAGGTTACTCAAAATGGACAAAATAGCCGGTTCAAATAAATTTGGAATGGCGATCATACTATTTTGATGTGATAAGTATTGATGCGTTGCAGGTAATTCAAAAAATGATTTTGCGACGGATAATTCATTCTTTGACAAGGGGGTAAATTTAAATGAATCTGAAGTACTAGTGTTTTGAACTGCTCCTTCTTTTTTAAAAACAGAAATAAAAAAACCTTCCCCTTTTATTTTATCAGGATAAAATCTGAATCCTTGACATTGCTGTTCAGGACTTTCACAGGAAATAATATTCCATGATGCTGGCACTGAAATTTTAATATTCACCATCCCTGGTAAATTTGCAATTTGATCCATTATTTTTTCATCTTCTTCCGCTGAATAAGAACAAGTTGAATAAATCAAATAACCCCCTTCTTTTAAAGTATCTAAGGACTCTTCAATGATGCGTTGTTGTCTTAAACTACAATGTTGCACATTATCCAAACTCCATTCTGAAATTGCAGAAATATCTTTTCGAAATAAGCCACTGCCACTACAAGGTGCATCAATCAATACTAAATCAAAAAAAGCAGGCAAGGCTTTAAAATGTCCTGGGTCATTCTGCGTGACAATCATATTATCCGCACCCCATTTTGTAATATTTTCCACCAAGATGGCATTACGGCCTTTGATGGTTTCATTGGCAACCACCAAGCCATCCTTAAACCAGTTTGCTAATAAAGTACTTTTTCCGCCAGGTGCTGCACATAAATCAAGCACAATAGATGTTGTATTCATATTTAATTGATCCAACAAATATTGTATAAACATACTGCTTGCCTCTTGCACATAGTAAGCACCCGCATGCCATAAGGGATCTAACACAAATAGCGGACGCTCACTTAAATAAACCCCTTGAGCACACCACGACACTGGTGTAGTTGCGTTTAAAAAAGGATGTGTATGTAAATCAAACTGCTTGTACTTATTTAATCTAACCGACGTAATTTGTTCCCCTTGGGCATGCACTTGCTCAAAAGCGTTTTTATCAAACCCTGGCAAGCCCTCCAATGAATCTAAAAATGGTTTAGGTAACAAGTTTGTTTGTATTTTAAATTAATATCGAATTGTAAAATGTTGTTTCTCTTTGTTTTCTTTTCTAAAAAAAACAATGCCTACATAAAATAAATCAATGGTTAAAGTAACTGCTTTATGATTTTTAATTTCATTCCACGCTTTTTCCATTTCACTACTCCAATATATGTCATCAAAAATTAAAATAGACTGTTCATTCACTTTACTTAATAGAAGTTCAAAATATTGCATCGTAGGGGCATAACGATGATTGCCATCAATATACACCATGCCTACCTGCGTTATTGCGTTTAAATAAATAGGCAAGCTTGTGGCAAAATCGCCTTCCATGATTTGTATATTTTTCAATTGCAATAAATCAAAGGTCCCCAGCGCTTCTTGGGCAATTGCAGGCGCGCCTTCCATGGTGACTAAAGTTTGATGAGGCATTGACATTGCTAAATAACTCGATGTAATGCCAAAGGAAGTACCCATTTCTAAAATATTGCTGGGATTAAAATAAACCCCCATCTTATACAACAACTGGCTTATCTTTTTTTGCTTAAGTGCCGATTTCGCAATGACACTGATTGACCTTATTTTAAATTCAGATTGCCTTGAACCTGCACCTCGATCTACTACTTCAATCACGTTAGTATTTGCTTCCAATGACTTTCGACGCGCCTCAATGGCTGCGACATTTTCGGGCGTATTTTTTTTGTTTAAAATTTTAGTGACAAACTCATAAACAAAAGGGGAATGTATGCCATGTCCTTTGCCGTTGGAGGCGGTAAAGAAATACTTAATAAATTTAAAAGCGAGTTGGGCGTTTGAATGCATATTTTATTTTCTTTGCCAACATTCAATATCGAACGAAAAAGAATGCTTCTCGTCACTATTATAAAAAGTGGATCCCGTCTTTTCCCAGTCATTGTTTAAAGTTGGGAAAAAAGCATCTCCTTCAATAGTAGTATGCACCCTTGTTAGCATAATTGTTTTTGCCAATGGCATAGCAAGTTCATAAATTTGACCGCCGCCAATAACCATCATTTGTTTATAGTCCTGTTGTTCCGCAATTTGGATTGCCTCCTGCAAGGAATGAACCAATGTCGCCCCATTGGTTTTAATATTTTTTTGATTCGATAAAATTAAATTCAATCGCCCAGGCAATAACTTACTTCCCAAAGATTCAAAAGTTTTTCGCCCCATAACTATGGGCAAGCCCCAAGTGGTATTTTTAAAAAAGCGCATATCCTTAGGCAAATGCCATATCAATTGATTATCTTTTCCAATCACATTATTGTCAGACGCAGCGACCACTAAGGTAATATTCATAATGCTAAATTTTATACTGCTACAGGCGCTTTAATAGAAGGATGTGATTGGTAATCTTCCAAGGTAAAATCGCTAAACTCAAAAGAGAAAATATCTTTTACTGCTGGATTTATTTTCATGTTGGGTAAAGGGAAAGTGGTTCTAGACAATTGCAATTCTGCTTGTTCTATATGATTGTTATACAAATGAACATCACCAAAGCTATGCACAAAATCACCATATTGTAAATCGCACACCTGTGCAACCATCATAGTTAATAAAGCATAAGAAGCAATATTAAAAGGTACGCCTAAAAAAACATCCGCACTTCGCTGGTATAATTGACAACTCAATTTTCCATCCGCAACATAAAACTGAAACATATTATGACAAGGCATCAATGCCATCTTTGATAAATCACCCACATTCCATGCGCTCACAATTAAACGTCTACTATCGGGCGTGGTTTTAATTTGATGAATTAAATCTTTTATTTGATCAACTACAACGCCATTCGCTCCTTCCCAACTGCGCCATTGTTTTCCATACACTGGACCGAGGTCCCCATTTTCATTCGCCCATTCGTCCCATATACGAACCCCGTTATCTTTTAAATATTTAATATTGGTATCCCCTTTTAAAAACCATAACAATTCGTAGATGATACTTTTAAAATGTAACTTTTTTGTGGTGACCAAAGGGAAGCCTTTGGACAAATCAAATCGCAGTTGATATCCAAAACAACTTTTGGTTCCTGTACCTGTTCGATCGGTTTTAGGAGTGCCTTCGTCAATAATGTGTTGTAATAAATTCAGGTATTGTTGCATAGTGCAATTTACAACCAATACCCATTATGTAGAAATCATTTTTTTGCCTTTCTTCGAGCCAATTCCTTTCGGATTAACAATAATTCACGGCTAGTTTGACCATTTACGCTTGAATTTTCCTGTGCACGACGCATCAAGTAAGGAATTACATCCTGAATGGGTCCAAATGGGAGATATTTGCTGACATTGTAATTTTCTAATGCCATATTAAAACTGATATGATCACTCATTCCAAACAATTGTGAAAAGTGTACTTTATGATCATTATTTGACATGCCTAGTTCCTGCATTTTGGTGACAATATTTAAATTGCTCTGTTCATTATGCGAAGCTAAAATCAAGGAAATATTTTCTTTGTTTTGAATACAATACAATGCAGCAGCATCAAAATCGATATCTGTTGCATTTTTATCATGATGAATTGGTGAAGGATAATTCATTGCCAAAGCGCGTTCTCTTTCTTTTTCCATATACGCCCCACGAACTAATTTGACTCCCAATAAAAAATTGCCTTCCACTGCAAGCTGATGCGAAATTTTTAAAAAATGTAAGCGATCGTGACGATATAATTGATAAGTATTATACACCACTACTTTTTCTTTGTTGTACACGCCCATTAATTCAATGACCAAACGATCAATAGGATCCTGAATCCAAGTTTCTTCAGCATCTATTAAAATACCAATGCCTTTTTCATTGGCGACATCACAAATAGCATACATCCTTTCTCTCACCCTATCCCACTCGGTAGTTTGGCTTTCGCTATCATGAATACCACTTCGTAATCGAGGAGCTTCGTTCAAAGTTTCCAATAAATTCATGCTGGCCAAACCTGTTAATTTTACACTAACAAACGGCACATTTTTTTCAGTTGCAGCGAATTCAACTGCTTCAATAATTTTTTCGGTGACTGCATCAAAATTTTCTTCCCCGTCTTTTGCTTCCACCCCATAATCCAAAATAACTTGCACCCCATAAGATCCCAATTGCTTGGTCACCCTTGCTGAATCTTCTAATGTTTCACCACCAACAAATTGTTTGAAAATGGTACTACGAATAATGCCGTTAACGGGCAACCCCGACTTCATTAAAAAAGGAGTCACATTGGTTGCAATAGATACAATTAATGGGCTTTGAATTACAGTAAATAAAAAATTGGCTTTACGTAAATCGGCATTTGACTTGTAGGCAAATGCATTTTGGGTATTATCTAAAGATAGGTTCATGCTAACGTTCATTCGTGCTGCAAATATCGGTGGTTCTGCTTATACTTCAAAAGAATAAACAAGCTAAATTGCTTGATGGTTAAAGGGTTGCAAAACCATTTCACTTACCACGCCAGAACTAGGCTGTTGACACAAAAACCAAATGGATTTTGCAGCTTCCTCCGCTTGTATCATTTTATCTCTTTGTACTCTTAAATCAATATTATCCCAGAATGGAGAATCTACGCCGCCGAGATAAACTTGTGTGATGCGTATTTCAGTTCGTTTCAACTCCTCTCTAATGGATTGCATCATTCCTACCAACGCATATTTACTTGCGCAATAGGCGGCAGCCCCTGACATGGGGATTTTACCTAATATACCAGGAATATTGATAATAAGTCCTTTTTTTACTTCTATCATTTTAGGTAAAATTGCCTTTACTATTTCAAAAGTGCTCAATACATTTACTTGGTAGGACAATTGCATATCTGATACCTCCAATTGATTCAATGGTTTAATAATGCCAATGCCCGCAGCATTAATATATAAATCAAATGACTCGTTTTCGATTTTTTTTACAAAGTTTTGAACTGAATCGGAATTTGACAAATCCACTTCCAATATTTGCGATGCCGGCAATTGATTAGTTTCAGCTATTAAGTTTAATTTAGCGAATTGACGCCCTGCGATCCATACTTTCGCACCACTATTATAAATTAGCTTAACTAAATGGGCACCAATACCTCCTGTTGCCCCCACAATGAGTACTTTTTTATTTTTTAAACTATCCATATGAATTTGCTATGTTTCTAAAATAACAAAGCAGCAGTCAAATTGTTTAAATAAACAATGTAAATTTACCTGCAACTTAAAAAATAGTTAATTGAAAATTGTAGCCACCCATATTTACCAATTCAAAATTCCAATGGTCCCTTTTACCATTGCTACAGGGACCATGCATTACGCACAAAATATACTCATTAAAGTAATGACCGATGAGGGTATTATTGGTTATGGCGAGTGCTCGGCTTTCCCCATGATTGTGGGTGAAACACAACAAAGCTGCTATCTATTAGCCACGGATTTTGCCAACTATTGGAAAGGTAAAAATCCATTAGCAATTACGGAACGACTTAATGAACTGGATTTGATAATTGCTGGAAACTATACTGCAAAAAGCGCATTTGATATGGCCTTGTATGACATTGCAGCAAAGGCAGCCAATCAACCATTGTATGCTTTTTTAGGCGGTAGCCAAAAACCCATTGAATCCGATTTGACCATTGGCATTGACAGCCCTCAAAAAATGGCGGCACAAGCCATTGATTTTGTCGCAAAAGGCGTGCGCATTATTAAAGTGAAACTAGGAAAACATCCCATCGAGGATCTGGAAAGAATTAAAGCAATAAGAACTGCTATTGGAGATAAAATTATTTTACGTATTGATGCGAATCAAGGCTGGTCATCCGATGATGCATTAGGTGTATTAACAAATCTGTCAAAATATACTATTGAATTTTGCGAACAACCCATGCATAAGTACCAGGACGATTTTTTACCTGCATTATGCAAGTCTTCCCCTATAAAAATAATGGCCGACGAATCGGTATTTACACACCATGATGCACGGAAGCTGATTGCACAAAAAGCATGCGATTCCATTAATATTAAATTTTCAAAAAGTGGTGGCATTCAAGAAGCTATAAAAATTCATGACCTAGCCAAACAGCATAACATTCCATGCATGATGGGTGGGATGCTCGAAAGCAGATTGGCCTTAAGTGCAAAAATGCATTTTGCGATGGCGCATGACAATATCAAATATTACGATATGGATACTTGTTTGTTAGGTCATTTGGCTGATCCAGTGATTGGCGGCGTAGAATTTTCCGGCATGCATCTAAGTATCAGTGATGCTCCTGGCATTGGCGCAGAAGTAGATCCGACGTATTTAGCAAAACTAGAAAGCTGTATTGTTTAAGGGCTATAAATACAAGTATGAAAGGGGCTACTCTTCAATAGTCAAAATGTTGTTTTTTCAAATCATCCTATTGTCACACAAGTTTGTATCTTTACTTTACAAAGCACAACACTATGGAAGCGCGCAAAGCAATTGATTCCTTCACCACTATGAATGAATTAGTATTACCCAATGATACGAATACCTTTGGTGATTTAATGGGTGGGAAACTCATGTATTGGATGGATATCGCCGCCTATTTATCCGCAGGCAAACATTGCAATTCAGCATGTATGACTGCATCGGTAGATAATTTAAGTTTTAAAACACCTATTAAATTAGGCAATGTTATTTGTATTGAAGCCATCGTAACTAGAGCCTTCACTACTTCCATGGAAATCCATTTAAAAGTATGGAATCAAAATATGATCAGTCAGTCAAAGGAGCTAAGCAATGAAGCCTTTTTTACTTTTGTTGCTTTAGATGAAAATAAAAAACCCAAAGAAGTTCCCGCAATCATTGCAGAGACAGCCGAACAAAAAAAATATTATGATGGCGCTTTACGTCGTCGTCAATTACGTTTAATATTAGGCGGCAAAATGAAACCAGATGATGCAACTGAATTAAAAGCCTTATTTGTTAAGGACTAGGCTAAATTGCTATTGTGATAATTTTATTTACTAATCACTTGAGCCAAGTGATGCTTTCCTTTTAACATATACTCCTTACTTTGCTCAATGCCATCCATGATTTGTTCTAAGATGTGTTCAACAGATTGTGTATAGTCAATCACCAACGGCTCTTTAAATCGAATACTTAAGGGTGTTCCTACTTTTTTAAACTTCAATCCTTTCTTATTGAATGCACGCCAAAAACCATTGATCACAACAGGTACCACAATGGGTTGATTATTTTTAATGATATGCGCAGTTCCTTTTCGTCCAGGTGCAAAAGGCTTGGTGGTACCTTGCGGAAAAGTGATCACCCAACTATTAGACAAAGCTTTATCAATTTTTTGAGTGTCCACTTCATCTCGATTACGCGAGACATCTTGTCCTTCAGCACGCCATGTTCGCTTTATTGTTAAAGCACCGCCCAGCTTAAATAATTTGGTCAACCAATTACTATTCATAGTTTCCTCCGCAGCAACAAAAAATAAATTGGTGAATGGATTTAATAAATAATAAGGCAATCCGAGCTTGTTAAACTTACGCCATTTCACCGCACAAAAAATATGAACAAAAGCAATCACATCCGCAAAATAAGTTTGATGATTACTTACAAATAAAACATTTTTATTTGGGAGATTTTCCAAATGCTCCGTGCCCTCAATTTTTAACTTATTGAATAATACCAACCCTGGATAAGTAAATATTCCAACAAGCCCATATATAAAGGAGCGAAATAAGCGAATATTTTTTAATCTATCCAATAAACTCATGATCCAACCAATTTTGATATTAACGCAATATACTAATTAATATTTTATTCGCATATCCGTGTTTAGCCAACAAATTGTATCTTTAAGCAATGAAAAAATCAGCAGTAATTTTTGACATTGATGGTTTATTAATTAATAGTGAGCCCTTATGGAATAAAGCGGCTAGTGAAATTTTTAGGCAATATGGGATTTTATTGACCGAACAGCAATATGCATTAACCACTGGATTAAGATCAAAGGAATTTGTTGCACATTGGTTATATGAACACAAAATCCCTTCATCTGAATATGATCGTGCCGAGCAACGTATTATTGATTTAGCATTAACCATGATTGACAAGGATGCGAATGTCATGCCAGGTGTTGAACATATTTTTCAATTTTTTTTACAAAAAGAATTTAAAATTGGATTAGCCACTTCCTCCCCTGTTGCTTTAATTGAACTCGTAAAAGACAAACTTGGAATTAGGCATATTATTCAAGCTAGTTGCTCAGCGCAACAACTACCTTTAGCCAAACCGCATCCCCAAGTTTATTTGGACTGCGCCGCTGCCCTTCATACTTCCCCATTGGCCTGTATTTGCTTTGAAGATTCAGTCTATGGAATGATTGCGGCGAAGGCTGCAAGAATGACCTGTGTGGTGGTGCCAAGTGCTGACCATATGAAATTAGCCCATTGGGGTGCCGCTGATTTAAAATTATCCTCACTACAAAATTTTGGCGCCTTACACTTCAATATGCTTGATCCAGAATAAGGATAGGTAGGATCTCAAGGAAATTAAAAAAATTATGTGTTCATGGTGAAAATCAAATTAAATTGCAGGTCAGTATGGAATTAGCAAAAAAGGTGATTGGAGCCGAACTCGAGTTATTCGAAAAACATTTTAAAGATGCGGTAAAAAGTAGGGTATCCCTACTGGACCGTATTATGCAATACATTGTCAAGCGCAAAGGAAAACAAATGCGCCCGATGTTTGTATTGTTATCTGCAAAATTACATGGGGAAATAAATGACAGCTCCTACCGCGCAGCTTCCCTTGTTGAATTATTACATACAGCTACTTTGGTACATGATGATGTGGTAGATGAAGCTTTTGAAAGAAGGGGCTTTTTTTCCATCAATGCCTTATGGAAAAACAAGATCGCTGTTTTAGTAGGTGATTATTTATTATCAAAGGGATTGTTATTGTCATTAGAGAATAAAGACTTTACCATATTAACTATTTTATCCAATGCAGTAAAAAATATGAGCGAAGGCGAATTATTGCAAATGGAGAAAACAAGAAATTTAAACTTTGACGAATCTGTTTACTACGAAATCATCAATGGGAAAACAGCAAGCTTACTCGCATCGAGTTGCGCCGCAGGCGCATCCTCTGTTTCAAATGATTCAGAAGTAATTGAACAAATGCGTGCATTTGGAGAAAATGTGGGTATGGCTTTTCAAATCAAAGACGATTTATTTGATTATGGTGAAGCGAAAGTGGGTAAGCCAACAGGTAACGATATCAAAGAAAAAAAATTAACACTCCCTTTAATTCATATTTTACAAAAAGTAACTCCCGCTTTAAAAAAGAAGATCATCTTTATTGTTAAAAATAATAATAACGATAAAGCGCAGGTGAAATTTGTCATTGACAATGTAGTATCAAATGGTGGTATAGAATATGCTACTGAAAAAATGATTGAATACCGCGATAAAGCATTAACAATACTCCACTCATTTCCAAAATCAAGTTGCAGAGATGCGCTTGAAGAATTGGTCCGCTATACAACCGACCGAAAATTTTAATGGAAAAAAGATGGAATATATTACAGGCAGATGTACAAAAAGTACAAGCTTTACAAAGCGCACTAAAAATACACCCTATACTCTGTGAACTACTCGTTCAAAGAGGCATTGATACCTTTGAGGCAGCAAAACATTATTTCAGACCCAGCATTGACCACTTACATGACCCTTGGTTAATGAAGGATATGCGCAAAGCAGTAGATCGTATTCAGGAAGCAGTTAATAAGCAACAAAAAATACTGGTATTTGGCGACTATGATGTGGACGGAACCAGTTCGGTTGCTACTTTGTACCAGTTTTTAAAAACATTGTCGCCCCATATTGATTATTATATTCCACATAGATATAGAGAGGGCTATGGTATTTCTAAAATAGGAATTGACTTTGCGAAAGAAAATAATATTGATTTAATCATTTCAGTGGATTGCGGTATTAAATCCATTGAACTCATCACTTATGCAAAAGATTTAGGTATTGCATTTATTATTTGCGATCACCATTTACCTGACACCATTTTACCACCTGCAATTGCCATCCTTAATCCGAAACAAGTGGATTGCAATTATCCATACAAAGAACTTTGTGGATGCGGCGTGGTATTTAAATTAATATTGGCCCTTGCGGACACTTATAATTTGCCACCTGAATCCTATTTGCAATATTTGGATTTAGTAGCCACCGCGATTGCTGCGGATATTGTTCCACTTACAGATGAAAATAGAACATTGGCTTTTTATGGTTTACAAAAAGTAAATCAATCCCCCTGCTTTGGCATTTTAGCGCTGATGGAATTGGCCAAACAAATTACACCCTTAAAAATTAGCAACTTAGTTTTTGCAGTAGCGCCGCGGATTAATGCGGCAGGCAGAATGGATGACGCAAAAAAAGCAGTACAATTATTTATAGAAAAAGATTATTCAAGCGCTTTAGCCATTGCCTCCTTATTACAACAGGATAATTTAGACAGACGAGAAGCGGATACTAGTATTTCAGAAGAGGCATTGCTCCAAATTGAAATGGACCCTGCGCATGTAACCAAAAAATCGTCTGTGGTTTTTCAAGCACATTGGCATAAAGGCGTGGTAGGTATTGTAGCAAGTAGATTAATTGAAAAACATTACAAACCTACCATTGTGCTAACCCAAAGTGGAGATGTCATTACCGGAAGCGCGCGCAGTGTATTGGGATTTAATTTATATGAAGCACTTCATGCATGTCGTGCACATTTAATAGGCTATGGTGGTCACTTTGCTGCGGCAGGTATGACCATGGCAGTTGATCAACTTGAACCGTTCAAAATTGCTTTTGAAAATGCAGTCGCTGAAAGAATCACCATTGAACAGCTGACCCCTGAAATCGCTATCAATTCCATATTACCCTTGGATCACATCAATATGAACTTTTTTCAAATTATCAGTCAAATGGAACCTTATGGACCAGATAATGTACG
>Ga0114978_10002288_pt1 | contig 15765 bp, 13 predicted proteins | sample S_140212_EF_Meta_FD_87027 | JGI IMG/M metagenome (GOLD analysis project Ga0114978, IMG submission 87027) | Freshwater microbial communities from Lake Simoncouche, Canada to study carbon cycling - S_140212_EF_MetaG | ecosystem: Environmental > Aquatic > Freshwater > Lake | place: Lake... | reverse complement strand
TATACTGTTTGAGAACCTCCATGATTTGGTTGATTTTTACCGGGTCGAACCCGTCATCCGGAACGCCGAACAATACAATATAATAACTGTAAAGAGGGGCCAATGCGACGGTTTTCGTCAAGGACATCGTATCGGACATAGTGTCCATCACTGAATTTGTGTTTTTATCGCTCAAAATAGTATGAACGCGATTTTGGAGAGCGACGGTTTTGACTTGCAATTCGACATTGGAGGCGTGGAGATGAAATGCATGTATGGCCGCCATCAATCCTTGTTTGGTGATTGTCAATAACAATTGCATATTTTTATCTCGAGAACGGAGAACCATCTTCGAAATATTGTCATACAGATTGGAGTATTCGATAATGTCCGCGCTCATTTCATCGTATTTTTTATCTGCAACTAACCTCGTATATTTTTGTTCAATATTTCTAAAGGTTTGAACATGGTCATCCATACGCGTATTGGAAAAGGGTGTATCTCCTATCGGATTTATAATAGTTCTTTTCGTACTATATTGTACCGTTCCGAAAATTGATTTGCTCATATTTACTTTACCTCTACAAAAATTACACCGCAATCTATCTAACAAGGGATTTGAATGCGCGAACCGCTTTCTGTGGGTTCTCGAATCTATAGATTCGATTTACAAAATCTAAATACGACGCATATTTGGGAGAACTTTGCAGAATACGGTTGTGCTGCAAAACACCGTACAATACGAGACCAAAATTATATTGGTCCATGGTTTGTCTTACACGCTCCTTCGACTTGATTCGGCCTAATTTCGCAAACATTGACGTGTAATATTCGATAGATTTTTCGAAGTAAGATGATACATTCGGTTGATTTGTATCGCCAGCTTGAAATATAGTCAGATAGTGGTTGTATAAAATGGAAAAAATGGTTCTCCATATTTTTCCGAATTGTAATATGTATAAAACGGGCCAAGGCACTAAGGTTGCTTTTTCAAAAAAGGATTGCGTATATTTTCTCGACAATTCCCAATCAATGAGTATGAATCTGCCGTTGCAATACATCATATTGTCCGGTTTAATATCCGAATGAATCATATTGTTTTCATTCAATTTGACCAAAATACGTAATATATCGAGAACAAATTGTTCGAATGTTCTCGCATCCATTTTATTTAAATAGTCAAAGCTGAGTGGTTGCTCACATCTTCGGTTTATCACAAAATATTGAAAGTTAGATTGCATCTCGGGGATTTTAAACAGATTGTTCTCCAACACGTTATTGATTTCGGTTTGTAAGATAGACAACTGTGTTGGTTTTTCTTGTAGGGAGAACCCGACGATAAAATGCGATTGATATTTCATTCCTACTGCGTTTTCATTCGACGATAAAATTTGCGAGATGTTCTCGTATCCTCGCAGTTCGTTTTTGAAATCTTGTTGGGGTTGTATCGGATTGTAAAATTCTTTCACGATATATTTTTGTACAGAAGAGTCTTTATTGATGAAATCGAAGAAATCGGAGGTTTCGTCGTGTGTGAGTGTCATTTGTTTTAATGCCGAGTTTGTAGGGTCTTTTACATACAAGACAATTTTGTGAATGTTCTCTACTTTTATTTTCCTACAGAAATTGTCTTCGTCGGTTTCATTGTGATTACAGAAGTCTATCGTCATTCCTTTCATTCCTTGGCCATATCTACGTCCGCCCATAGTTTGTTTGTTTTTCATTGTTTTATTTTTCATTGTTTTGTTGTTTATTGTTTTGTTTTTCATCATATATATCCTGATATATTATTCAAATATTATTTTTTTATTTGCACATTTTGTGTCGTATTTAAGACACCCGTTTCATTAAAATTCAACAAATCCTTTGTAATATTTACAATTTTCCCGTTCTTTTGTAATGTAACGTTTGTTTTTAAACGTATAGGAGTTCGTAACACTTCTTTTGTTCCAGTCATTCCTGTGGTTCCAGTCATTCCTGTGGTTCCAGTCATTCCTGTGGTTCCTGTGGTTCCTGTAGTTCCTGTAGTTCCTGTGGTTCCTATTCTATCATTAGATCCAGTTGGACCGATATGAATGGGTTTCTTCGTATTTTTATTTTTGTCAAAAGTATCTTTGTTTTCTTTTTTTTGATTTTCGATTTTTGTTTGAATCTTTCCTTTTGGTCCTGTTGGTCCTGTCCCTTTCCGTTTTAATCCAGTTGGTCCGGTTGTTGTTCCAGTTATTGTTTCTGTTGTTCCAGTTATTCCTGTGGGTCCGGTTGTTTCTGTTGTTTCTGTTGTTTCTGTTGTTTCTGTTGTTTCTGTTGTTCCAGTTGTTCCAGTTGTTCCAGTTGTTCCAGTTGTTCCAGTTGTTCCAGTTGTTCCTGTATTTTCTATTTCAGAATCAATATTTATTTTTATCGGAGAGAGAGGAACGATAGGTTCTGGTGGAACTGGTGGTACTGGTACTGGAACTGCTACTGGTAGTGGTATTATAATATTGGGTAAAGAAACCAGTTTGATAAAGATGGGTTTTTTAATGATTCGAACAATTCTATCCATCGTCGTCACTGTTTCCTGAGATGAAATGCCGTCGTCATAATTCGTCGCCGTATTTAACTTGAGAACATGTTGTCTACCCAATTCATTCAAATGTAACATCTCCGCATCAATTCCAACAGAGATTTTCATGGTTAAACCATACGGAACGAAAATAAAATCGCCTTCTAAAAACCCGTCTGAAGTATCGAGAACTTTCGCCCGATTTCCAAACAGATTCATCTTTTTCGAATATTCGAGGATTCCATTGATGCCATTAATAGTGATTCCGCCGTACAAATCATTGAATGTGCCAAATAAATTGGTGCTCTGGTGTGTGATTTTATCGTAAAATGCGTCTATCGTCCATAATTTGTCCGGTGTTTTGGATGCAGAATACTCCTCTTCCTGCACATAAATGGACGAGAACCCCTCCTCGAATTTCAAAAATGCATTCACATATTCGGTAAATTCGCGATGAATGTTCTCTAATGTTCCTATACTATTGACCTGATTAGCAGACGCCATGTTCTGAATAAATTCAAGCGCGCAAATTGTAAGAGAATCCGTCGAGAACTTCTTCGAATCTTTGTCATAACTGTTCATGAATTTATAATTAAACAATCGGGGATCCAACAGGAGTTGTACGGCGTCATTGACCCGGTATTTACCAATGTTTTGGATGGCCGTGATTCGAATCTGTTCGTTCTGTTGTTCAATCGAGAATCCGCCGCTTGCAGTAATGGCGGGTTGTAACCCAGAATACACTAATTTTTTATTTACGGCGGTTGCAAAATTAAAAGCTTGTTTTCGTATCATGTGGTTTTTCTTGTATTATTATACGATTATATATTTAGCCCCTTTCACACACACCTACACATATAATCTCTCGGCATATGTAAATATAGTAATACGAATGTCCATTGCAACTTTAAAACGAAAAACCCAGTCCTTGTACAACAATATCAGTGTTTCCAAGCCGCAGTTCTCTTTGAATGGCACGCACCGTACTCAGGGATATGTAGGACAAACCTCTTTATCGCGTCATTTGCAGAGAACTCCCATGAAAGGCAATGTGATTCGCGGGAACGGCGGATGTTGCGGCACCTACCGGATGATGCCCATCGTCACTTCTGGTGTTCAATCTGCGATTGACTGTCTGAACAATCCAAACGTCGTGAAATCGTCCGTATTAAATACGGCGGGGATGCTCCAACAGAAGTATGTGGTTGACCCGCATGCGATGATAGTGGACCAAACATGCGATTGTTATTGGACAAAAAACAATGTGGTGAAACCGGATTATAATCAGCGCGCGAACCAAAGTGATTACATCCATTTACTCAGCAAAAAAGTCACTGCATTTGTAAGCGCTTCTGAACCCGACAACGATGCGCCTATCAATAAAGGCATTTCCTCGTGTGTGGGTGACAACAAGCGATTGTATCGTGCCACCAATTACAACACAAACATGCGTGATGTTTGTGGAATTACCAAACCGGAATGGAAATATGTGGCCATGTCGCAAAACAATTACATCTCTCGACGCAATGAAGCCTGTTCGTCCGTTAATTTGAACCCATTGCCAACGTCGTCTAGATGTGGTGTACCTTTACCATAAATAAGTCAACGCTATAAAATTGAGGGGATAATCATATGGATTTAAAATCTATATGATTTCATAATAATGTCCGAAAAAACAATTCCTTTGACCACTCTCTATCTCAACCAACTGTCGGAAAAAGAAAAAAAAGCGTATGAAATTGCGACATCTCATTTGGGCTGTTCATTTCATCTCGAAAAAAGCGACGGATTTTTGAATTTTGTAAAAAAATGGAATTCAACGAATGCCAATCCAAATCGAATTACAAATCCTTCTTGTTCTTGAAATCCTTGTACGACATTCGATTACTATCACTCCCCATATTCTCCAACAGGGCACTTTGAAAGAGTGGAAGGCTCTTTTTTTTCACGTCGGTATGTATCGGTTGCAATATCTGGAAGTTGCCAGTACTCATTTTCCCCAAATACAAAAATTTGTTTCGAATGTTCTCGTTCTTGTTTTTCAGATTTGCAGACAAAGAATGTGTCAGTTTTAATGGCGTATAATGACTCATTATCTCGGCAAGTGCCGATGTCGACAATTCCGAGTGAACGATTTCGTCAATGAAAAAATCGTAGCAAAAGAACATTTGTACATATTTCATTGCGCATGCATTCAGTATCTCGTACGAAATACCGTTTTGGTCCGAGACATAAGCGAACCCCATTTTGTAGGCATCATAATACATCAGAATATTGCCTCTTGGCGTGTTTTCCAACATGAGTTTTGATTTCCATTTCTTTTCAATGTCCGTATTTTGGTATTGCATATATTCGTCATAGGCCTTTTTATCGTAAAAGAGTTTCGAAATGTTCTCGTTTTTCTTCGTGTTCTGCGAGAATGTTCGAAACCTCTCTTTTTTTTGCAGACAATATTCTTTCTCTCGTTCCGTTGCCGTTTTTGGCTTTTTATATGCAGCAGGGTCGTGCAATCCCAGAAAATACAATATCTTGAAATAATACACATACGTGTAAAAAATGAAAAATCGGTAGTAGTAGTACAGCGTCTGTTTGTTTATCATTCTCGCGTTTTTCGGTGATTGTCTATATTATGCATTTGTTTCTATTCTATTTTTGTACTGTATTCTATTTTGCAAACTCCTTTTCCAAGAAAGAAGAGAGGGAAGATTTTGTGTGTTTTCCTACAGGTTTCGGTGTGTGAATATACTGGCTTGCATTTTCGATTTCGCTCTCTTCTCTCATAAGACGTGTCCTGTCTGCAAACATCTGTTTGACTTCTTCTGTCAAGTCTTGCACTTGAATCCGCTCGTAATTTCCAACAGGGTTCTCTGGATGCATGCAGACCAAGTACATGCCGGTGATTCGTTTGCCGTAATTCTTTTCGAGAATATATTTGTAGGTATTGAGTTGAAGCGAATAGTGCCAGAAATTGGAATCGGGCAGATGGCCGATGATTTTGTTTTTGGCCATTTTCCCGCCAAACGTGTCTTCGTATTGGATGCCGCGGACTCGTTTCCAGTCGTAAATTTGGCACGTGTTTGTGTCCGTGTCGTCTTGGAAAATCATGTCAATGGACCCCGAAATCTTGGCGTCTTCGTCGTACACCATCCATTCCGTGCGATATGGTTTCAATGGGAAATCTTTGCGAAAGTTCTCGAAATAGCCGTATTCGACGCTGTCATTCTGCACGGGTTCATCATTGTAGAAACATTCTATATCGTAATGCATTTTTGTGCCCGACCCCGACGCTTCTTTCCCGTTTTTTTCCCACAGGGATTTGATGGCTTGTTTTGTCATGCCGTAATATTTGTGGTTGGGGTCATTCAGCGACCCTTTTCGCTCCATGTTGTCGATGACTTTGTCCGCGTCGAAATGCGAGAACTGTTGATGTATCCACGTAGTGACCGAGGTATAGCCCTGTTGGCCATGCACGGTATATATATGCGGGCCTTCGTCGAAGGTGATGAAGGCGTCTCTGGGATGCGCATTTTCGGTCGCGAGTTTGGTGGGTGGTATATTGGGCATGATGATGATGATGGATATAGTGGTGTTAAAAAAAGAAGTTCATATCAATTTTCCAACAGGGGTTTGTTGTTTGTTTCATTCGACGTATTTGAGAGACACCTGGATTTTTTGGATGACCGCTTTTTTGATTTCAACGATTTGTTGTTCTCGTTGCAATTGACTATTCCCTGACAATTTCATAATGTATTCGCGATGTATTTCTTTGAGTTTTTCATTGGTTTCGATTTCGCTTCGATGTTCGTTTTTCCACTGGTAATACCGGCATTCGATGCGGCGTTTGAGAACTTCTACCACTTTCTTGAATTCTTCCGAGTCGAATGACCGCCAAGTACCGTCTGGATTGATTTCCGTTTTTTCATACACGAATATCATGGTGGGTTTTTGAATAAAGCATCGAAGGGGGTTTTCTGTAGGAGATTGCTCGATTTTTCGAAAGAGGACGGTCGTAATACACTGGCTCATGTTTTTTTCATAGAGGGTTTCCAAATCGTGTTCTGCGATGTCGCATTCATCTATCCACTGTTTGAGTGTTTTCGGTGGTCGTATCGTTTCCAGATATTCATTGATGCTTTTCTTCGTAATCGATTGTTTTTTCAGTTTGTCGACGGTTTTCTCCAACTGTTTTATTTTTTCGCTCAAGTCGAGAACATATTGCACAAGGACTTGTGTGGAAGGTGTGACGAGTTCAACCGATTCGCGGTCATATGTCCCTGTGTGAATATATTTGCAGAAATCGAGGTGTCGCTCAAACGTGATTTTGCTGTGTTTTTTGATTCCGCATATATCGCATTTGTAATAGAGGTTTTTTTTAACGAGAACTTGCGTTGGTTCTTGTGTTGGTTGTTCTTCTTGTGCTTGTTCTTGCATCCTTGATTTAATATTATAAAAGTATATACTCACTTCAATTTTATACGATGATGAAAATGATATTTAGCACTAAACCCAAAAACAGTACGAATGCATATCCAACACAAAATCCTACACAAAATTCCTTCAGTTCTGTCAATACGTTCTCCCAATTTACACCCAAAGAGACGAATCTCTTAGTCCAAGCCGATTTCCAAGGTATGCTGACGCGTATTCAAAATATGAAACCATGCGGTTCTTGTTCTCGAAGATAATCTTTCGAATATGTATCAGAAACGAGTCCAATGAATCATCCGAACACGAATAATCGTTATTTTGATGGCAAAGAATCCAATTCATTTTTATCTCCTACAGTGACCCAATACGGCAGTCATATGGTAATGACCAATGTGTCGAGAGAAACCAAAAAGAAATATTGGAACATCGATACGCAATTTCGCGACGATTATCAAAACATTTCTCTCTCGCAATTGGTGTTTACTTTGCCGCAGTCGATTCCCAATGTGAATAGCATTTCCGTTGTGAATGCCGAAATTCCGATTTCGTTCTCGAATATTTCCGCGAATTTAGGCAACAACTCGATACAAATAACGCGCGTAAGCGACGGCGCCATTAGCAAGTTGGTTCTCCCAGACGGATGGTATACACTCGCCACCTTGAAATCCGCCATCAATTCAAAACTGACGACACTTGGACTCACTGGATTGAGTTATGATATAAGTACCAATAATATTTCGACGTTTACTGCTTCGTCGGACTCTTATGTCTTGACATTTGCAACGACTTCTACCACTACCAGCTCCGGGTTTGACAAATACGATGTGAAATCGCGATTGGGTTGGCAATTGGGGTTCCGTGATATTTCCTACACGGTTACTTCCCTGTTGGTTTCGACGGCGGTCATTGATATTCTGCGGCCGCGTTATTTGTATTTAGTCGTCGACGAGTTTTCCGGAAATACGCCGAATTCGTTCGTGTCGCCTCTCACGACGTCGGTTCTCAATAAAAACATATTGGCAAAAATAACGATGGATTATTCGTCGTATTCGTTCGGCTCTCTCCTTCCTGCGAATTTGTTGAACGGGTATTTGTACAGCGATGTTCGCAAATATGGCGGGATGGTGAATTTACAGCGTCTGCGTATTCAATTGGTGAATGAATATGGCGCGGCGGTGGATTTGAATGGACAGGATTTCTCTTTTTGTCTGGAAATCCAATACGAATGAATAATTGAATCATTGTTGTGAATATAATAAAGGGTTTTTTTGAACTATATAATATTTTGACCATGTCGACAAAATATTTTGTCCTAACAAAACGCACGGGTTCTCGTGTAAACGATAATACCGAGAACCAGATTGTATTTTTTAATCAATCTGAAACGCATATTCTGCCTCATATCAACATGCCATATTATGCATCGAATGGTCTCTTCGAATCGAGCTTGATTGAATGGTGCAAACAATTCTGTCAACCGGACAAAGTATTTCTCGACATCGGTGCACATTCGGGTACGTACACCATTTCACTGTCGTCACATTGTCAGCATGTCTATAGTTTCGAGCCGCAGAAGATGACATATTATGCATTGTGCGGCGGAGTGGCTTTATCCGGCAAAGAGAATATTACCTGTTTGCAATACGGGCTCGGTTCGAAAGAACAGGTCGGCAAGCAGACGTTGAACATTGTGAGCCATGATGGCGGTGGGTCGACCTTGCATACAAACCGGACATCTGCGATTTTGAAACAAGAAGACATTGATATAAAAACCCTCGATTCGTTCTCCTTAGAGAATGTGGGGTTTATTAAGATGGATGTCGAAGAGAATGAGCTCTACGTATTGCAAGGCGCAATCGAAACGTTGAAACGGTGTCATTATCCAAAACTGTTATTTGAATCGAATTTTGAGAACCAAACGCTGTTTTCATATATACTCAATATTGGATACAAAGATATTATCGCTGTAGGAGGGTGTAATAATATGTATTTGGCGGTGTTATAACATGACGGTGTTATTGGTAAATTTCTTACCAAGTTCTCGTGTTTGATTTATTAGTTGTTGTGTATTGGTTGTATTTTTCGAAAGAATGTTTTTATATTCTCAATATATAAACATCTGCATGGTTGCATCGAGTGTATTGCCCGTCGCATTTAAAGGCGACAAACTCTATTTTTTGTTCGGAAAAGAGAACGAAATGGAAGACAGTGCAAAAGGGTTTTCCGATTTCGGAGGACGTGTAGAAGGAAAAGAGACGCTGATGTTGACGGCTCTTCGCGAAGGGAGTGAAGAACTCTGTGGGTTTCTAGGAGGTCCTGACCAATTAAAGTCGCGAATCAAACAGGGTGGCGGTTTCTACAAAATCTCGTATGTGAATGAAACGACCGCCTATCATGTTCACATATTTCGTATGGACTATGACGAGAACTTGCCGAAATATTTTACAAATAACCACCGGTTTTTATGGAAACGCATGGATAAAAATATACTGAACGACAGCAAACTGTTTGAAAAACAGGAAATACGTTGGTTCTCATGTGAAGATGTGCGAAGAGACCGTTCTCTTTTTAGACCATTTTACCGCAATATTGCAGAAACGGTATTGTCCCACGAATCGAACATTCGCAAGTTTTTCAGTAAACCTCCGTCGCTTTCGAATAAAACCATGAAAAGGCGCGGCATGAAAGGAGGCTGAGGTCCGCCGGTAGATGCATTTGTGAATTCATCTGTATCTACCGCGAATGAACCGAGTGTTTCTCAGCCCACAGAGGCCCCCGTCATTGTGGGTGGCTGAGGTCCACCAATACTTTCGAATCATCATGTATAGATGAATCGATTTAACAATAAAACCAGAAAAACAAAACCCGTATCGAGAACTTTCTCGAGAATGCCGATAGTTGGTTCGCAGATTGTGGACAGTCTTCTCTTGAATCGCCGTAGATTGGCGGCGAAGAAAACGAGACGCAACTATCTAAGACCGCGGATTTCTTTTTCCAAAACGGATTCTAACAAATGAAAATATACATATGCATTATATAGCGAATACATATGTCATCATCATGGAAACAATACGGTGGTTTAACGCAATTGGAAGGAACTCGAAATATTAATGTGAATACTTTGACGACGGACAGTATCATTTTGCGAAAAGCCTATGCCGGAAATTTCGATATTTGCGGTAGTTTGATTGTAAATACCGATGTGTATATCGGCAGAAATTTATACGAATATGGTAATTCATATCTACATCAATTGGAAACCGACACGCTCTCGGTTAATAATCGAACCGATTTCGACGGACCCGTCTATTTCCACAGCGATTTTTATGCTCGCAATAACATTCTCACACAAGAAAGTATTGCTTCCCAAAATTCTATTACGGTCGGAACACAACTCCTTTTCAATAACCATGTTGAGTCGACCTCCGAAAATTATAATTACATGTATGGTAATATAAGTGGCATCGGAATCAACTATTTTGACCCTGTAGCAACCTTGGATATTTGTTCAAACAATGTCGCCGCGCTCAACGTCATCGGCCACCAATCTGTCAATACAAACATTCTTCACAAAACATGAATCACAACGGAATCGCGCTTTCAGCAAGGACGAATAGCAGTCGCGTCGATTTCTACGTCAATGATGAAATATCGGCATCGCTTGGAAATGCATCGATTGAATCCAAAGACGACGGGCGATTGGCATTGGAAACCGTGACGGATGTTCTCATACAGGGGAATTTGATAGTGACTGGCGATAAACATACAAACACGTATCATCGGTACGAAGAAACGGCCGTTATTTATGACGGGAACGATGCGAACGATTCTCCCATCTATTTTGGAAATGTCTATTTACAGGACCCGGTACGTTACAAATGCGCGTTGTCGCTGATTTCGAACGATACGGAGAACCGTTCGACCTCTTTGATGTATATGACTTCGCAAAATCGGTTGGGGTCGGCAATTGGCGGCGGCGTGTATCCAACAGATGTATCGCGTGCGATGTCTGTACGCGGAATCATCGATGGAAGTGCGAATCATCTGTTTACACCGGTGGAAACCACGGTTTCAAGCACGTTTCGCGACAAATATTTGGCGACGACGGGGCTCAATACGTATACTCCGCGCACTGAAAAATACATATTGGATGTGAACGGTCCGCTGCATATTGACAACAGCGATATTAACAGCGTATTGTCCGTGAAATTCCAGGTGAAATATTTGAATCAGGCGATGAATTCCAGCAATTATATCATGGCGGTGGGAACGTCGATTGATATTTCGGGCTCGTTTAAAATAGAAGGGTTGAATGCATATCGCCATACGATTTATTTCTCGAATAATTACGGTAAAACCTGGCGTTCAAACATGATTTATCCTTCGCAATATCTCGAAGTGGACCAGAATGAACGCGATGCATTGTTAAAAGGCGATTATCTCAATCAAGTATCCCTGTATGACGCATCGTTTGCTTTTATCACTGGAAACAACAATTCGATGATTTACACCTTCAATGGCGGATATGATTGGCAAAGTATTATTGTGCGTAATCAAACAGGAGGTGCTTTGCCGACTCTCAGTTTCAACGGTATTTTTTTGTATCCGGTTACGAATCCGAATGGTCCGACCAATACCTTGTCTGTATATTTTACGGTAGGTTCTCAAACGGAGTCGTTAGATTCATTCGGCGTGTTTGATATATCTTTATCTACAATCAGTATTATTCGAGATGTCGGTGATACATTGGCGGTCAATGCGACGTTGCGTACAACGTCAATAATAACGATTTGGTCGATTGCCGTGACGAGCACCCATATCTACGTATGCGGAGATAAAGTGGTTGTGTATGCAAAGACGAATTTGAACGTCCCGTTTTCTTCCTACCAAAACGGTTCCAGATATTGGACATATATTAACGCCGAAGGCTCGAATGCAATCGCTGTTGGACCGGAGACCATATTGTCCACAAAGAATAATGGGACCAATTGGACCTTGAAAATTGTAAATGGGTACATAATGAACGACGTCTCGATATATGACACAAATCGCGCAATTGCGGTAGGAGATGCTGGCGTGATAATGATTACAGAAGACGGCGGCACAACTTGGGGGAAAATCGAAGAAGGTTCTCCCTATTATAATTGGATAAATTCGTCTGGAAAAGGTAAATTGCTTACCAATACTGATGTGAATTTGCGCGACATTATCATTGCGGATGACAACACATTTTTGATTACAGATTGCACGGTCGATTACCAACAATCTTCTCCTGGAAGATACGGTGAGAGTGATATATACAGTTGTTTTTTCCCGAATTATTTGAATTATCGCAACAATTCCGTGTTGGATATTTGCGGAAATATGGATATATATGGCGACATCAGGATTCATTCGCGCGATGGATACAATCGTATTGAAACGGATTCGTCCTGTACAACGTTCGGGTTCATCAATTCGTCATCGGTACTCAACATGACCATCGGGCATGCAAATACGCGCGTTATAGTTCCAGGAATATTACAAGCCAATACATTTGAAAACAACTACGTGAACTATAATCAAATTGCATGTGACAGATATACGTCGATTTCCGACAATTTGATTTTTACCAACAGTGGTAATATATTTATATCGAGCGAACAACTTATTATCGGTGATTCGCCATCAACCACCTTGGTTCAACTCGGCAACAGTGTGGCGGGGTCTTCTGCTGTATTTTCGATTGGCGGTCCTACAGATACGGTATTGATTCAATCGCCAGTAAGTGCGTCTTTGGGACTGACGGTGAATGGTCCTGTCGTTATAGAAGGCGACATTTCTCTCACACAGAGTCCAGAGGAAAGTCCGATGCAAATCAGTGGAAATATTGAGCATACGGGAAATTTGCGGGTAAGTTCTCTCGTAGAATCATTGAATTCGACGATTCACGGTAATGTGTCTGTCGGTGGAAACCTTTCATTAGGTGGTAATTTGTCGGTGATGGAGAACAGTGTGTTTGACGGTTTGGTGACGATTCGTAATTCGTCGTCGTCTCTTTTGTCGATGGACTCCTCTTTGAACAATATGGGAATCGGTTCTCGTATATTGTCTCCTACAGTGGGTTCTGTTACGGGTACGTATAATGTCGGCATCGGGGTCAATGTGATGACGCAGAACGCGATGTCGGGGGAAAACAATGTGGGTGTGGGGCAATATAGTTTATATGCAAATGAAACTGGGAATTATAACAATGCGATAGGGAAACGTTCGCTGACGAGTATTTTATCGGGTGAATATAATGTGGGCATTGGCGATTATGCTGTAGCGACGACTCAAACGGGCAATTATAATACGGGGGTCGGAGGGGCGAATGCATTGCAATCGCTTATCACCGGCGAATATAATTGCGCGTTTGGTACGAATGCGATGCAGAATGTGAATAATGGGTATTACAACACGGCGATTGGTGCAAGAGCGGGGATGAATAGTGATAATTATGATATTTCTAATTGTACGTTTTTGGGAGCGTATGCTACTGCAAATATTCCCGGAGGCACATTTGGTTCGAGTATAGCCAATTCGACGGCGATTGGATACGGTGCGACGGTCACGATGGACAATCAAATTGTTCTCGGAACGTCTGATGAATCGGTGTATATTCCTTCTGCGAATGTCGGTATTGCGAAAGTGGCGGTTGAAAATAGCGGGTTTGTGTTGGATGTGAGTGGACAAATCAGGTGCTCTGGATTGAATCAGAGTTCCGATTATAGAATCAAAGAAGACGTGTGTGAAATTCCAACAGAGTTGTCTGTGGATTCGCTGCGGCCGGTCTATTACAAAAACACGGTGACGAAGAAATACGAGATGGGGTTTTTGGCGCATGAAGTGCAGACCGTGTTGCCATTTTTGGTGGACGGGGAGAAAGACTGCGAGGATTACCAGTCGATGAATTACACGGGGATAATTGCATTGTTAGTGCGCGAAATCCAAGAGTTGAAAAAGAAGTTGAATGAATGAGTGTGTGTCGGTTGATGTATAGGTGAAGTATACATCAATCTGTTTGATAGATGGATTATTTTCCGTTTTCGCAAATAGTGGTTCCGCATTTGCACACCGTTTTTGAGCATGGGCATGTTCTCGTTACAAACCCGTTTTTACTCGTAAATACGCAAGTGATTACTGCCGGATTCTTGTTGAATCGGAAGGTGGGCGCGGGAATCGAGGTGGTATTTGCTTTCCGATTCGTGCGCGTATTTGTATTTTTACACATGACGAACGTACTCGGGCACGTTCCCGAAATGTTTTTTTCCATTCCCAACACGTCTCTTTTTCCAACAGGAATCAATTGGCTGAATCGGTTTTTGGAATTGGTGCCTTGATTTTCCAGTGCATACATACTAAAATCGGTATACGTATTGGATTCGAGAACCGACGGATAATTGGAGAGGTCTTTTATCTGAATCGAATTTTTTTTGTATTGTATATAATCGCTTTGTGCCATATACAATAGGTTCAGAAATGGATATTTGGCCATTGCTGTGTTTTCCAATATTTGGTGGCCGCATAGGTGAGATATGCCGCCAGTGTTCCTATGACCGCGCCGACTCCCAATTGTTTTCCTGTATGCATATTGGATTTGTATCGTTGGAAGAGTGTATTGAATCCGAGGAGTGCGCTAAATGCCAATACTTGCATGGATTTTGTGACGAAAAATAAATAGGAAATGGAGAAAAATGTGAGTTGCGCGTGTCCAGATGGCATTCCCCAAACATGTGTTCCTGTGGGGTCGGGTTCGTATTCAAATCGAAGGTTTGTTTGTTTTGGTCTAGGTTCTCGAATCGTGTGTTTGAGAACTTCGTTGAATTTAAGATTGAGATAGAATGCTGGAACAAACGCAATGACATAGGGAAGTTGATTCCATAAAATGAAAATGGTTGAGAAAAATAGGATTTCCGGACCGTAATATCCAATCGTATCGATTGTTTTTATCAAGCCGTTCATTTAATACTTGTCATATTTTTATTTTTATTTCTTTTTCTGTTTTACAACAGGGTTTTATCCTACAGGGAAAATTGATTCTTTTTATTCGCCGTGATTGAACGTATACCTTATTTCAAGACCAACAGCAAAATCGAAACAATCCGTTCAAGAATACAACGAATATCTATATCCGTCATGTCGAATCTAATTATCGACAACCTCATTCTTTCTGACCAACCTTCTACAGAAGAAGAAATACCAGAGTGGTTGTACAATGTGAATGATGTATGGCACTGGCCAACCAACAATACGGAGATTCATAATACACTCATTCACTCGAACTCGTGGTACAATACCACTCCAAATGTCTCCATTGTGAATCCAACTTTATATCCAACAGTGGATTGCGTGTTGTTGGAATTGCCTAGTTCAGAGTCCACCTTTGACTGTGGTATTTGCTACAAGAGTTCTACGGAGGACCAGCGATTGGTCTCCACCTGTTGTCGCAGACAAGATACGTGCCATTACTGTGTGAAGGCGTGGATTGATATTCATCGAAATCGTCCGTGTTGTGCTTTTTGCAGAAGACAGATTGTGTGTGTGGAAACATCTTCCGAGGAAATGTTCCGTATGATTCAAACACATTATTCTTGAATCTATTTTCGTGCTCGATGGATGGAAGAAAAAAAAGAAAAAGAAGAAAAAGAAAAATAAGAAAAATAAAAAGAAAAAGAAGAAAATAAAAGGGGTCTTCTTTTTATTTTTTGTTTTCTTTTCTTTTATTGTTTTCTTTTATTCTTTTATTTATTGTTTTATTTATTGTTTTATTTATTGTTTTATTTATTGTTTTATTT
>Ga0114978_10002284_pt1 | contig 15778 bp, 11 predicted proteins | sample S_140212_EF_Meta_FD_87027 | JGI IMG/M metagenome (GOLD analysis project Ga0114978, IMG submission 87027) | Freshwater microbial communities from Lake Simoncouche, Canada to study carbon cycling - S_140212_EF_MetaG | ecosystem: Environmental > Aquatic > Freshwater > Lake | place: Lake... | reverse complement strand
GACAGACATCCATGATCGTGGACTTGATGATCTTGTTGATGTTGTTGATGTTGACGATGTCAGGCCAGTTTCCCGTGGCCTTCCACGATCCGCCGTGAATCTCCTTGGACAGCGCGGCCTTCATATCCTTCACCATGCGGTTGTTGTAGGTCTTGCGAAAGAGATCCGCCAGAAGGAATCCAGGGATGTCCACGCGTTTGTTCGGATACGCATCGCGGTCATCGATGGGGATGCGTTTGGTGGAGGTCCACAGCGCCTTGCGTGCCATGTGCGCCAGGAAACACGCCTTTTCGTAGTTCATCTCTTTTCCGCCGATGTGAGGGAACAGCTCCTCCGAGAGAATGTCCGCGATGTTGTTGGGCTTGTAGGACTTGGACGACCACGTATGCGTGTGCTCACCGATCCACGCCAGTGCCTGCTCGTTCGTCTGAATCGCCCCCGCCTCCATGATCGTCTCCGTCATCACCGAGTCATACGCGGGCTCGTCCTCACCGCCCAGAATGAGTTCGCAGATCTCTCGGTCAGACAGGACGCCCAGCGCGCGAAAGAGGATGACAATCGGGATCTCCGTTTTGATGCGAGGGACCGTCACACGAATCATCGTCAGCAGTTGATTCTTGGGATGATACACGATCTTGACGGTATTGGACTTGGGCACTTGGTCATTGTCGGGACCGATGCACTTGATCTCCACGACCTCCAGTTCTTTCACGCTTCCACGGCCGTTGCGAAAGACAAAGGGGCGATTTTCCGACATGCGCTCCATGGAGATCATCGCGCGCTCTCCACCCTGAACAATGAAGTAGCCTCCCATGTCTTCGGGACACTCGCCCATCGCGGCGGGCGGGACATGCTTTTGGTCGTGGAGAAGACAGTATTTGGACCCCACCATCACGGGGATTTTTCCCAGGTGAACATGGGGAAAGACACGGACGTTGGTTTCGCGGATGCCGTTGCGGGTATGATCAATGAAGACCGTCGTCACTTTCACGTCCATGTTGAGCGGGGCGGCATACGTCAGATTGCGAAGGCGGGCATCATTGGGCATCATCGGATGAATGGCACCGTTGTTCTCGAAGATCGTCGGCTTACGAATGGAGATCTCTTCGAATTCCAGCGTCACTTCGTATTCATGCTGAACCGTTCTTCCAGCCACCGCGCCGTCGGCCGTGGTGCCCATCAGCGCATGGGCAGCCGTCGTGGAGAGTCCTGTCGCCGTCGCCAGCGCAGAACGAGGTCCCGCCAAGGGAATTTCCGGTGAACCGTAGGCGGTGATGGGGTTGGACATGTGAATGATTTCAGGGATGTCCACTTCGATGAATTGATTGAACGACTCGATCTGATGGCTAATGATCTGTTTTCCATCAGATTGAGTAATGAAGGATTTGAGAATGTGGCGATAGTGGGGGAGCTGATCCGCCACCGAGGATACCGCGGGAGTTGCCATGGTTTGTATTAGGGTATGGCTTTTTGTTAGAACCCCTCGTTCATCAATTTTTAACAAACTTGTAAGCCGGCATATCGTATGTCTCCTTAAGGCTCCTTTTGATCTCTTTCTAGAATAGGATGAGTGACGTGAAAACATTTACTATTACGAAAGAAGCGGCCAAGGCCGTGGGAGTAGGAGGAACTCGTCGTAAGCGAAAACAAAACACAAATCTTCCCTTGCCAGAAGAGGATTTTTCTATGACAAAGAAGACCCCAATCCATATTCAAAAGCATGGAGGATCGGCTTCTATTCCTGCGACTCCTGCGATCCCTGCGACCCCTGCGACCCCTGCGACCCCTGCGACGCCTGTTGCTCCATCCACACCATCAGTGACAGTCAATCGCTCTACAGCACAAGGGGGTTACCATGAACAAGAGAAGAATGTGCGAGTGGAACTCAAGAAAAAGACGGAGGCAAAGAGTGTTCATCTTCGTCCCAAATCGGATGCCCCCAAAAAGGCCCAGACCAAACGCCGATCCAAACTCACACTGGGAATCTCTTCTCTCCGTAAACGGATCACGCGTGCCAAACACATTCATCGCCATGTCAAAAACATGCCATTGGACAAACTGAAGGAGGAGCTGATCAAGAAGAAGCTGATTCGTCCCACCAGTAAGGCGCCTGAATCGGTTCTCCGTCAAATCGCACGAGACAGTCAGATGGTCGCCACCTCCATGTAAAGCCTCTTCTCTCTCTAGAGGCATGTCCGTCGATCAGCATAACCAACAATATCGGATCTCTTTTCTCGAAGGACCCATCTTCATTGGGCGGATTGCGGGAATTGAGCTCCAGGTAGCCTATGATATTCACCACAACAGGCGTCTGACGCCAACGGCTCTCCATGAAATTGTGAACAATGCAGGAATCCATACAGAGTCCGAGGAGTCTTTGGTGGAGTATACCAGACAACTGTGTCAGGCCTATGATCACTGCACGGCGATTGCGATCTGGGACAAAGAGGGCCCTGTCTATGAGGCCACGGGTCATGCCCAAGATTGGATTCTTCAACGAACATGGGTCCCCACGATCCAGGCACGTGCCTTGGAGCCCTATTATGATTCCTCTCATGCGTGGATGAACGAGATGAAAGGAAAACGCGTTCTCATTGTCCACCCCTTTTATCACAGTATTCAGCGACAACTCCCACGGCTTTCCGCATTGTTTCCCAATCACCCATGGTTTCCCGAGTGTTCCATCGAGGTCGTCGTCCCTCCTATGACGTGTGCGGGAAACCATGGAGGGAAAGATTGGCAGGTCCATCTTGCCGCGTTCTACGAGACGATGGAGAAGAAGGAGTTTGACATCGCCCTTGTGGCGGCGGGAGGATATGGAATGATCATTGCGGACATGATTCATACACGGCTTCACCGATCGGTGATCTATGTGGGTGGGGCGTTGCAACTGTTTTTTGGGATCATCGGGAAACGGTGGTTTGACCAAAAGGAGATCCTGATGCTGATGAATGATGAATGGATTCGGCCGCTGAAAGAGGATCAGCCTCTTCACCATACGAGGGTGGAGAAGGGATGCTATTGGTGATCAGCACTTAAAACGGTTGCGTGGAATCATGGGGTAGAATGACGATGATTGCGTGCTATGAGAGCGATGTCTTATTTTACACGGGCCTATCGATTGGTCTATGGATCGCATCGGTGGTAGGAATGGGCTGTGCGATGTTCTCTGTCAGGAAGAGGTCCTATGCGGATCAGGTCGAGGAACTGATGTTTGAACATATTGTTCAGCAGCTCCGTGAGATTAACATGGCGGAGGCATATGAGCAAGAAGAGGAAGAGCAGGAAGAGCAAGAGGAGGAGCAAGAAGAGCAAGAGCAAGAGCAAGTAGAAAGCGATTCGGAAAGCGAAGACCAAGAGCAAGAACAAGAAGATAGCGAGGAGTCCAATGACGCCGATAATGAGCAAGAACAGGACATCGAATACGTTGAAGAGGAAACGCAGACTGAATATGACGATCTTCCCGATCTCGTGGAGGAGCCACCAGCGCCTGTAGAGTCTCCCTCTGAAACATCCGATGACACGGACATCGCACCACCTAGTAAGAGGGCTCGTCGTGGGCGTGGTCGTGGGCGTGGTCGTGGGCATACTTAAACATACTGCTCTCCTTCTTATCCAAAGACGATGCCGTTTACAGCTCAGGAAAAACAGGATGTCATCGAATATGGGGAACATCAATACAGTAATGGTCATATTACTGGCGTGTATGAGGGATATACCAAAGGATACGCGGAGGCAAAAGACGAGGCCCATGAAGATGTAAAAGAAGCCCATTCATCGGGCTACAAGAGGGGTCTGCTTCACGGTCTTCTTCTAGGGTCGATTGGGCTGTTTCTTGGGGCGATCTGGTGCGATTCTACGAGCCGGCCAAGACAGAGAACCTAAAGAAGCCGTCGCAGGGGACCTAAAGAAACAGCAAAGAGCTTAAAGAATGCCCGCGTATGTATCATAGCAGTTGTGCGCAATCCATGGCAATGTATAAAGAATACGCCGATCTCTATCACACCTACACTCAGAAATACGGCCCTAAAACAGCCATCTTTCTGATGGTAGGATCCTTCTATGAACTCTATGACATCCAGAACAATGAAACGGGTCTCACCACCTGTAATGTTCGCGAGATCACCGACTACCTCGGCATCCAATTGTCCGTGAAGAAAGCCGACCTCTCTGAACACTGCGATGGTCTGTTCGCGGGGTTTCCCGATGGCGCCGTTCATAAATGGGCGGGCCGTCTAACCTCCGCAGGATGGACCGTGGTCGTCGTGGATCAAGAGAAGGATTTTCGTGGGAAAGTAAAGGCCCGAAAGGTGTCCCGCATCCTTTCCCCCAGCACGCATCTAGAGCACATGTCATCGACGGATATCCCCTATATCGTAACGCTCTATTTTCATGCCCAGCCAGGACAGCCCCCTGCATGTGGTGCAGGCGCCCTGGATCTGACCACAGGAACGACACGCACCTATACAGGGCAGGCCACGGGTCGACCCGATCTCTGGACGGCCGATGATGTGGTTCAATTCATCAGTGTCTTCCCTCCGAAAGAAATATGGATCGGGTGGTATGAACCCGCGACTAGTTCCAGTGCCACGCAAGCAATGCCCAGCGAATCTCACTTTCGCCGTTTGCTCGGGCAACCCTCCGTCCCTCTTCATCTCACTTCCATGGATCATCACGGAGCCTTCTCCTCCGAACTCGCACGATCCGAATATCTTCAACGGTGTTATGGGATCAAATCTCTTCTTCCACCTGTTACCTATCTCGGACTGCGAAGCCTCCATGAAGAAATGGCGCTCCTCCAATTGCTCCACTTTGTGGAAGAGCACCATCCCAGTATGCTTCACTCCTTTCATCGGAATGAACCCTGGATTCCCCATCAGCGCCTGATCTGTGGAAATCACGCACTCACCCAGCTCCAACTGGCAGGCCCCTGTCTGAAAGAGACAGTCATGGGACTCTTTGATAAATGTATTACCTCCATGGGGAAACGTGCGATTCAAGAGCGATTGATGAGTCCTTATTCGGACGCGGAGACCATCCGAAAACGTCTAGAGGAAGTGACAGACTACCATACATGGCCAACAACCACAGTATCCGTCCTGGAACGACAATTGCGGTTTATGTTTGATCTTCCCCGTCTCCACCGAAAAATCCTTTGCGGAACCATCCTTCCCGTGGAAATCGCGGGACTCTTTCAAACCTATACAGCGATGAATGCTGTCCGCACTCTTACCGCAGATACTCACTTGAAGGCACCCCTCTCCGAAGAGATATGGGAAGCCTATCATGCCGTCTGTCATACGCACTGGGATCAAGAGAAGGCGCAGACGCCCTCCGCGGATATGACCCCCCTGAACGGCACACAGTATCCCGCAATCTCTCGAACGGAACAGCAGATTCAGGACACATGGGTCGCCATTCATGCCATGCGACGAGAGATTGCCACCGCTGCGAACTTGTCGGAAGATGCCATCCGCGTGGAAGAACGAGAGAAGGAACCGTTTGGGTTCAAGGGGTCCACCATTACGCTTCAACAACTCAAGAAAAACCAGGAGAAGTTACCAGATGGCATTACGTTTTCCCTATTGAAATCGGGAGGATGGATCGACGGTCCCCTGATTCAACAGTGGAACACCGCACTTCAGAAACTGCGTGATACGCTCGCGAATCTCTATCGGATTCATGCGGTGGAGGCATGTCTCGCGATCTCGGAGGCGGGGCGGGATCATTGGACTGCGATGGAGCAGTGGATCTGTCATGTAGATGGGACGCAGTGTATTGGACGTGTATCGTTGGAAAGAGGGTTCTCTTGTCCTGAGGTAGAAGATGCCAACGAAAGGGAAGGATCCGCCGTGGAACTCCAGCATCTTCGTCATCCCCTCGTCGAGGCCACTGCATCGCGTGCGGCGTATGTGACACATACGGTCAGTCTGGGATATTCTAACACGAATGGATGGCTGATTTACGGAATGAATGCAAGCGGAAAGTCCACGCTCATGAAGGCAACCGGCCTCTGTATTCTTTTGGCGCAAGCAGGATGTTTTGTCCCTGCGACACGCATGCGACTTCGACCGTTTCGGGCCATCTATACACGCATCTTAAATCAAGACAATCTATTTGCAGGCCTCTCGTCATTCGCCGTGGAAATGTCAGAATTACGTGACATCTTGCGACATGCCGATCCCTATACGCTGGTCTTAGGAGACGAACTCTGTTCAGGAACGGAGTCCATTTCGGCACAGGCCCTTGTCGCCAGTGGCATTCAGTGGCTCGCTACGAGACACGCGAAATGTATGTTTGCCACACATCTTCATGGTATACCTGACCTTCTCTCCATGAAAGAGCACAAGATGGAGGTATGGCACCTTCATGTGGAGTATGATGCCGTGTCGGGTCGTCTTCTGTATGATCGCTCGCTTCGTCCAGGAAAGGGGTCTTCGCTGTATGGCTTGGAGGTGGCGCGGGCGATGGATCTTCCCTTTGAATTCATGGAACAGGCGGTTCAGAATCGTCATCGATTGATGGGGACACTCTCTGCGCAAGAGGCCCCTACGAGTTCATGGAATCGTCAGATCGTTCGAAAGCAGTGTGAGCGATGCATGACACCGATTCAATCGGAGTTGGAGGTTCACCATGTTCAAGAGCGTCATACGGCTCGCCATGGTATCTTGCCTGATGGGACACCCATGAATGATCCAAGGAATCTCATGGTGCTGTGCCAGACATGCCATGATGCGGTTCATGCAAATCATGTGGAGATCGGTCCGATTCGGAACAGTTCGGAGGGACCTGTGAGGATCATGTATGAGACTTCTGCTACGCCTTCCGCTACGCTTTCTGCTTCGCTTACAACTGCTACTTCGCTTACAACTGCTGCTTCGCTTACAACTGCTGCTTCGCTTACAACTGCTGCTTCGCTTACAACTGCTGCTTCGCTTACAACTGCTGCTTCGCTTACAACTGCTACTTCGCTTACAACTGCTACTTCGCTTACAACTGCTGCTTCGCTTACGCCAGGAGCACCGCCCATGAAGGGCAAATGGTCGGCAGAAGAGAGACAAACAATCATGGATACGTTACGGACGTATTCATCAATGTCTTTCAAGTCTCTTCGGGCAATGTTGGATGCTAAATACGACATCCAGATCAGTGAATCGATGTTGGGAAAGATGCGACGTGAAGCGTCTTAGTGACCCGAAGCGTCTTAGTGACCCGAAGCGTCTTAGTGACCCGAAGCGTCTTAGCGCCGAAAGCCACCACCTTGAACCGTGCCACCACCTGCTTCTCGTCGTGCTTTCGAATCAGAGGAATGGGCAAGGGATGTCAAATCCTTCACGAGCTCCTCGCTTCCCTTCTCACCCTCCGCCGTGAGCTTCATGAGATGCTTGCGATACACCAGATTCTCCTCCGTGAGCTCCTCCACGAGTTTCCGGAGGGAATCCACCTCACGACGAACAGACACAATTTCCTGACGGACCGGATTGCCCTGTTGATAATTCAGACCACCACTGTATAGACACGACGTCATTTCTGATCTCTCGTAGAACTTTTATGGATGCGAACGAACGCACCCGTTGGACCCGTAAAAGTTGGACCCGTAAAAATTGCACTCATAAAAATTGAGCCTCGCCTTTTCCCCGATTCAGATAGAAGCCATGATCATCCCTATTCGTTGTCTGAACTGTGGAAATGTCCTTGCGGACAAGTGGGTGTATTATCAGCAAAAGGTAAAGGAGCATCGCAAGAACCAGGGTCATAGTGAAATCGAGTATATGGATGGCACGACCGTGCCCAATACGGTAGAATTTCAGATCTTGAATGCACTTGGGCTGAATCGATATTGCTGTCGCAAACACATGCTCACACACGTTGACCTCCTGGAGAAGATTTAGGAAGGCACCAGTAGAATGGAGTTCTTTGTGCCAGGCCTCCTATTTTTTATCGTCACCGTTCTCTTTACCTTTTACATTGCCCCCAAGGCCACGCCGATGATCGCTGCGGTCCTCTCTCTGGTATTTCTGACCTATGGTGTGTATGATCATTATCGTATGTTCGCCTCAGAGTATCACAGTAGTACATGGCAAGAGCCCCTTCTTCTTATGTATTCTCCGGCTGTCATGATTACCGTCCTCATTCTGTATGTTCTTTATGGAATGGTCGCTCTCTTTTCGAAGGGTCAAGTTCCTGTTCCTGCGATGCCCTCTGTGCCGAATGCTCTAAACAATGTTACGGAATCCCTTTCTAACGCAGCGAATTCTATTTCGAATACTGCAAACAATATGATGAATAACATGGGCAATATGATCAATAGTGGCACAAACAACAACGGTAACCGTCGTCCTACGAATGGCAACAACGCATCCAATATGTCACGCAGTTTTGTTGAATCGGTATAGTAGAATGGCGACACGAAGGGCAAAAAAGACACAGGGTGTTCACACGATCCCTGAAATACGGCGCACGTTTGAATACATGGAAACATATGTAGCAAAAAAGATCGCCTCTGGTCAAACAACGACACACATCACGAAGGATCTGCAAGGTGAATGGAAGAAGAAGTTTGGTAAGCCGTTGGACGAGCGATCGGCGCAGGCTTTTATTGAGGATGCACGCGCAAAGCCACACCCTCGCTCTCCACAGGGAAAACGAACGATCCGACATCGAGGTGGCGCGGCACTCCATGGAGCACCCCTGGCCGATACGATGCGCGCAGGAATCTCCCTTGCCCCCTCCAGTATCCCTATCGCAGGACATCTTCCTGTCTCAGGGGGGACCTCTTCTACGTTTGGAAGCTTTGTAGACTACATCAGCGGGGGTTTTCGAGTCCCTGAACCCAGTGGAAATATTACGGGGAAATTTGGCTGGCCTCAGCCGTATTCTACCACAGGCTCGAATGCCACAGGCTCGAATGCCACAGGCTCGAATGCCACAGGCTCGAATGCCATGACAGGTGGTCGACGCACTCAACGTAGTAGCACCGCTCGGCGAAAGAAGCGCACCATTCGTGGAGGAGGTCGCCTAGGAGAGGCCCTCTCTAGCCTCTCTCCTTTTTCCAGTCCTCTTGCGAGTCAATTCGCGATGCGCCCCATTCCCTCTCAGCCGGTTCCTTCTACGCTTCAAACCATACAAAGCGCATGGAAGGGACAAACACCATAACACTACTCATTCTTTCTTGTGCGATTTGCAGCGCGATTTACATGATTCGCCGCGAGCTTCCATGTCACTTTACCGTTCTTATTGGTCACTTGGATATAGGTGGAATTGGTATGATTAGATGGAAACACAAATGTATTAAGATGCTTCATGGTATTTATCTCATGATCAAGTTCAGTCAACGCGTTCTTAATGGTCTGTTTATCAGGTATTTCATTGTTCCCACGTTGTGACATATTGCGAACATGGGTGTCGTAATTGTCTATATAGTTCTGAATAAGTGCTCTACGATTGCGTGCTTGTTGTAATACTTCTTTTGCACGAGAGACCTGTTTTTTTGTAAATTTTTTAAGATGTTTTTTTCTATGTAACTCTGCTTCTAACAATCGTGCCTGTAATAGTCGTACCGTCCGATTTTTAACATTCTTTGGGCGTGTATTACTATTAGAAAAACGCAATGTGTTACGCAGTGTTTGCGATTTTTGTAATTGGTTATTATTCATATCGATATTATATGTTCCTTCGGTAAATCTACATACAAGATTGTAATAGACTCCTGGAAACGTATGACAGAGTTCTTGTTGAGTGGGGTTCGAGATGGGTTGTTGTTTAATACCCTGTAAAATGGCTTCTATTATTTTCCCTTGATATGAACCATAGTTTCTAACGATCTTGTCTAAAAAACGATCCTGATGAACCCAACCCTGTTTCTTGGTGATATAGGTAGAAATGTCATCTTGAGTAGGATAGATACTAAACCGATACATATGGGATACTAGATCGGCAATGTCATGTGAATCGAATGATTGTAGAGAGCTAGATGATAATGAAAACGGATCAAGCGTGAGACCTTTATAACGATATTGAGACATGCCATTCCTGGAAAATGCCTCTTTCATGTGGAGTAGATTGTTTACACCGGATCCAAATGTCCCATCGCAGCTATTTGTTTCAGGAAAACATGATTGGGTAGTGTATCCAAAGTTAGAACATACATCGCCTGCATGATAGATAGCAATGGACCCAATGGCTTCGATAATGTCATCGGAATGATCAGATGGATGGGTAAGCACCTCTTCTGGCAACAGCATAAGCGCCCGAGCGGCCCTCTTATAAATATGATCCTCTGCCCATTCATAGGGTTGTTTATGTACAATAATAGTGCATCCATCCGGAACGACAAATCTGCTAGGGGTTGGCTTTGTGGGGTCATATATTCTTGACGGTTCCTCTGGTTTTTCACCTGGTGCAGGTTCAGAGCCATGCCCCGCAATCAAATAGGCATTCATTCTACTATAGATAAATAATCACGAACCGACCCTTCTACGGCCACCATGTGGCCATATAAGAGACTTTTATCATCCTACAGATAGATGGCACAGACAGGAGACCAATCGCGTGACCGCTCACGGCACCTGTTGGACCGATATTTCCGCACGGTCCCCTATCCCTACACCCGCCATCATATTGATTCCTATGACCAATTTCTACAACAAGATCTGATTGGTATCATCCGATCGCAGAATCCCATTTTGATTCTCAAGGACCTCTTAGACGAAAAAACCAGCACCTACAAATACCGCGTAGAGATCTTCGTCGGCGGAGAGGACGGCACTGCCATTGAAATGGGGACTCCGACGGTTAGTCTTCAGAACGCAGAGGAGGTTCGTGTCCTCTATCCCAATGAGGCCCGTCTGAGAAATCTGACCTATGCGGCAACGGTCTATGCGACGATCCTCGTGAAGATCACCTATTATGTAAAGGAAGGCGGTCAGACGATCGCCCATGATCTCTCCCCTCCGCCTGAAACATTTACGAAGTGGCCCCTCTGTCGCATCCCCATCATGCTTCACAGTCGCTATTGTATTCTCCACCGAAAGCCAAAGGAGTTCCTTCAAGAAGTCGGAGAATGCCCTTATGACAATGGCGGATACTTCGTCGTGGATGGCTCGGAAAAGATTCTTGTGACGCGCCAAGAGCAGGCCTTCAATACACTCTACATCAACCCCCAAAACGATCCCCAGATCGCTATCTATGCGTCGATCGAGTGCCTGTCTGCTACCACTCGCCAAGTGAAACGCATTTCGTTCTACCTGATGCGCCATGTGGAGAAGCAGGGCATCACGGCTCATGCGAAGATCCGGGTCTCCATTCCCTTTGTGCGAAAGCCGATTCCCCTCTTTGTTCTCTTTCGTGCCATTGGATTTCAGTCCGATGAAGAGATTCTTCGAATGATGTTCCCCGATTTCGAGAGTTCGGATGCGACCCTGCTGATGGATCTTCTGCGCCCCTCTATCATCGAGGCCTTCCCCTTTTTAACCACGTTTACGGCCATCCAGTATATCAAAACGCTAACGAAAGGTTTCGGTGTCGAGCACGTATTGGACATCATCCGAAATCAGCTCTTTCTTCATATGCCCAATGACCCCAGCACCCAGGCACTCTTCTTGGGAGATTGCGTGCGAAAGATTCTACGCGTCAGTGAGGGGTATGATCAGAAAACCGATCGCGACGATACGCGCAATCAGCGATGCCTGACAAGCGGGTTCTTGCTCCAAGAGCTCTTTAGCCATTCTTATAAAATCTGGGTGAAAGCCTCTGTGCTCGCCATTGGAAAAGAATACAACTACAACAAGGGTGTGCTCTACAAGGATGAGCAGTTCAAAAACATCTTTCAGGCAGGGAATGATTCCAAGATCTTCCTGTCAGGTCTCCTGGATGGCATGATCATGAAAGGGTTTAAAGGAAAGTGGGGCACAGGGCTCGGTGAGGAGAAGTCGGGTGTGCTCCAGGCGCTGTCGCGCCTATCCTATATGGATTTCATGTCCCATTGTCGTCGCGTGATTTTGAATTTTGACACAAGCATGAAACTGACGGGACCGCGTAAACTTCATACATCCCAATATGGCTATTTCTGCACCTCGGAAACTCCCACAGGTGCCTCCATCGGAATTGCGAAAAACCTCAGCATCATGACGGCAATCTCCACGGCCTCGCAGACCAAGGAGTTTTTACAGTGGCTTCAGACGACAGGTCGTGTCCATCGTCCCGAGGAGATTACGTTGGAGCACCGTGTTGTCTTTGTTCCCGTCTATGTCAATGGAGGCACGTTTGGCTATACAGCGACCCCCTTCTTGCTCGTCTCCGTCCTGAAACACCTGAAGCGATCAGGATGTCTCCCTTATTCCACGAGCATTTCGTTCTCTATTCGTGACCGAACGATCTATCTCTATATGGATGCGGGACGCCCTCTTCGCCCCCTCGTATGGCTAGAATCCAAAGGCGCCCTTCCCGTGGTTCCTGATCAAAAAATCAAGGAGTTTCGGACATGGCGCGATCTCGTCATGGGACGGCTGAAGTTGCGCGAGGCAGCGACTCTGGAATCTACCGACTTTTTGGATCCGCTCAACGGTCGTGGGGCCAAGCTGGAAGATTATCCCGCCATGTTGTCCCCTCACACAGGTGTGATTGAGTATATGGACCCCTATGAGCAGAACGAGTCGTTTATTGTAAACCATTCCGAACATATTACGCTGGAAACGACCCATATGGAGGTTCATCCCTCTACGATTATGAGCATGATGACGTCCCTCATCCCTTTTGCGCCCCACAATCAGTCTCCACGCAATCAGTTGTCGTGTTCGCAGTCCAAACAGGGTCTGTCCATTTATGCGACCAATTGGCGCAATCGGTTTGACAACACGGCGCACGTCTTGTGCTATGGAGAGATGCCGTTGACACGGACGCTCTACCAGCAGTATGTGGGAGAGGGAAAGATGGCCTATGGAATGAATTGTATTTTGGCGATTGCATGCTGGTCAGGATACAACCAAGAGGACGGTATTGTGATGAACGAGGACGCCATTCAGCGAGGTATGTTTCGTTCGATGGCCTTTCGATCCTATGAGGCGTTTGAAGAGGACGATGAGAAGGCGCATACCCAAGTGCGATTCGGCCACCCTGCGAAGATTGCGGAGTGGCGAGAGCTCCGTCCTGGTCTGGATTATTCCAAGCTGGACGATAACGGTATCATTAAGGAGGGTGCCTATGTGGATGAAACGACGGTGATCGTGGGGGCATATCTGATCAGTGAAGGAGGAATGAAGGATGCGTCCGTCACGCCTCAGGTATGGACAAGGGGGCGAGTGGAGCGCGTGGCGATCATGGTGAATAATAAGGGTCTGCGCCTCGTGAAGATTCGTGTGGTCCAGGATCGTATTCCTGAATTGGGCGACAAATTTTGTATGACAGATGATCATGATGTATTGACCACTACAGGATGGAAGTCCATTGCGTCTGTGACACTGGAGGATAAAGTGGCCCAACGACATGGTCAGCGCCATGGTCAGAACATAGAGTGGGTTCACCCAACCGATACGATCACATTTGATCACACAGGTGACATGTATTTTATTGAAACGGCAACAGCTACTCATTATGTCACTGGGGATCATGACGTCTATGTTCAGGAAAAAGAGGGAATTCCACAAAAAATGAAGGCATCTCTATTATATACGCATTATGCTCTTAGAGAGTTCTATGTAGATGTGTTACCACATTATCTTATTGGTGAGAATGGACAATTGCTTCTTATTACCAATGTCATCCACCATCCTACCAATCAGAAAGGAGATAAGGTGTATTGCTTGACTGTTCCTGAGCACATTTTTCTTGTGCGTCGCAAAGGAGAGACGACGTCCTATTGGACAGGAAACTCGAATCGCCATGGCCAAAAGGGCACCATTGGTGCGCGTCTGAGGGCCCATGATATGCCCCGCACGGAATCGGGGATTGTCCCTGATATGATCATGAATCCGCATGCGATCCCTTCTCGTATGACGATTGCGCAGAATCTGGAACAGCTACTTGGAAAAACGGCGGCTTTGACGGGCGCCATTGGTGATGGAACCTCTTTTATGAATGATGGTTCACCCCAAGAAGCGATTGGAGGCGTCTTGGAGAAAATGGGGTTTGAGAAGTATGGAAATGAGGTGATGTATAATGGTGCGACGGGAGAGCAGATTCCCATGGCGATCTTCATCGGCCCCGTGTATGGTATGCGATTGAAACACATGGTGGAGGACAAGTGGCAGGCGCGTGGACAGGGACGGAGAGAGATGTTGACGCATCAACCAACGGGAGGCCGTGGCGCACAGGGAGGATTGAAGATCGGTGAGATGGATCGTGATGCGATCATTGCTCATGCGGGAATGTCCTTTGTGAAAGAGTCGTTTATGGAGAGATCGGATGGCGCAACCATTCCGCTGTGTGTGGCATGTGGCATGATTCCGATTGACAACAAGAAGCTGAATGTGTCGATGTGCCCGATGTGCGATGGCCCCGTAAAATATATGGGTGATACGATTCACAATTTGGAGCTTCTTCCTCCGCTGGGACGACCTAAATCCAAGATCGTCCATGTTCAGATGCCGTATTCTACCAAGCTCTTGACACAAGAGCAGGAGGTGTATCTGAATCTCAGTATGCGATACATCACAACGAGTGGAGTTCAGCGGTTGCGCCCCTTGGAGCTATCCGAGAGCGCTGAGGAGGCGGTCAGGGAATTGCCGCGAATGATCTTACCCGAGCCAATGGTCCCTGTCTATCGAGAGGCGGTTCCAAAGGCCACGATCCCAATAGAGCAATTGCGATCCATCAACGCATCCGTCCAAGAAATCGAACAGGACGGAATCGTGGATGATATTCCGATTCAACTCGATGTAGAACCGTCTGCTATGATGGTTCCGATGGTAATGATGGCTCCTATGGGACAACCTGCGGGACAAATGGGACAACCTGCGGGACAAATGGGACAACCTGCGGGACAAATGGGACAAATGGGACAAATGATGGTTCCACAGATGGTCTCTATGGGACCAATGGGTCAATCTATGGGCCAACCTGCGGGTCCAATGGGAACTCAGGTGCCCATCGAGACTCAAGTGCCAATCCAGTCACAGGTGCCCATCGAGACCCAGGTGCAGATCCAACCTCAGGTCCAAGTTCAGTCACAGGTTCAGCAACAGGTTCAGCAACAGGTTCAGCAACAGATGCCACAGGCATCGCAAATGGGTGGAGCATCCAACGCATTTATGCTACCCAGTCCTATCCTGCCAGGAGGAGCCATGTTGGCAGTAGATACGAGTCAGAGCGCAATGGCTCAAGATGGTCTTATCATGGAGGCTGGTAGTCGTCGTAGACGGGCCCCATCCTTTGGGGACTCCTTTGAGATGCCCCGCATGCCCTCTATGCCCTCGATAGGCTCTATGGCAGGTACGATCAGCGTCACGAAATTAGAATAAGAAAATTGACGGCTTACCATTCAGATACCATAGACACAGACATGGCGGACAATTTCGTATTCATTGACAATCTCTATCGCAGTCGGCTGACGCTACTGGATCTATTGGATGCGCGCGGATATCAAGTGGATGCCTACCGTCGCTTCTCTCCGGCCGAGGCAACGGCAGCCTCCACGAGCCTTCCAGGATTAAACTTTCGCACGTCCAAGCGGGACGATCCGACACAGATCTGCGAAGTGCGATATTCCACGACAAACCGTCCGAAACCGAGCTATTTTGACGACATTACGGATGAAGATAGTGAGAAAACAGAGGTGATTGTG